>Ga0114938_1001779_pt1 | contig 14281 bp, 13 predicted proteins | sample AshMeaBigSpring_FD_88675 | JGI IMG/M metagenome (GOLD analysis project Ga0114938, IMG submission 88675) | Groundwater microbial communities from Big Spring, Nevada to study Microbial Dark Matter (Phase II) - Ash Meadows Big Spring | ecosystem: Environmental > Aquatic > Deep subsurface >...
GGTGACGCCGCACCTGCGACCCGCCGACGTGCTGGTGGACGGCATGCGGGGACGCAGCTCGGTCTGGTACCGGGTGCGGGTGAACCTGGAGCACGTCCCCGCTGACCTGAGGCCGCCGCAGGAGCCGCTGGAGGCCGACTACGACCCGTGGGGCGGGGCGAGCCGGCCGGGACCACCGGCGCCGCTCTGACCGGGCGCCCCCGGCACGTCACTGCTCGGGCAGCTCCTCGGCGCAGATCACCGTCCCCGGCTCGAACCTGTTGCCGCAGGTGTCCCCGAAGCGCTCGTACTCGCTGCCACTCGGAGCCTGCACGTAGAGGTCGTCGCAGGCCTGCCCGTCCCCGGCCTCGCAGGCGTCCCAGAGCTCGTCCAGCGCCGCGTCGTCCCCGTAGGTGCTGGCGTCGGAGGTCACTCCGCTCTCGATCTCCTGCCGGACCTCGTCGGCCACCCGAGGGCCGAGCACCGCGAGCCAGACCACCAGGAGGACGGCGCCGAGCACGCCGAGCACGAGGCCGATGATCGACAGGATGCGCGCGGCCTTGGCCATCCCCTCCCCGGCCCACTGGCCGGGCGCCGAGCGGATGGTCTGCAGCGACTGGCTCGCCAGGACCAGCCCCACGACCGACAGCAGGATCGGGCACAGGAAGAAGCCGCCGATCGCGGTCACCAGCGCCCAGATCGCCTTGGGCTCGGTGGGGGGCACCGGGGGCGGTGGCGCGGGCGGGTAGTACCCCTCGTAGCTCATGAGCACCTCCAGGACGGGGCCGTCGAGGTCGACGCCCCGACGCTAGCAGCGGCGATCAGCGCAGCGTCTCCAGCGCCTCCAGCACCCGGTCGGATCGGGTGTCGGGGTTGACGAAGGCCAGCCGCAGCACCGTGCCGCCCTGCCACCGGGTGGGCAGGCACAGGATCGTCCCGTCCAGCGCCATCTGCCGCGACCAGGCGGTGTAGGCCTGCTCGTCGAAGCCGGGGCGCTCGAACAGCAGCACCGACAGCTCAGGCGCGAGCACCAGGCGCAGGTGGTCGGACGCCGCGATGCCATCCGCGACCTGTCTGGCGGTGGCCAGCGTGCGCTCCACGGCGTCCCGGTAGCGGCCGGTGCCGTGGGTTGCCAGCGAGAACCAGAACGGCAGACCGCGGGCGCGGCGGGTCAGGTGGGCGGCCAGGTCGGCCGGGTTCCACTTCTCCCGGTCGATGACGTCGAGGTAGGACGCGTGCTGGGAGTGCGCTGCTCGGGCCTGCCGCGGGTCTCGGTAGAGCAGGGCGCAGCAGTCGAAGGGCGAGTAGAGCCACTTGTGCGGGTCGACGATGAAGGAGTCGGCCCGCTCGATGCCCGCGAACCGCGGACGCACGCTGGGGGCCGCCAGGGCCGCGCCACCGTAGGCACCGTCCACGTGCATCCACACGTCGTGCTCGGCGCACTCGTCGGCGACGTCGGCCAGGTCGTCGACGACGCCGGTGTTGGTCGTGCCGGCAGAGGCCACCACGGCGAACACGTTGGGGTGGCGGCGCAGCACCTGGTGCAGCGCCTCCCCGGTGAGGTGACCCCGGTCGTCCTCGGGCACCTCCACCACCGAGACGTCCAGGGCGCGGGCCGCCCCACGGATCGACGAGTGGGCGTCGCCCGTGCAGGCGAGCACCCAGCCGCCCGGCGGGCGGCGGCCGCGCCGGGTGCGGATGGTCTCGCGGGCTGTGACCAGCGCCGACAGGTTGCCGCTGGTACCCCCCGAGACGAAGCAGCCTCCCGCAGCGGCGGGCCAGCCGAGCAGGTCGACCAGCCAGGCCAACGCCTCGTTCTCGGCGAAGATCGCACCCGCCCCGGCCTCCCACAGCCCGGCGAAGATGTTCGCCGCGCTGGTGGCCAGGTCGAAGGCCACGGCGCTGCGCGTGGGTGCCGAGGGGATGTAGGCCAGGTTCATCGGGTCGTCCTGGGCGCGGGTGGCCGGCACGAGGACGTTCTCGAACACCCCGAGGGCGGCCTGCCAACCGATGCCGTCGGGGGTCACCGTGCGTCCTGCGGCGGCCGCGAGCTCGGACGCGGGCCGCGCCGTGGTCTTGGGGTCCGACGGGCTGACGACCCGGTGGGCGGCCCACGCCAGCACGCCGGCTACGGCGTCGCGCTCGTCCCCCCAGAACGAGTCGTCGGCCCCGGTCACAGCCGCCCGCCCCGGCTCGCGGCGAGCGCGCCGATCTCGTCCTGGCCGTCCTCGACGATGACGTAGGACGACTCCGGCACCTCGACCCAGGCGCCGCTGAGGTCGAACAGCGGCTCGCTCACGACCAGCCGGGTCTCCTCGGACACCTCGCGCAGACCTGGCACCTCGGGGTGCAGCAGGCGCAGCGTGGCAACGTCGGTGCTGTAGAAGAGCGAGCGCGAGGCCCGCTCGCTGGAGTGGCGGAACGCCCACAGCCGCGTCCCGTCGGTGGTCGCCACGGTCATCTGTAGCGGCTGCTCGACCCCGTGGGCGCGGCCCACCTGCTCGACGTGGTCGATCATCGTCTCCACCGCGGTCACCGGGTCCTCTCGCAGGCCGAAGGTGAGCGCGAGGTGGAACAGCACCTCGGAGTCGGTGGACCCGACGATGCACGGGAACAGCTGCGGGTCGATCGCCAGCACGAGGTCGCGCTTGACCCGGGCGAAGTCGCGCACCGCGCCGTTGTGGCACCACAGCCAGCCCTCGTGCCGGAAGGGGTGACAGTTGGTCTGCTGCACCGGGGTCCCGGTGGTGGCCCGCACGTGCGCCAGGAACAGCGGGGAGCGGACGTGACGCGCGAGCTCACCGAGGTTGGTGTCGGCCCAGGCGGGCTGCACGCTGCGGAACAGGGCCGGAACCGGGTCAGCCGGCGCGTACCAGCCGACCCCGAAGCCGTCGGCGTTGAGCGCGGTGGCACCCAGCGCCGACTCGCGGCTCTGGTGGATGAGGGAGTTGGCCGGAGTGGAGACCAGGTTCTCCAGCGGCAGGGGCGAGCCGGAGTAGGCGAGCCAGCGGCACACGGGGCACCTCCGCGGTGGGAACAGGCGCGGGCAGCCTCGCCCGGGCGTCACCACGGCGTCCAGGGTCATCCGGCCCCAGGCGGGCAGGTCACGGTCGGGAACACCCCGACCCGCAGCGCGGTGCTGCCGTAGGGAACCAGCCGAACCGGCCGCACCGGCCCCAGCGGCGCGGTGGCCAGGTCGGGCACCGGACCGGCCGAGCCCTGGTGCAGCCGCCAGCCGGGGACCTCGCGGGCCGGCACCACGATCTCCATCGCGGGACGCTCGTGGCTGTAGGGGATCTCGTCGACCCCTCGGTCGACCACCTGGAGTCGTCCGGGCTCGGCCACCGCCTGGGCGCACAGCGCCACGTTCCACCGGTCGTGAGTGCGCACCTGCCAGTCGGGCAGCTGCCCGGGCCCGGGCAGCGCCGTCCAGGTCTCGGTGAGGGCGAGAGCCAGCACCAGCGGGCCGCGCAGCAGCACCACGCCGTCGGCCGGGCGGGGGGTGTCGCCGAGCGGGGCGCGCTCGGCTCGCACGGGCATCGGCAGGCGCAGGTGCACCGTGTCACCGTCGTGCCAGCGGCGAGCCAGCACCGCGAAGCCGTCGAGCAGCACGGGGTCGGGGATGCGACGGCCGGCGACACCGAGCTCGGCGCCCTCGGCCCAGTCGGGCACCCGGACCCGCAGCGGTGCGTCGACCGGGCCGTCGGGAGCCGCCACGGTCACCGAGACCTCACCGCCGAAGGGGTAGTCGGTGCTGACCTCGACCCCGAACCGGAGCCCGCCGACCTCGGTCTCGGCCGTGCACGGCAGCAGCGTCGTCAGGGCCAGGCCCCCGTCGGCGCTGCGCTGCACCGCGGCGGCCGCCAGCCGGGGCCACCCCTGGTGCAGGTTGGCGGTGCAGCAGCCGTAGGTCGGCTCCAGCCCGAACAACGTCCCGTCCTTCCCGGCGTTGAACCACGGCCGGCGCCGGCGGGTCACCTCCACCTGGGTGACCTGCTGGTAGTACTGGTGCGATCGGACGTCCGGGGCCAGGGTGGCGGGCAGCGCGTTGAGGGCCACCCGTTCCAGCAGATCGGCCCAACGGCCCTCGCCGCTCACCGACACCAGCACCTGCAGCGAGCGCATCGTCTCCACCACCGCACACAGCTCGATGCCGTGCACGGGCGAGCGACCGGCCAGGTGCTCGTCGGCCACCGGCAGGCCGAGGACACTGCCGTGGTCGTGCGCCAGCCGGGACAGGGCGAGGTCGGCGTCGGCGAGCGGACCGGCCTGGCCGCGCAGCGCGGCCCGGTAGGCGGGCACCCGCAGCGCCATCGCGTGGTTGACCCCGTGGGTGGCATGGTAGAAGGCCAGCGGCGGCAGGGCGTTGGCCCGACGTACCGACGCGGCGCTGCGGTCCCGGCTTCCTCCCGCCGGGCGCAGCCGTCGGGTCCAGCGCTCGACCCGGACATGCCAGGGCAGGTAGCGCCGCAGCACCCGGCCCCAGCCGAGCCGGGCCACGGGGACCGGGAAGGGCCAGTCACGGTAGAGGGCGGGCCAGTCGGTGCCGGCTGCCAGCACCCGATCGGCGAGGTCGAGCAGCCACTCCTCGCCGGTGCGGGCGTAGGTGGCCAGGATCGGGGCCAGGTACTCCCCCGCGCGGGCCACCGCCCACATGTCGAACGGCCGGTCGGCCAGGTGCTCGTCCAGGTGGCGCAGGAACCGCTCGACGAACGGCGGCACGCGCTCGTCGCCGGTGGCGGAGTGGTACTGCTCCAGCACCCCCAGCATCACCACCCGGGGCCACCAGTCGGCGTTGGCCGCGGGTCCGAACGAGCCGTCGGGCCGCTGGCTGGCCAGCGTCCACTCGACCCAGCGCCGTGCCCGCCGCTGCAGAGCCTCGTCACCGAGCAGCCAGGCCAGCGGCACCAGGCCGTCGCAGTAGTAGGGGCCGCGCTCCCACGACTCCCCCGACCCGCCCAGCCAGCCCGAGGAGGGCCCCACGTCGGGCCACACCCGCTCGAGCAGGCCGGTGAGGCCGTCGGCCTGCACCCGCAGCTGGGCCAGCAGCCAGCCGCGGGGACGCACGCTGCCCAGCGGCAGCGGGGTGAAGGCGGGCAGCGTCCGGCGGCGCTCCCACCCTTCCTCGCCCTGCACCTGCGCATCGTCGCACCGGCACCGCCGGCGCGTGGCAGGCTGCCATCGGCACCGGGGAGGGGAGGCGTCCGTGCAGCACTGGCAGGCCCGACCGGCCGGCGGGCCGGTCTGCGCGCTGGGCGAGGGACCGCTCTGGGACGCCGCCGCCGGGGTCGTGCGGTGGGTCGACATCGACGCGGGTGCGGTGCTGGCAGGCAGGCTGGTCGGCGAGCGCGTGGGCCAGGTCGGCAGCGACCGGGTGGACGAGACCGTCGGGGCGGTGGCTCTCGCCGACGACGGCGGCCTGCTGGTGGCAGGCACCAAGGCGCTGGTGCACCTGCGACCGGACGGCAGCCGCGACTGGGGGCCCCCGCTGCTGCCCGACGGACCGTCCCGGCTCAACGACGCGCAGGTCGACCCCGGCGGTGGAGTGCTGGTCGGCAGCCTGAGCCGCGACGGCCGTGGCGGGCACGAGGTGCTGCTGCGGGTGGCACCCGACGGAGCCGTCACCGTTCTCGACGACGACCTGACGCTGTCCAACGGCCTGGGCTGGAGTCCCGACGACCGCACCCTCTACAGCGTCGACAGCGTCCCCGGGCTGCTGTGGCACCGACCCTGGGACCCGGTGACCGGCGCGGCCGGCCCACGCCGGCTGCTGCTCGCCTTCGACGACGCCACCCCCGACGGCCTGTGCGTCGACACCCGTGGCCGACTGTGGGTGGCGATGTGGGGGGCGGGTGTGGTGCGCTGCCTGGCGCCGGACGGCACCCTGCTCGGCACTGTCGAGGTGGCTGTGCCGCACCCCACGTCGTGCGCCTTCGTCGGCCCGGCGCTCGACCTGCTCGTCGTCACCACCGCCTCTCCCGACCGGACGCACCCACCCGGTGCGGGCAGCGGCGCCGCCGGGACGCTGTTCGTCGCGCGGGTCGGTGCGACCGGGCGACCACCGCGACGGTGGCGCCGTGAGTAGGGTGCGCGACGTGCCGGACGAGAGCGACCTCATGCAGGGCTTCCCGCCCGAGAGAGGCGCCCGGGTCACACTGGCCAACTGGCAGGAGCCGCCGTACAACCGGTGGGCCTTTCGGCACCTGCGCGAGCTCATCCCGACCCATCGCATCCCGCCCGGGGAGCACCCGCGGGCGCTTCGCTACGGCATCGCCGGCATCGACGACGTGATCGTCCCGCGAGTCGACGGCACCCTCGGCACCTTCCGCGACGTCGTCGACGTGACCTACATGAACGCCCTCGTCGTGCTGCACGACGGCGTCGTGGTGCACGAGGAGTACGCACCGGGGATGCGGCCCGACCAGCCACACCTGCTGATGTCGATCAGCAAGTCGATCGTGGGGACGATCACCGGGATCCTCGCCGGCCACGGCACGTTGGACCCCGAGGCGCCGGTCACCGAGTACGTCCCCGAGGTCGCCGGCTCGGGGTACGACGGTGCCACCGTGCGGAACCTGCTCGACATGCGCACCGGGGTGCGGTTCCGGGAGGAGTACACCGACCCCGACGCCGAGGTCCGGGTGATGGAGCGCTCGATGGGCTGGCGGCCCCGCGACGAGGACACGCCCCCGGGGATGTACGCGTACCTGACCACGCTGGAGGGCGAGACCGACCACGGCGGACGCTTCGTCTACCGCTCGGCCGACACCGACATGCTGGGCTGGGTCGTCGAGCGGGCGGCCGGCAGGCGCATGGCCGACCTGGTGTCCTCGCTGCTCTGGCACCCCATCGGGGCCGAGTTCGACGCCGAGCAGACCTGCGACGCCCTCGGCACGGGCATCCACGACGGTGGCATCTGCGCGACCGCGCGCGATGTTGCCCGGTTCGGCCAGATGCTGCTCGAGGACGGTGCCGTCGACGGCCACCCGGTCGTCCCGCAGGAATGGGTGCGCGGCAGCCGCACGGTCGACCCCGACGTACGGGCCGCCTTCGCCTCCTCGGACACCGAGCCCTACCTGCCCGGGGGGTGGTACCGCAACCAGCTGTGGTTCGTGCCGGGCATGTCCGGCGACGTCATGCTGTGCCTGGGCATCCACGGCCAGATGGTGTTCGTCGAGCGGGCGACGAGGACGGTCGGCGTGAAGCTGTCGACCTGGCCGGACGCCCAGCATCCCGGCGCCCTGATCGACACCATCCGGGCGTTCGGCGCGGTGGGCCGCGAGCTGGCCGGGCTGCCGCCGCTCGAGCACGCCGAGCGCGCGACTGCGCCCATGTCGGTGCTGTCAGGTCGCAGCTCTTCGGGGGACCACGGCTAGAGAGCGGGAAGGTGGTGACCGGCATGAGCGACGCTTCCGCGGTGCCGGCAGGATTGTCCGGGCGTCCGCTGCGGGGGATCTCCCAGATCCGCACGTTCTTCCGGACGAACTCCCAGCCGGTGGTCTTCCTGTCCCCCACGGCGTTCAACCTGCTGGGGATCGACCGGTGGGTGCGCGCCTTCCACTACCTCAGCTACTACGACTCCTGGGACGGGGCGCACCCGCGGCTGTTCACCCCGCAGGCCAAGCCGTTCGTGGAGTTCGGCAGCAGCGAGGAGATCAACAACTACCTGCTGCGCGACCCCGAGGTGCGGGCCTACCTGGCCCGGCTGGGCGGACGGCCCAAGGTCGCCACGGTCTTCTTCGACGACGAGACCGAGCAGATCTGCGCCGACGCCGGCTACGACCTCATCCTGCCCAGCCACGAGCTGCGCAACCGGCTGGACAGCAAGATCGAGACCACCCGGCTCGGCGACGAGGCCGGCGCGCCGTCGGTGCCGAACGTGATCGGCACCGCCTCCAGGTACGCCGACCTGCTGGACCTGGCCCGCGGTGCGGGCCTGGGCACCGACCTGGTCGTCCAGACCCCGTACGGCGACTCGGGCAAGACCACCTTCTTCATCGCCGACGAGGACGGGTGGCGGCGCAACGCCGAGCACATGGTGGACGAGCAGCTGAAGGTGATGAAGCGCATCCGCAACAAGGCGGCAGCCGTGGAGGCCTGCATCACCCGGCACGGCACGGTCGTGGGGCCGTTCATGACCGACCTCACCGGCTACCCCGAGCTCACCCCGTACGAGGGCGGCTGGTGCGGCAACGACCTGTTCCCCGACGCGCTCAGCGGCACCCAGCGGGCGGCCGCCATCGACCTCGTCCGCCGGCTGGGCGACCGGCTCGCGCAGGAGGGATACCGCGGGTTCTTCGAGGTGGACGTGCTCGTCGACCTCGACACCGACGCGGTGTACCTGGGCGAGCTGAACCCGCGCATCAGCGGGGCCTCGTCGATGACGAACGTGACGGCGGGGGCCTACGCCGACATCCCGCTGTTCCTGTTCCACCTGCTCGAGTACTTCGACGTCGACTACGAGATCGACGTGGCCGAGATCAACGAGCGCTGGCGCGACCTGGCCGCGGTCGACGTCTGGGCCCAGCTGATCATGAAGGAGCCACAGGCGGACGTGGAGCGGATCCTCGCCGCCCCACGCACCGGCACCTACCAGCTCGAGGACGACGGCTCGCTGCGGTTCCTGCGGGTGGCCAACGACTGGCACGAGATCACCCATGAGGACGAGGCGTTCTTCATGCGTGTCTACGGGCCGGGCGACTACCGGTTCAAGGGTGCCGACCTGGGCATCCTCGTCACCAAGGGGCGGATGCAGACCTCAGCGGGCCTCACCGAGCGGGCCCGCCGCTACATCGCCGGCATCCGCAACGCCTACCACAGCGAGCCGCTGCCCGAACCGCCCGTGCTCACCCCGATCGCCTACGTCAAGTAGTCGCCCGCACGACCTTCAGCTGGAACATCGGGGTACCCAGCGCGGCCATCAGGCGCACCCACAGCGGCAGCAGCATCTCGGTGCCCCGGGCGGTCGACAGCGCGCCGAGGTCGATGACGTCGCGGTGGCCGAGCTCGCCGAGCAGGTCCGTCACCGCCTGCTTGGCCTGCGCGTCGTCGCCGGACACGAACACGGTGTGGGCGCCGCCGCCCACGAGCTCCGGATGCACCATCAGCGCCGCCGTGAGCGTGTTGAGCGCCTTGACCACGCGCAGGTCGGGGAACGCCCGCTGGATCTGCTCGGCCAGGGAGTCGGTGTCCTTCACGGTGAGCGTGGGCGGGAACCCGGCGCTGAAGTCCAGCGGGTTGGCCAGGTCGAGCAGCACCCGGCCCGCCCGCGCGTCCGGTCCGACGGCCCGCAGCGCCGCGATCGAGCCCGACCCGGTGGTCGCGTTGACCAGCAGGTCGGCCCCCTCGCCCGCGTCGGCGTAGGGCGCCAGCCGCACGGCGGGGTGCTCGGCGAGCCAGGCCGAGACCGGGGGGTTGCCCATCCCGTCCGGCTCGGTACGGGCGATGGTGGCCGCCACGTCCCGGGTGCCCATCGTCACGTCATGGCCCAGCTCGGCGAGCCTGCCTGCCATCGCCTGACCGACCATGCCCGTACCGAGGACGGTGACCTTCATGCTTCCTCCTGCCTCCGGCCGGTACTCAGCCCGTCGTGTGGACGGTGCGGCGCGGGCGGAACGCCCCGCCGGACAGAGCCTGTGACTCCAGCCCCCAGCTCCACGACACGTCGGGGACGATGCGCAGATGCCCGCCGTGCGGAGGGTTGCCCTGCGCGCCCAGCAGCCGAGCCCGACCGTAGATGCGAATCCCCCGGGGCCGCCACGGCTGCACCGAGGCCAGGTCGTCGACGAGGAAGGCCACCCGGTCGTGGCCCGCGTGCACGTTGCGCCCCTTGCGCGAGCCCGCCATGTCGACACCCTGGACGGTGATCACGCCGTCGTCGTCCACCTCGAAGCCGACCGCGGCGTTGTCGGGCTGCCCGTCGTCGGCCACCGTGGCGAGCCTGCCCAGCGGCTGGCTGCGCAGGTAGTCGAGCTCCAGCTGGGAGAACACGGGGCCCCTCCTCGTCATCACCTCTGGTGGCGGCCCAACCGCGCCGCAGCCCGCGCTATTCCGCCGTGGGGCAGGTTCGTGGTCGCACCCGTGACGTCGGCCCCCGACCCCACCCACCGTCAGGTCGAGAACCCCTCGGTGGACGCCGGCGTGGGTGGTGCTGCGCCCGCTGCCGGACTCGGCCTTCGCCGGCGCCCCACCGTTCATCGGCGACTGGGCCGACTCGAGCCAGGCCGAGCGGCTGACCCGGGGCCGCCCGGGTACTAGAGCCAGTCGCGGCCCTTGAACACCAGGTAGAGCGTCACGCACACCACCGCCATCAGGCCCAGCGCCATCGGGTAGCCGAACCGCCAGCTCAGCTCGGGCATGAAGGTGAAGTTCATCCCGTAGATGGTCCCGACCAGGGTGGGCGCGAACAGGATGGCAGCCCAGGCGGAGATCTTCTTGATCTCGTTGTTCTGCTCGTGGCCGGACCGGCTCAGCTGGCGCATCTCCTCGTTCTGCTGCTGAGCCACCAGCGTCGCGTTGAGGGTGAGGATGTCGCGCAGCTGCACCTGGAAGTCGTCCACGCGGTCGGCGACCCGGGTGGTGTGGTCGGCGACATCGCGCAGGTAGCGGCGCAGCTCCTCGTCCACCTGGTACTTCTCGAACCCTGCGGCGAGCGCGGACAGGATGCGCAGCAGCGGGTGCGTCGAGCGGCGGAAGGCGAACACCTCCTGCGACAGCTCGTAGATGCGCCGCGACACCTTCGGGTCGCCGTCGAAGACCTGCGACTCGATCTCGTCGATGTCGTTCTCCAGCCCGGCGACGACCGGCGCGTACTCGTCGACGACAGAGTCGAGGACGGCGTAGAGGACGGCCTCGGGGCCGAGCGCGAGCAGCTCGGGGTCGGCCTCCAGCAGCGCCCGGATGCCGGACAGGTTGGGCGACTCGCTGTGCCGCATGGTGATCACGAACGACGGACCGACGAACACGTGCAGCTCGCCGAACTCGACGACCTCCTCGGTGTCGATGTAGCGGGCCGCGTTGAGCACCACGAACAGGGTGTCGTCGTAGCGCTCGAGCTTGGGCCGCTGGTGAGCGACGATCGCATCCTCGACGGCGAGCTCGTGCAGGTCGAAGCGGCGGGCGAGGGTCAGGATGTCCTCGGCCGAGGGCCGGTAGAGACCGACCCACACGAACGCCTCGGGGTCGGCCTCCATGGCGGTGAAGACCTCGTCGATCGAGTGGGGGGAGGCGACGCGCACCCCGTCCCGGTACAGGCCGGCATCGACGAGGCTCGAGCCGGCTGTGCTGCGGTAGACAGCGGGTACGAGCGGGTGGTCGGTCGACCTGGCCACCGGCTCATGGGTGGCGCGCCGCAGGGCGAACAGGTCCCCGAAGCGTCGCTCGGCCATGACCGCCTATCCCCGGGACACGGCCGTCACCGGCGGGCCGTCCACCACCGGGTGATCCAGCCGAAGACGACGCCGAGCCCGAAGACGAGCAGCACCAGCAGCCACAGCGGCATCGTGAGGGTCGCGAAGGCGATGCTGAACTCGGTCGACTGGTTGTTGTTCAGCACGAACAGAAGCATGAGCACGCCGATGACGCCCCAGACGATGAGGAGCAGCGGGCCGCGCCCCTTGGCCTTCGCCGTGCCCTGCCCGTCCGCCATGCCGGCCCTCCTCGGCTCCGACGCACCGTCCCCGAGCGGACTGTAGCCGTCCGGTCCGGCCTCACACCGACGATCGGCTGCCTGCGCCGCCCGGGCGCCGCTAGGTTCGCTGACAGCCCGCCGGCGCCGCCGCCGGCACCCGAGCGAACGAGAGGACCTGCCATGTCCAACCCGATCCAGGCCGCGCTCGAGGCTTCGTCCAAGCTCACCCTGGGCGCGGCCGCGAAGGTGACCGGCATGAGCGAGCAGCAGGTGGCCGGCATCCTCGCCGACGCCCTGCCCGCGGCGCTGGAGGCCGCCAGGACCGACCCGGCCGCCGCCGTCGCGATGATCCGCAGCGCGGTCGAGTCGGCACCGGAGTCGCTGCAGCAGGCCTACGAGAGGCTGGCCGCCGCCGCCGAGGGAGCAGGCGCCTCCGCCGAGGACGTGGTGGCCATGTTCGGCGCGCAGGCGACCGCCCTGGCCGAGAGCGCCTCCGGCGTCGCCGGCGCCACCAAGGAACAGGTGGACGGCGTGCTCGGTGCTGCCCTGCCGGCCGTGAAGGACGCGGTTCGGGCGGGGGCCGGCGCTGCCGACGAGGCCGTCTCAGCGATCGACACCACCACCGCTCAGCAGCTGCTGGGCCAGGCACAGCAGGCAGCCGCAGTCGTGTTCGGGCGCCTCTCCGGCCGCTGACCGCTCACGCCTCTGGCACACCGGGAGGGGACCGATGGGTGGGGTCGGCGAGGTCACGATCGGTGCCGGGACGCTGACGGTCGAGCAGGTCGTCGCGGTGGCGCGGGACGGTGAGCCGGTACGGCTGGCCCCCGCTGCGTGGGCGGCGCTGGACGCGGCGCACGCCCACGTCGCGAGGCTGGCGACCGGGCCCGAGCCGGCCTACGGCGTCTCCACCGGCTTCGGTGCCCTGGCCACCGTTCGCATCGCCGCTGACCGGCGGGCCCAGCTGCAACGCAGCCTGGTGCGCAGCCACGCCGCGGGCTCCGGCCCGCCGGTCGAGGACGAGGTGGTGCGGGCCATGGTGCTGCTGCGGCTGCGCACCCTGGCTCTGGGCCACTCGGGCGCCAGGCCGCAGGTGGCCGACGCCCTGGCCTGGTTGCTCCAGTCGCACCAGACCCCGCTCGTGCCCGAGTACGGCAGTCTCGGCTGCTCGGGTGACCTGGCTCCGCTGGCGCACGTCGCCCTGACGCTGCTCGGCGAGGGCCGGCTGCGCGGGCCGGACGGTCAGGTCCGCGACGCCGCGGCCGTGCTCGCCCAGCACGGCCGCGAGCCGCTGCAGCTGCAGGCCAAAGAGGGCCTGTCCCTCGTCAACGGCACCGACGGGATGCTCGGGATGCTCTGCCTGGCGCTGCACGACCTGGACCGGCTGGTGCGCACCGCCGAGGTGGCGGCCGCGATGAGCGTGGAGGCGCTGCTCGGCACCGACCGGGCGTTCGCCGCCGACCTGGTCGCGTTGCGCCCGCAGCCGGGCCAGGCGGCCTCTGCCCGCGCGCTGGTCCGGTTGCTCGACGGCTCCGGCATCCTCGCCAGCCACCGCGACGACCCGGGGCACGTCGTGCAGGACGCCTACTCGCTGCGCTGCGCCCCGCAGGTCGCCGGCGCCGTGCGCGACACCCTCGCGCATGCCCGCGCGGTCGCCGGCTACGAGCTCGCCGCAGCGATCGACAACCCGGTCGTGCTGGCCGACGGCCGGGTCGCGTCGAACGGCAACTTCCACGGCGCGCCGGTCGGCTACGTCCTGGACTTCCTGGCCATCGCCGCAGCCGACCTCGCCGGTATCGCCGAGCGGCGGGTCGACCGCATGCTGGACGCCGGCCGCTCGCACGGGCTGCCGCCGTTCCTGGCCCACGAGGCCGGTGTCGACTCGGGGCTGATGATCGCCCAGTACACGGCTGCGGGCCTGGTCAGCGAGCTCAAGCGGTTGGCCGTCCCGGCCAGCGTGGACTCCATCCCGTCCTCGGCGATGCAGGAGGACCACGTCTCGATGGGCTGGGCGGCCGGCCGCAAGCTGCGCCGGGCCGTCGACGCGCTGGCCCGCGTGGTCGCCGTCGAAGTGCTGGCCGCGGCGCGGGCACTCGACCTGCGCGTCGGGTTGCGGCCGGCTGCGGCGACCGGGGCCGTGCGCGACACCGTGCGCGCACTGGTGCCCGGACCGGGCGCCGACCGGGCGCTGGCGCCCGAGATCGAGGCCGTGCTGGGACTGGTGACCTCCGGCGCGGTGCTGGCCGCGGCCGAGTCGGCGACCGGGCCCCTGGAGTAGCCGAGGAAGGCAGCTAGCGATGAGCACTCGAACCGAGCAGTACCCCGGTCCCATCCGCGCCGCACGGGGCGGCGACCGCACGGCGCTGGGCTGGCCGCAGGAGGCCGCGATGCGCATGCTGGCGAACAACCTTGACCCGCAGGTGGCCGAGCACCCCGCCGAGCTGGTCGTCTACGGCGGTACCGGCCGGGCGGCCCGGGACTGGCCGTCCTACCACGCGCTGGTACGCACCCTCGCGACGCTGCGCGACGACGAGACGATGCTGGTGCAGTCGGGTCGTCCGGTGGGCGTGCTGCCTACCCACGAGTGGGCCCCGCGGGTCCTCATCGCCAACAGCAACCTCGTCGGCGACTGGGCCACCTGGCCGGAGTTCCGCCGGCTGGAGGCACTCGGGCTCA
>Ga0114938_1001782_pt1 | contig 14270 bp, 18 predicted proteins | sample AshMeaBigSpring_FD_88675 | JGI IMG/M metagenome (GOLD analysis project Ga0114938, IMG submission 88675) | Groundwater microbial communities from Big Spring, Nevada to study Microbial Dark Matter (Phase II) - Ash Meadows Big Spring | ecosystem: Environmental > Aquatic > Deep subsurface >...
TCGTTGTAAATTATTAAGAACCTATTTAGGCGCATGATATAAATTGTACACTACTTATCTTTGCAACTCTTTTAAAAAAGTGAACATTTGATGTTCACTTTTTCTTTGTGTGACAGCGAAAACAATTGTGAACTATGTTCAATTCATTACAGGAAAAACTGGAATCAGCCTTTAAAAACCTAAAAGGCCAGGGACGCATTACAGAACTTAATATCGCTTCGACCATAAAAGACATCCGCCGGGCCCTGGTGGATGCCGATGTAAATTATAAAATAGCTAAAGATTTTACCGATAAGGTGAAGGATACAGCCATGGGCGAAAAAGTGATTAATGCTATTTCTCCCGGCCAGTTGATGGTGAAAATTGTAAAAGATGAACTCACCGAATTAATGGGTGGTCAGGAAGCCCCCTTCAATGCAAAAGGTAACCCCGCTGTCATCCTGATCGCCGGTTTGCAGGGTTCCGGTAAAACCACTTTTAGTGGCAAACTGGCCAACTACCTCAAATCAAAAAAAGGCCTCTCCCCGATGCTGGTTGCTGCAGATATTTACCGGCCAGCGGCAATGGAACAATTAAGAGTGCTGGGTGAGCAAATTGGTGTGGATGTTCATATTGAACTGGAAAACAAAGATGCAGTCGATATTGCCAGAAATGCAGTAAAAGAAGCGAGAAGTAAAAATAAAAATGTACTCATCATAGATACTGCCGGCCGTCTTGCCGTAGATGAGGTAATGATGACTGAAGTGGCTAATGTGAAGAATGCGGTAAACCCACAAGAAATATTATTTGTGGTGGATAGCATGACCGGCCAGGATGCAGTGAATACTGCCAAAGCTTTTAACGACCGCCTCGATTTTACTGGTGTGGTCTTAACCAAACTGGATGGGGATACAAGAGGTGGTGCAGCCCTTTCCATCAAATACACAGTAAATAAGCCGATCAAATTTACCAGCAGTGGTGAAAAAATGGACACCCTGGATGTGTTCTACCCGGAAAGGATGGCACAGCGTATCCTGGGCATGGGCGACATCACTTCATTGGTTGAAAAAGCACAGTCTGCTTTTGATGAAGAACAGGCCAAAAAGCTTGAAGCCAAGATCCGCAAGAACAAGTTTGATTTTGCCGACTTTAAAATGCAATTAGAGCAAATCAAGAAGATGGGCAACATGAAAGATATGTTGAGTATGATACCCGGTGTGGGCAGCAAGGTGAAAGATCTGGATATCAACGATGATTCATTCAAAGGTATTGAGGCTATGATCAACTCGATGACTCCGGAAGAAAGAGCTGACCCGGACCTGATTGATACAAGCCGTAAAAAAAGGATTGCCAAAGGTTCTGGTAAAGACATCAACGAAGTAAATGCCTTTATGAAGCAATTTGAACAAATGCGGGATATGATGAAGAATATGAACAAGATGGGTGCATTTGGCCGTATGATGCCGGGAATGAGGAAGTAATGCTAAGTCTTTAGTTATTAGCCGGAAGTTTACAGCTTTAAAACAAGGGCTGTTTCACCATATATTTCGATCCACTCACCCTCTAATTTTCACTTGTCATTTTCCGGTGACAGCCTTATATTTGCTGTCCGGTTTCTACCGGAACTAACAATTATTGTTTAACGCTGTTAAATTTCTATTTATGTCAGCAAAAATCCGTCTTCAAAGACACGGGTCAAAGAAAAGACCCTTCTACTTCATTGTAGTAGCCGATTCCCGGGCTCCCCGTGATGGCAAATTCATTCAGAAATTAGGTACTTACAACCCCCTGACCATTCCTGCTACTATTCAGCTGGATCGTCAAAAAGCCCTCGAGTGGCTGAACAAAGGTGCCACACCAACTGACACCGTTCGCCGCATCCTGAGCTTCAAAGGGGTATTATTCCTGAAGCACCTGCTTCGTGGTGTAGGACTTGGTCTGTTTGATGAAGCTACCGCAATGGAAAAATTCACCAAGTGGAGTGCCGAGCATGAAGCACAAGTGAAAAGACGCCAGGAAGATTCTTACCGCCAAAAAAGAGCCAGACGTGCAGCACCGGGTCGCAGACCTGAGAGAAAGACTGAAGGTGAAGGCGGAAGTGAAGGATAAATCGTCCGCATCCTGAAAGTTCTTAATCCTTCCCGTTTTTCGGGAAGGATTTTTTATTTGGCAGAAGATTATACAGATTTACACAGATTATATTTTGCTTTGCATCGTATGAAAGAATATTTCAAGATAGGAAAATTAGTTGCTGTACATGGCCTTAAAGGAGAGCTGGTACTAAAACATGAGTTGGGAAAAAAAACTTCTCTTAAAGGACTGGCTGCAATTTTTATAGAAGAAAAGAAAAACGCATTTCTTCCCTGGTTTATAGAATCAGCGAAAATCAAGTCGGAGGACCAATTATACATAAAGCTGGAAGGGGTTAATCTAAGAGAAGCCGCCCTTAAGCTTACGCAAAAACAGGTTTGGTTGCCAGAAGCTGATTTTAAAAAATTTGCTGCTAAATCAGCTCCTGCAGGTCTTCTTGGTTACATTATTATCAATAACAGTGAGCCGTTGGGTGAAATACTGGAACTGATCGAACAACCTCATCAGTTGCTTTGCCGTTTAGAAATAAAAGGCAAGGATGTTTTGATACCGTTGCATGAAGAAACACTTCAAAAAGTCAATCACAAAAAAAAGGAAGTGGTGGTAGAATTACCGGATGGTTTACTGGAAATCTATCTGCAATAAGCTTACTTATGGTGAACAGTGTCTGACATTACACATCATATTGCCCATTTCGACTTAGACTCCTTTTTTGTATCGGTGGAGATTCTCAACAATCCAACATTGAAAGGAAAGCCTGTACTCATTGGCGGCTATGAAAGAGGAGTTGTTTCCACCTGCAGCTACGAAGCCAGAAAATATGGGATTCATTCTGCTATGCCTATGAAAAAAGCCTTGCAGCTTTGCCCTCATGCTATTGTAACGCATGCCAGCAGCGGACAATACAGCAAGTACTCCCGTTGGGTTACTGACATCATAGCATCAAAAGCACCCTTGTTTGAAAAAGCAAGCGTTGATGAATTTTATGTAGACCTTACCGGTATGGACAAATATTTTGGTGCGGCCCGGTTTGCACAGGAGCTTCGTCATGTTATCACCAAAGAAACAGGGCTTCCTATTTCAGGTGGGCTTTCTTCTGCCCGGTTCATTAGTAAAATGGCGACAAACGAAGCCAAACCAAACGGATTTTTAGAAATCCATCATGGAAAGGAACTGGAGTTTTTGTGGCCTTTGGGTATTGAAAAAATAAACGGCGTTGGCAAACAAACAGAACAACACCTGAAGAGTTTTGGACTTTACACCATAGAAGATATTGCCAAAACACCTGTTGTAATAATGGAACGGATTGCGGGAAAATGGGGAGAAGCCCTCTGGCATAAAGCTCATGGCAGGGGCAGTGCAGAAATTGCTACCGACTGGGAACAAAAAAGCATGAGCCATGAAAATACGTTTGATACAGACTATACCGATTTAGACTTTCTGCATAAAGAACTGGTACGGCTTACAGAAAAAACAGCCTATGCTTTGCGGGAAGATGAAAAGATGACCGGATGTGTAACAGTTAAAATAAGATACTCAGATTTTGAAACTACATCAAGACAAGAAACAGTCGACTATACTGCACTGGATGATATGTTAATTGCAAAAGTAAAAGACCTCTTCACCAAATCATATCAGAAAGGCAGGCCTGTACGATTACTGGGTGTCCGCTTTAGTCATATGATTCCAATTACTATGCAAATGAGCTTGTTTGAAAATAATATAGAGAAATTACAACTCTTTAAAGCGGTTGATGATATTAAGGACCGGTTTGGCAGTAAATCCGTAACCAAAGCGGTAAACGCAAACAAGAAATAAAAACAACTAACATATTTTACGTAAAACATATTTACCTGCAATGGCTATTATAATCAAGAATGCTACAGATAAAAGAGCAGTTAACCAGTCAACACTAAATGCATCATAAATCAGTCGCTTATCACTCACCAGGAAAAGGGGTAGCCCAGCTAACACAATGGAAGTGCCAAGGCTGAATGCTGCTGCTGTAGCCGGATGAAATGGTAAGCTTCGGCTCATCATTAATAGTGTCACCGGTACCGAGCTTTGGAGAAGAGCAATGCCAGTACACAATATATATATATTAGTTTTTCCGAACTGGAAAAGAACCAATGCTGCAAGCAGTGTTATGTAAATAAATTTTCTTACCCCTACCTTGTCAGCCACAAAGCCACCTATCATCTTTCCCAAAAAGGCACTTACACCGATATACAAAAGGCCATCCTCGTAATTTTCGGCAACATAGTTTACCACATCAAATAAAAAAGAACGAAAACACATAAAAAGCAGTAACAACAGCATCACCAAATCATGACTGTCCAATTCGCTTTCCTTTTTCTCCGGCGTCTGATATACTGGCAATGACTGTCTGAAAATGGCTATAGTTACAAAAGCTGCAGCAAGTATTAAGACTAAGGGCAGCACATAACCAGCTTCACCTAATAAACTACCAATGGTAAGGCCCAATACACCGGGAGCAGTAAATAATCCTAATGGGCCGGATTTGCTTTCATGCACTTGCAGACAAATTGTTCCGCCGGTTACATGTACAAATGCTGAAGCCATTCCTGAACATATGATAGCCACTTCAATAGAAACAAAAAAGAAAAGTAATGACAGGGGTAAGAGAGCAACCGATAGTTTGGCAAATAAGGAAATATCCTTTTGCTTGTCGAGCAAAAACCCGACAGGCAACTGACCACCAAACCCCAGAATTGCATAAATGCTGATGAACAGAAAACTGTCGCTATATCCATGTGTCGATGTGTAAGCTGCCAGCAGAAATCCTGCGGCAAGATCATTAATGCCATGGAACAATCCCCAGTAAGCTGGTTGTAAATTCCGGTTATGTATTAAATTCATAAAATATAATTATTAATCAGCATGCCAGCTCCATAACTTATTCCATTAGCAAGAAATGCTGCTGCAAACGATTTTTTCCAACTGCTTTTCATTAAAAATTTATACCCTGTCATTTCTGTCAAAGCCACTCCCAATTCCATTACGGGGAGTGAAAAATCAGTTGTCAGCAGAAAAAAATGCAAGAGCGGCCAGGTAAAAAGGTTCAAGAGTAGAAATGGAAGGATTATTTCTTTCCACTGCTTTTTGTAGAAGAAAAGAATTACCGGGTACTCTATCGCCAGTGTCAGCACAAAAAATAGCCAGGGATTCATTTCCTATCCAATTTATTTTTCCGTTGCTTCCAGATAAAGTAAGCCACTAAAGCAACAAATGCCGCTAATGCAATCACAATTAACCATGTGTTATTCTTAGCTCTTTCTGTAAAAGATGGCTCCGGGGGCATATCCAAAAAAAATCTGAACATGTATGTAAATTTTATTTCTGATTAACCATTTCCAATGAAAAAGTACAGAATAGCAATCGTATTGACAATTAAGGCTGCCGGTATTGCTTTCCACCAGTTGTTTTCCACCAATAAGTTTAATACAACAATATCCAACAGTATCATTCCAGCATAAACTATGGTGAAGTCAAAAGAAGTTTCATGGTACAATATGGTAATAAGTGGCACAACAGCCAAACTGGTGAATAAGGCCACAAGCAGCGACGCCTTCCACTGGCGCAGGTAAAAAGGCAGTTGTAAAAATCCTTTAATAATAAAAAATCCAAAAAGTGCAATGATCAGTGGCATATATAAGTGAGGCCTAAGCCGGTTTTATCGTTTTTCGTTTCAGAAATAATAATATCAAAAGCACAAGCCCCGCTAAAGAACACAGGATAAATATCCACCGGTTGACCCTGCCATTATTACCCGAATCATCATCAGCAATTACCGAATAATCAAAATAGGCTTTTGACTTTTTCAATTTGTATTGAAGCTTTCCATCTTTCTGCCCGGAAATCATCATCTGATAGTTCCATTTTTTCATGAACACGGTAAAGGTATCCGTTACCGTTCCTGCAGAATCCATTTTGGCTAATGCAAAATGTAAATACCGCTCTGATTCATCCCACCGTTTTCCTCCATCCTGAATTACTATCTTGTATCCGTCATCAATCGTATCCCTGCGGCTGATGAAAGGATTCCTGAGCATTGTATCCTCTCCGGTATAAGAATATTGTACCAATAGCAATTTATATCCGGCCAGGTTGCCGGTTCCCTCAAATATGATCTGGCTGGGAGCCGTTCGCCTGCGAATGGAAAATCCTGCATCAGCCAATGCTGACAGGCTGAACAGAACCAGTGATATTGTAATTATCGACCTTACTGTTTTCATACTACTAAATGTAGATAATTTCAATGATGCCCGAATACCCTGAGCCGGGTATATACAAATCAGGTCCGGAGATTAAAAAGCTCAGGCTGAGATAAGCTCATCCTGCTTATCTTCGTCATCCCAAAAAACTAATTTTATGTCACAAACATGGAAAGAATACCAGGAGAAAAATAAGGACCGTTTCCTGAACGAAATGCTTGAACTTTTACGGATACCGTCAGTCAGTGCCAAAAGCGAACATAAAGACGATATGCTAAAATGCGCTGAAGCAGTGAAAAAAAGCTTGCTGAATGCCGGTTGCGACAAAGCTGAAGTAATGCCAACTGCCGGCCATCCAGTAGTATATGGTGAAAAAATAATTGACCCTTCAAAGCCAACAGTGTTGGTTTATGGTCATTACGATGTACAACCACCGGAGCCTTTGGAATTATGGCATAGCGGACCGTTTGAACCTGTAATTAAAGACGGTAAAGTATTTGCGAGAGGGTCTGCAGATGATAAAGGACAGTTTTATATGCATGTAAAAGCATTGGAAATAATGTCGCAGACAAACAGCATGACCACCAATATCAAATTCCTGATCGAAGGTGAAGAAGAAGTAGGTTCACCCAACCTGGGTTCTTTTGTGGCTGCCCATAAAGACCTCCTTAAATGTGATGTAATACTCATCAGCGACAGTGCACTGCTGAGCCTGGATAATCCTTCATTGGATGTTGGCATGAGGGGATTGAGCTATATACAGGTTGAAGTTACAGGAGCCAACCGTGACCTGCACAGCGGTACCTATGGTGGCGCTGTGGCCAACCCCATTACCATCCTTGCCAAAATGATTGCCTCCTGTCATGATGAGAATAACCACATCACCATCCCGGGTTTCTATGATGATGTTTTGGTGGCTTCCAAAGAAGAAAGGGATATGCTGAATAAAGCCCCTTACAATGAACAGGAATACAAAGATGAATTGGGGGTAAAAGAACTATGGGGAGAAAAAGGCTACACTACGTATGAAAGAACAGGCATCCGGCCGACGCTTGAATTAAACGGTATATGGGGCGGCTATACTGGCGAAGGAGCCAAAACAGTACTGCCGTCTAAAGCTTACGCAAAAATTTCTGCCCGTTTAGTACCCAACCAATCATCTCATAAAATGACGGAGGTACTGCTTAATTATTTTAAATCCATCGCTCCTGCATCTGTTGAAGTGAAAGCTGAATTGCACCATGGAGGTGAACCCTACCTGACACCGATTGATAGCAAAGGTTACAAAGCAGCTTCGAATGCACTGGAAACCACTTTTGGAAAAACGCCAATCCCTGTTCGGGGAGGTGGAAGTATTCCTATCTGTTCAATTTTGGAAAAAGAATTGGGTGTTAAGATCGTCTTCATGGGTTTTGGTCTAGATAACGACAATCTTCACAGCCCGAATGAAAAATATAATATAGAGAACTACTACAAGGGTATCGAAACGATACCTTACTTCCATAAGTATTTTGCGGAATCATAGAAGCTAATTCCTTATACTTTTAAAACCTCATCACTTATTGATGAGGTTTTTTATTTTTGAATATGTCTTCCAAAGAAAAATTACGGCTTGATAAATACCTCTGGTCAATCCGGCTGTTCAAAACAAGAACAGCCGCTGCTGCTGCCTGCGATACCGGTAAAGTGAAATTCGAAGGTGTACAGGCAAAGGCTGCTAAGAATATAAGTATTGGTGACGAGTATGAAGTAAAAACGGAAGCTAAAAGATGGCTCATTAAAGTTACCGGCCTGCTGCATAACAGGGTTGCCTATAGTGAAGCCATCAACTATTATATTGATATCACTCCCGAAGAAGAACTGCAAAGGCTGCAATTCCAGGCGGCCAGTTTTCATACCGGCAAGCGGTTAAGCAAAGTTGGACGTCCAACGAAGAAACAAAGACGTGACCTTGATGAGTTTTTAGAATGACTCTGCTCAGTGATGAAAATCATCCTGTTGTATTATTTGCATCATTCACATCCGCTAAACAGGAGGTTAGCTTCGTCACAGATAACCTTCTCATTATGTCATCTTCAATACAACTATTGAAATTAAAGCAGGGTTCCTGCAGGCTTGATGAGCCGGTATTTTATATACCATTAAACTATGCTTACTAATTCAGTGTATATGGAATTGCGCATTGCACCTGAACGGCTGATAAGTGAGATCCAAAAGGATTTCAACAGTGTATTTCCATTCCTGAAAATCGAGTTTTTCAATAATAAATCCTTTTCCCGTGCTGAATTTTCTGTAAAACAGATTATTCCGCATAGCCGTAAATTAGGCGACAATAATCTTTTACTAAAAGAAGGTATCATTGAGATTGAAGAAGATATGAAAGTAAATGAGCTGGAAAAGCTGTTCAAAGACAAATTCACCCTTGCTGTACAGGTTTTTAGAAAATCCGGCAACCTTTGGCTTGAAACAACCATGACGGATAGCTGGACCCTGCAACAACAGAACAATCACGGCAGGGAAATAACGAACGGAAAAGATAAAGAACTACCTCCTGACGATTACGATATCAACAGGGACGCTTTTAGCTAAATCAGCTCCTTTTATTACCTGCTCCTGTATTGCTGACAAAAATCAGTACAGCAACTTACGTCTATCATTGTTTCTGGCTAAAAAGTCAAAATAACTTTCTGGGGATAGGAATTATTGTTCACCTTAAAACTCAGTTTTATGGAAACAAAAGCTGTTGAAAAACCCAGAACTTCCTGGCCAACCTTATTTGACAAAGGCTGGATGGATAAGTTTTTCAACGCTCCGCTGGATGAATTTTTCAATTTTGGCAAGGTAATGAATGTTCCGGCTGTAAATGTAACAGAAACAGACACTGAATTCAGGCTTGCAATTGCTGCACCTGGTCTTGAGAGAAAAGACTTTAAGGTTGAAGCAGTTGATGACATGCTGACCATCAGCGCCGAACATGAAAGGGAAGAGAAAGAAGAAAAGAACGGACGCTACAACCGCAGAGAGTACAATTACAGCAGCTGGAGCCGTAGTTTTTCATTACCTGAAAACTGCGATTATGGCAAGATCAATGCCGAGTACAAGAACGGAGAGTTGAAGATCATGATCCCAAAAATGGAAGTAAAAGAACCTAAAAAGGTTAAAAACATCTCTGTAAACTGATCGTACAGGGACATACCCTGATGAAAAGAAAAACCCTCCGCAATGCGGAGGGTTTTATTTAGAATAATAAATTCTTTAGTTTTTCTAAATTAATGATGGATATTTTTCCATCCTTTATCTCAATCAGTTTCTCAGATTTAAAGTCGCTGAGTGTCCGGATAAGAGATTCCGTAGCAGTTCCCACATAATGCGCAAAATCTTCTCTTGAAATCTCCAGTGGCTTACTGGGGTTTTCTGCATTGAACTTTCCATGAATATCTACTAACGATTTTGCCACTCTTTTCCTTAAAGAACTATAAGCAAGATTCAGCAGCCTGTCTTCTTTTTCTTTAACGTTCTGAGTGATAATCCGGATGAACTTGGCTGCGATATCAATATTGCCATAAATCATTTGCAGAAAATCTTCTCTTGGTATTTGCATGATCTCTGCATCTTCAAGGATAACAGCAGAATCATCATAGTTTTTATCCTCTATCAGGGCAGGATAACCAATAAAATCACCATCGCTGAACAGATCGGTTATATATTCCTTGCCGTCTTCGTGAGTTTTAAATCCTTTTACCTTGCCTTTAACCAGGTAATAAAGGAATCTTGGTCTTTTTCCCTCCTGGTAAAGCGTTTGCTTCTTGGTATAAACTTCTACATCATACTGGTCAGCCAGTTGACTCATCAGCCCGGAATTCTTTACATCCTTAATGAATTGGTTGATACCATGGTGAGAGGCGGCATACTTATTATCCATGATGGCTGCTTTCCTGAGACGGGTCTCAATGGCGTTCAGCAGCTCAATGTCTTCAAAAGGTTTGGTGATATAATCATCCGCTCCCATCTCCATGCCCTTACGGAAATCACTTCTTTCGGTTTTAGCTGTCAGAAATAAAAAAGGGATTTGTTCGGTCTCCGGGTTCTTTCTGAGCAGGTGCAGTACACCATATCCATCCAGTTCCGGCATCATTATATCACAAACAATTACATCAGGCTTTTCTTTCTGGGCTAACTCAACACCCTTCTTGCCATTTTCAGCTGTCAGGGTTTTATAGCCTGCCAGCTCTAATATTTCTGCAGTATTTTCCCTGATATCTGGGTTATCATCGATTACCAGTATTGATTTCATGAGTTGGTTTTTTGTTGGTTATAGCAACAGGTTATCTATTCCTCCGGTTCCGGCAAATTTACGGGAATAGTAAAGGTAATTGTTGTTCCTGTATTTAACCGGCTCTTTAATCCCACTTCTCCCCCCAGCAGATCTATATAATTCTTCACAATATGCAACCCAAGGCCAGTCCCCTGTATATTGGTGGCATTGGCTCCACGGAAGAAACTGGAAAATAGGTGCTGTTGGTCTTCCTCGGAAATGCCGATTCCTTCATCAGCCACAGACACTACTACATTATCTTCTTCAACAATACTGCTGATCAATATCTTCTTTCCTTCATCGGAAAATTTGCTCGCATTACTGATCAGGTTGATCAGGACATTTTTGAACAATTTTTTATCAGTACAGGCATTGCAATCAGAATCACACTGAAAATCAAAATACTGATCTTTCTTCAGAATGCCCCTCATCTCATCCATTGTTTCAAGAATCACCTCTTTAAGACATACCTCGTCTGCTATTTTATCTATCTTTCCTTCATTCAGTTTGCCTAATGAAAGAAAATCTTCCAATATGTCATTTAAGTGATTCACTGAATTCTTGATTCGCTGAATATGTTTATCTCTTTTCTCCTGCTCCTCTCCTGTTTTATACTTGGATAAAAGCGAAGCTGATGAAAGGACTGTGCTCAGGGGTGTCCGGAATTCATGTGAGGCCATGGAAACAAAGCGGCTTTTGATCTCGTTAAGCTGTCTTTCTTTATCCAGGGCTTCACTCAGCTCAAGTTGCGACTGCTCTAGCTTTTGCAACGCTTCTTTTAAAATAAGAGTCCGCTCTTCTACTTTCACTTCCAGGCTTGCATTAAGCTGCCGTATTTTATCAGTAATCTTTTCAAGCTCCCGTTTTTGCTGAAGCATGCTGCTTTCAATTTCTTTTCGTTTGGTAATATCAACGATAAAGGCAATTGCGAAGAGCTGATCTTCTTTTTTATAATGACTCAGGCTGACTTCCACCGGCAGGTCAGTTCCGTCTTTCCTTTTACCATACAAGTCTCTCCCCTGACCCATTACCCGGTTGGAGGGGTTTTTGTAAAAACCATCCCTAAGCTGATGATGATGTGAACTAAACCGTTCAGGAATTAATATTTCAATTGATTTTCCAACTAATTCATCAGGCTCATAATCAAACATCCGGCCTGCAGAAGGATTTGCCAATACAATTTTCCCTTGCTGGTTTACCAGTACGATTCCCTCAGTAGCATTCTCAAATAGAGAAGTCATGTGTGCAGCGTCAAGGTGCATAAGCTCTTAAAAAGCAGCAAATTAAGGAAAACAGGTTGAGTGAAAAAATGTAGCAAAACAAATCACTCCTTAGTGTTCAACAGGATTTTTTCCATTTCGATGGCCCTTGGAAAGAGAATATTATTCTCCAGGTGCATATGCTGCATCAGGTCGTTATCCAGCTCTTTTAATTTAGAGAAAGTGACCCTATGACTAACGCAGGCATTGGGTGGAGGGGTATAATCATTTGTCAGCTCTCTTATTCGGTGTACTGATCTAACTACTGAAGCATGTTCGTGGTTCATTACTTCCTCCACAGGTTTGCGAAGTGTTCTTACCAACAGGCTGGCATAAGATTCACTGCTTTCATAGGCGTGGGCTATCTGGCGGATATAGGGAAAAATGATCTCCTCCTCTTGTTTAAGATGGGGAATCATTTCCCGATAAAGTTGTAAGAATATTTTTTCCACTTCCTGTAAAAAAGGATACTTTTTTACATGTTCTTCAGAAAATTTTCGGAGTTGTTCTTTTATTTCAGGAAGTTGTGTACGCAGATAATGGTGATGAACATTTACAATATAATCAGCCAGGAAGTCGATATGCCATTCATTAAACGGTAAAGAGTTGGGCACCTGAACAGATCTGATGGACTGTTCCAGCTCTTTGGTGAGCTTGCTGATATCAAGTCCTTTTGCATGGCACACCATTTCCAGCGGCCATCTTCCCCCACAACAATATTCAATATCGTATTTACGAAATACCTCAGCAGTACGGTAATCAGCCGTTACAATATCTGTCACAAATGAATTTGGTTCAATCCGTAATGGCTTCAAAAACATAGTACTCTCACTTCTTTTTTTTGAAAAGAAAAATTTGAAGGCAAATTAGAATATGTAATATGCTGGTGACCTGACTTAAATCAGGCCTGAGAATGATTTTAATATCGTCTTTCTTACCTTAAATTGTTGCCAGCCCCTCTAAGAAACTGACTTCATCTTTATTCAACAGATCTCCTATACTGGTTTTAGAAAATATTTGTAGCCACTCCTTCCTGTTAGCCTCAATCTGGTCATGAAGCGGACATGGGCGATTGGAATTACATTTTCTTAATCTGAGCACACAGGTATTGAATTGTTCAAAACCATCTGTAATCCTGAGAATACTGAGTAATGGGCTCGAAAGCGTCTTTTCATTTACAGAAAACCCTCCATAAGGGCCTTTAGTAGATGAAAGAATGCCTTCTTTTACCAGTTGCTTCATGATTTTACCCAGGTAGTGCTTGGGAACAGATAGCTTTTCGGCAATTTCCTCTACTTGTACTCTTGGCTTCTGATCACTCATAAGGGCGACATAAAGTACCCCCCTCAGGGCATATCCAAAAGACTTAGAACATACCATATTACAAAAGAAGCTTTCGGCAGATTTTAGTTGGATGACAAATATCACCCAATTATTTGATGCTTGTCATGCTGACCATTTACCGGGCCAGATACTTTTGAGCTATTAAAGACATTGATGTCTTTTTTAAAAATCTAGCGACTTCAGCTAAAACATTATATCACCTAAACACAAAAAAATTAAACATGAAATCATTCAAACTTTCAGCCCTTGTATTGATCGCCGGCGGCTCTCTCCTATTTGCCTGTAATGAAGGTGTAAAAAAAGATGAAAAAACAGTTGATGTGCAGGATTTAACCAAAAATCAGCCTGAAGTTCACGGCACCGAATTAAAAGAAGGAGATATCACGTTGACTACTCCTTTGGACCAGGCAATGGTTAGTGCCGGAAAAAGCACATATGAGTTAAAATGTCAGTCTTGCCACCGCCTGACTGAAGAAAAATTGGTTGGTCCGGGATGGAAAGGTGTTACAAAACAAAGAAAGCCTCTTTGGATTATGAATATGATTACCAATGTAGACATGATGCTTGAAACCGATGCAGAAGCACAAAAACTACTGGAGCAGTGTATGGTGAGAATGCCCAATCAAAATATCACTAAAGAAGATGCCAGAAAAGTGCTGGAATTTATGCGTAGCAACGATGGTGAAAAATAAGTAAGCAAAAACAAGAACCAACGGAAACAAAGGAATCTCTTTTCAAAACTGCTAAATACATATTATGAAACACAAATTTCTAAGCACAACGATGCCACTCTTGTTATTATCGGCAGGACTGGTGTTCATGCAGGGCTGTAAACCCAAAGGATCGCAATCAGCTGTGAGCGGAAATGCGGCATCAAAAGTTTACGTTGCCCCAGGTAAATATGATGAATTCTACAACTTTGTTTCCGGTGGTTTCAGCGGACAAATGTCAGTGTATGGTTTACCATCAGGTCGTTTGTTCCGTGTTATTCCCGTCTTCTCTGTTGATCCTGAAAAAGGGTGGGGCTATAGTGAAGAAAGCAAGCCA
>Ga0114938_1001785_pt1 | contig 14255 bp, 9 predicted proteins | sample AshMeaBigSpring_FD_88675 | JGI IMG/M metagenome (GOLD analysis project Ga0114938, IMG submission 88675) | Groundwater microbial communities from Big Spring, Nevada to study Microbial Dark Matter (Phase II) - Ash Meadows Big Spring | ecosystem: Environmental > Aquatic > Deep subsurface >...
AGGGGAGGTGAGGGGAGGTGGAGGTGAGGGGAGGTGAGGGGAGGTGGAGGTGGGGGGGGGGGAGGGGAGGGGGGGGGGGGGGGGGGGGATGGCAGGAAGCGAGGACTTGATAGCAGTTCAGGACACTGGATGAAAGATGTGATTTGTCACTGAATTCATTACTCAGACAATCTGACAGGCCGGCGGTGTAACCAGCAGAAGGCATGCCATTCTGGTCTGGGGGAGCGGTTGCCGCCATGATGCCACGCCGTTCGCGGTCGAATTCCCGGGACCGGGAGGATGGAAGGGAACGGACCCTTCAGAAGGATAGGACCGCGCGATCAATGGCATGCCGGAAGACATGGAAACCTCATGAAGAAGAAAGCCATCGTGAGAAATCACTGATATGTGACGAATACGCCGCATCCGCGATGGACTCGACCGGACTCGCACGAAGCGACTCCGATGGAGGCAGGTGGCCGGGTTCCGAATGTCGGATCGGCCCGTCGCATAAGCACCACCCATACCTTGCCCCCGGAATTGGGAATGCCGCTCATGACACCCGAGCGCGCCGGCTGACGGAACCGGACACGGGGCCGCGCTCCCGTGGCGGCGCGGAGATGGGCGGAGCCTCCAACCGGGATGATGGACCGCGCCCATCATCCTTCGTTTTCCCCGCTAATCCGATTGAAACCGAGGAGGTGAAGAACCGACGCGATCACGTCCATTTTCCGCAGGTGAGGGACCCACCCAGGGACCCCGTGGCCGCTGTGAGGATTCGCCGCTTGAGTTCCGCGGCAGGCCCCTTCACCCTGCCGCCCGCTTCCCATGAAACTCCACGCCCCGCTCGTCGCACTCTCGCTCCTCTCGTCCACCTTCGCCGCGGAGCTTCCCGAGGTCTTCGAGGGCTTGTTCACCCAGGGCGTTCCCATCAAGGGCCAGATCGGCATGGTGCTTCCGCCCAAGGAGATCGACAAATTCGTGGCCAAGGTGGAGACCGCCGCCCGCAAGGATCCGAAATGGTTCCGCGAGTTCTCCATCCAGGCGAAGGCCGGCGTGCCGCTGCCCTACGATGAACGCCTCGGCCTCACCAAGGAGGAATACAACGAATACCTCGGCCTCTGGAACAAGCGCGAGTTCAAGCCCATGGAGGAGGTCATGCTCCTGCTCCGCCCGAGCGCCGGCGAGACCTGGTCGATCACCTCCACCGGAGCCGCCAGCGCGATCTCCACGCTCCGCTACACTCCGAAGGAGGACAGCTTCCGCTCGCCCAACGGCAACCTCAAGCGCATCGAGGACGTCAAGGCGGACGCGGCCAGCATCCTCGGCGAGTGGACGGGCCGCGAATGGAAATTCGAGGAAGAGACGGGCCTCGGAAAAACCAAGGAGAACATCGCCATCGGCCGCTACTCGGACAATCGCTTCGGCCTGATCGTTTACCGCGTGCAGGAACTCTCCACCGAAGGCACCCGCCTGCTCGACAAGAGCCTCGTCATTCGTTTCCCGCTCGGCAAGACGGCTCCGGCCAAGGACGCCAAGCCCGCCGCCGAAAAAGCGGCCCCGAAGAAACCGGCCAAGAAATAACCGATGCCCGAGGACGCCTCCATGCGTCGGAATCGCCGGAGCCTCCGCCTCTGGCTCTGGAGCCTTCCCGTCGCGCTGCCGCTCGCCGCGTTTCTCCTCGGGAACGCATGGCTCGCCAGCCAGCCCGGCCGCGCCTGGATCACCGGGAAAATCCAGCGCCGCACCGGGCTTGAGGCCCGCCTTGAAGGAGCGTCGCTCACCCCGTGGAGCGGCATCCGCCTGCGCGGCATGGAACTGCTCCAGCCCGCCGATTTCCGCTCCGCGGTGAAAGCCCCCCTCGCCCGCATCGCCACGGTCCGCCTCACCCCGGTGTGGTCGTCATGGCTCCATGGCAAACGCGAACTCCGCGCCGCGGAACTCGACGCGCCGCACCTGGTGCTGCCCGCAGAGTGGCTTGCGGGAATCGCCAGATCCCAGGCCGCCCCCGTCACCGCCGGTCCGCCCATCGCATCAGCCGCTCCTCCACAGCCGCCGACGCCGACACCCGCGCCCGCGGCACCCGCCTCTCCGCCAGCGCCCCCGTCCACGCCACCCGCCGCTCCGCCACCGCCCCAAGCACCGTCCATCACCCTCCCTCCCACCGCTTGGCTGCACTTGAAAAACGCCTCCTTCACCCTGATCTCCGCCGGTTCCGGCAAGGAGTGGCTCGAAGTTTCCGGACTCACCGGCTCCATCCCCGTCGCAGGCAGCCCGGCCCAATCCACGCTCGTCATACGGACCCTCCGCAGCGCCGGAAACGATACGCTGTCCGACCTCAAGGCCAACCTCGACTGGAGTCACCCCGTGCTCTCGCTCAAGCCCTTCGAAACCGAAATCCACGGCCTGAAACTGGCGCTCGCCGCGAAACTCGGCCTGCTCAGCGGCATTCCGCTGCAAGTCGAAGCCCAGCTCCCGCGCCAGAAGCCGCCCTCCATCGCACTTCCCCACCAGGGCCGCGCGGAAGCCGATGCCATCGCCGCCAACGCCCGCTTCCGGGGACTCGTCCTCGCCCCGGGCACCTGGCAAGGGGAACTCCTGATCGAGGCGATCACCCCCTCCGCCCACATTGCCGGAAACAATGCGAAGTTCGACCGCGGCAGCGCCGTCACCGTGCTCCGCGGCGGCATGCTCTCGTGTGTCGACGCCCGCCTGATCGGCGACGAACTCTCATTCCTCGGCAACGCCACCCTGCTGGCAGACGGACGCGCCGCCGCCGCGCTGCGCATGGTCGCCCCGCCGGAAAACGCCACCGCCATCGCCAGCCGCATCTTTCCGTCGATTCCACAACCGCCGTCGCTGACGCCGCTCTCCACCCCGCAACGCACCGCCTTCGACGTGCATGCCTCGGGAAACCTGAGCCAGATCGTCCTGCAGGCCGGCCACGACGGCCCGCTCATCGAACTCAAGCAGGTGAAGTGACTCGCATCGCAAGCCCCCCCGCGCGGCACCCAAGGCGATCCTCCCGCGCTTTCCGCTCCCCCTGCGGGAAAATTAGTCAACTGGACGATTGAAATGTGCCGGGAATATCGGCAGTAATGGATACAGCCTTGTTTCCGCATTCTTGAAAACCCAAATGAACCGGATATCCGCCGCCCACCTCGGCACCATGTTGTGGTGCCGGGCGCTGACTGCCGCGTTGCTGCTGTGGATCGGGCCCTCGGCGGCGTGCAAGGGTCAGCCCATGGCAAAGGGCCGGATCGACCCCCAGACGGCGGAAGCGATGACGGCGGCCTTCAACGCGGGAATGGCGGCCTTCGAACGACGGGAATGGAGGACGGCCATCACCGAGATGGAGAAAGTCATCTCGCTTTTCGAGAAATACCCGGACCGGTCCGCGATGGCGGAGGCGAAGGACCGTCTGGCTCCGGTCTATTACACAGTGGGCGCGGCGGCGTTCAACCTGCCGGATTACCCGAAAAGCATCGCCTCGTTCGAGCGCTTCGTGTCGCAGTTCCCCAACCACGAAAAGGCACCGCACGCCCGGCTGGCCGCGGCGCGGGCCACCTTCCTCGCCAAGGACTTCGCCAAAGCGGCGCAGTTGTTCGCGGAAATGGAGAAGTTCCCGTCACTTCGCGAGCAGTCGCTGGTGATCCAGGCCCAGTGCTTCAAGGAAAGCGGCAGGACGGATGAAATGGCGGCGGCGGTGGAGAAACTCATCGCCGACGGCATCACCAGCACGGCGCGGGCGGGCGCGGCGTTGATGCTGGCCCAGGCGCGATTCAAGGCCGGCGACTCCGACCGGCTCGCCCCGTTGCTGGAGCAGCTCGTCGCACGCAGGCAATTCGTCGAGAACGTGGTGGAGCTCAATTCGCTGATCGTCGGACTCGGCGATTCGCAGGCCGAGAAGGAGCAGTATGAAAAAGCCTCGCGCACCTACCTGATGGTGATGCCGCCCGCGCAGGTGATCGGGTTTCAGAAAGAGCGCATCGCGTCGCTCGAACGCCGGATCGCCGCCAACAAGGCCAATGCCGGGCGCAATCCGCAGGCCGAGGTCGCCCTGGCGGGCCAGAACTCCGAACTCCAGCCGGTGCTCGATCAGGCGAGGGCGCTGCTCGCGGAGTTCGAAAAACTGCCCGATTACATGCCCGCCCTGATGTTGCGGAACGCCCGTTGTTGGTACGGCCGCGACCTGAAGTGGGAGTCGATCCTCGTCAACGAGCGCCTCATGGAACTCTATCCGGACGCCGCGCGCGAGAGGGAGGCGGCACTCTTCAGCAACGTGCTCGCCCACGCGGACCTGCTGCGTTTCGATACCTGCCGGAAGCTCTGCGGACAGTATCTGAGGGAATTCCCGAAAGGCGCGAACGCGGACACCGTGGCCTATGTCCAGGGTGCGGTGGCCCTTCAGGGCGGCGACGTCAGGGGTGCCGCCGACCTGTTCGGGAAATTGATCCACTCGCACCCGGACGGCGCCTTCATCGACCAGACGTACCTGATGCTCGCCAGCGCCCATTTCTCGCTGGGGGAGCTCGACGAGGCTCTGGCCACCTACAAGCGCTACATCGGAAGGTTTCCGAAGGGCCCCGCGATCGAGGAGGCCCGCTACCGCGCGGCGATCATCCCGGTGTTCCAGGGCAAGTACGAGGAAGGCTGGAAGAGCATCGAGGCCTTCCTCAGGGACCATCCCGCCTCCGCTTTCGCCGAAGATGCTGAATACCGGCTCATGATCTGCAAATACGCCGCCAACCTACATGACCAGGTCCTCGCCGACGTGGTGAAGTGGCGGAAAAACCACCCGGGCGGAACCATGGAGCCGGAAGTGCTCTCCCTGAAGGGCGACTGTCTCGCCGCCCAGTCGAAAAACAGCGAGGCCGCCGCGGCCTACATGGCCGCCGCGTCGGCGGACGCCCCCGACGAAGTGCTCCAATACGCTCTCAACGAAGCCAGCAAGCTGCTGCAGAAACTCGGCGACATGGGCCGGCTCTCGGCAATGTGGGAGGACTTCATCGCGCAGCGGCCGGACCACCCGTCCGTCGTCGCCGGCATCTACTGGATCGGCAGGGCGAAGACCCGCGAGGGCAGGATCGACGAAGCCAAGGAAATCACCGTGACGCAGCTCAAGCGCTGCCTGAACAACCCCAGGAATGAATCCGTGGAAATGCTGCTGCAACAACTCGCGCAGCTCTGCTGGAAACGCCCGCGGCCCAAGACGCCGCCTCCCGCCGCGGAGGCCCCGCCACCGGATCCGGACGGAGCGGTCGCTCCCCCTCCGCCGCCTTGGGACGCGATGGCGGAACTGGAGAAACACCTCGGGCCGCTGGAAGCCGTCGCCGACGAAAGCGGACGCCCGCGTCTGGATTACGCCCGCGTCGAGCTGTGCAAGCTGCTCAAGAACCAGCAGCGGGCGGACGAGTTGATGGGCGGGATTTCCACGACGCGTCCGGACGTTCTCAGCCCCCAGCTCCTGGCGCTGTCGGGAGAGTTCCTGCAGAACCGGAAGCGCGACGCCGAAGCCGCGGTCTTCTATCACTTCCTCAAGGACAATTTCCTGCGGAGCGCCTGGCTCGATTACGCCTACGCCGGCCTCGGCGCGATGGCGCTCGCGAAGGGGGACGCCAAGACCGCGCTCCGGCTCTATACGGTCGCCGCGAACGAATACCCGGGCGGCAAGCTCAAGGAAAGCACGCTCGGCCTCGCGACGGCCCTCATGGAGAACGGACAATTCCCGGAAGCCCGAAAACTCTTCGAGCAGGTGGCCGGCACCCGCGAGTGGCGCGGCGAATACACGGCGCAGGCCGTCTTCTGTCTTGGCCTTGTCGAGGAGCGGCAGGGCCGGCTGGCGGAGGCCGTCGCCCACTACCAGCGGGTGTTCGTTGCCTATCAGAAATATGCCGCGTGGGTCGGGAAAGCCTACATCAAGGCCGCGCTGTGTTTCGACAAGCTCGGAAAACGCAACGAGGCCGCCGCCCATCTCCGGGAGGCGCTGCGCAACGACAAGCTGGACTACGACGTCAAGTCCGAGGCCCGCGAACTCCTTCAACAATGGGGGGTGGAATCATGAAACCGGCCGCCATCCTCCTTCTGCTCTCCGCGGCGCTTCGCGCGGACTCCCTCGTGCTCAAGGACGGGCGGACACTTTCCGGACGGGCGTTCGTCCGCCAAGGCGATGTGATCCTCCCCGCCGCCGGGTCCGGCGGGGAGTCCCCGGCCGCTGCGGAAGGCGTCCGCCTCACCGACATCGCCAAGGTCGAGTGCGAGCGGCCCGCGCTGTTGAAGAACGCCCCGACCCTGCTGGCCGCCGGGAGGATCTCGAACGTCCTCGTGGATATCGACAAGGCGCTGGCGGCGGCGGAAACCTACGCCGACCTGCCGGGCAGCCACTGGCCGGACCTGATGGTTTTGAAAGCGCACGCCTTGATCGCAGCCGGCAGCGACCCCGAGGCGGACGGCATCGCGGTGGCGATGAGGAAAACCCGGAATCCGGACCTCGTCACCGATTCGCTGGCCACGCGCGCGCTCATCGTCGCGCGCAAGGGCGACCACCGGGAGGCGGACTCGTTGCTGGCGGATCTTCCGAAGGACTGCGGGCGGCCCGGGGCACTGGCGGCCGCAGCCGTGGCCCGCGGACTCGGCCGGCTGGCGAACCAGCGGTTCGAGGAGGCTCTGAAGTCCTTTCTGGAACTTCCCGTTTTCCTGCCGGATGAGACGGCGCTCGGCGGCATCGCCCTGCTCGGCGCGGCGCGCGCCTTCCACGGCATGGAGGACTACGACCGCGCCATCTCCACCCTCGAAAAACTCATCCAATCCCGCCCCTCAACACCCGAGATCCCGATCGCCCGGACCCTGTTGCCGGAATGGACCCGACGCCGAACGGTGGTCCGGGAAGCCAACCAACCCTGATCCCCATCGAATCCGCACCATGAAACGAACCGCACTCACCCTCGCACTCATACTGGCCGCAAGCGCCGCCTTGTCCGCCGAAGACGCCAGGCCCGCCGCGAAACCGGGCGAAGCCCCGGCCGTCCACACCAAGACGCTCTGGGAGCAAATCAAGGAGGGAGGCTGGGTCATGTTCCCCATCGGCGCCTGCTCCATACTCACGCTCTACCTCATCGGAGACGGCTTCATCCGCGTCACCTCGCCGAAGAAGATGCTGCCGGCCGACCAGGTCGCGACCGTGAAGGAACTCTTCCGCTACGGGAAATACGTGGATGCCTACAACTACTGCAAGGCGCAGGACTCCGCGTTCGCGAACGTGGCGCGCGTGGCCATCAGCAGCCTCGGCGAAGGCAAGGCGGCCACCGAGGAGGCCGTCGTCGCGGAAATGACCAAGGAAAACTCGCGCATCCAGACCTTTGTCAGCTATCTTTCCGTGATCGGAGTCTGCACGCCGATGATCGGTCTTTTGGGAACGGTCACCGGAATGATCAGCGCCTTCGCCGTGCTCGGTTCCTCGGGCATCGGAGACCCGAGCGGCCTTTCCGCCGCCATCGGCGAGGTGCTGGTGGCCACCGCGTCCGGGCTGTTCATCGCGATCCCCGCCTTCAGCGCCTATTACTGGCTCAGAAACCGCGGCGCCAAGGTCCTGCATGACATCCAGGACACCCTCGCCCAGATGCTTCGCAAAATGCCCTACGACAAACTCGCGGGCGCGCACATCGGCGACGAGGAGATCGTCGCCGCGGATCCCGATTGGTGGACGGCCGCGGAGCACCGCCAACCCTCGTGAAACCCAACCCGAAACCCGTAGAATCCCGAGACCATGGCAGGCGGCGGCGGCGGAGGTGATGGCGAGCCCGAATTCCAAATCGCGCCGATGATCGACGTGCTTCTGGTGCTGCTCATCTTCTTCATGAGCATCACCAGCGCGCAGGTCTTGAAGGTGGACAAGGAAATCACCCTGCCCGTCGCCGCACACGGCGCCAAGAAGGACAACACCCGCGCCGAGGCCATCGTCAACGTCCGCTGGGAGGCTGCCCAAAGGAAGGCGGTTTACACCTATGAAGACAAACCCTACGCGGACCTGTCCAAGCTGAGCGCCGCGCTCGCCGAGGCCCGCAAAGCCAGCGAAAAGGCCGGCGCCAAGGGCAACAACCCGGACTTCCGGGTCGTCATCCGCGGCGACCGCGAGGGAACCGCCCTCAGCGTCGCGCGGATCATGAACGCCGCGGCCGAGGCAGGCATCGGCGACATCTCGCTCTCCACATCCAACAAGGAATGAAACGCTTCGACCCCAACGCCCATGGCGATGGCAATCTGGGCTTCCAGATCGCCCCGATGATCGATGTGGTCTTCGTCATCATGCTGTTCTTCATGGTCATGGCCGGCGCCGTAAAGGTCGAAAACGAACTCAACCAGAAACTCCCAGGCACCGTCGAGACCGCCACAAGCACCGAATTCACCGACGAGATCATCATCAACGTCGCCGAAAACGGCGAGGTGCTGCTCAACGACGAGCCGATGGACCCGGTGGGACAACACCGGATGCCGCGCCTCACCGCCTCGCTCATGCGCCTCAAACAGGGCGGAGATGCGGCCAAGGCCCCCGTGCTCGTCACCATCATCAGCGAACCCGAGGCCAGGTATTCCCGCGTCGTCGACGCGCTCGACGCGCTCGCCCACGCCGAGATCGGCAACGTCACCTTCACCGTCAGCGAGGAAGAAGAATGAACCCTCCCACCGACATCCCGTCATGGCTCGAAAGCCTCGGCCTGGCCGCGCTCGCCCCGGTGTTCGAGGAAAACCACATCACGCCCGACGTGCTGCACCAGATGACCGGCGAGGATTTCCGTGAGATGGGCATCACCTCGCTCGGACACCGCAAAAAGCTGCTCGCCGCCGTCGCAGCCCTCAACGCGCCCGTGGTCCGCGTTGAAACCGCGGCTCCGGCCGCTCCACCGGAGAAACCTCAGCCCAATCCCGCCGCCAAACCTCCGCGGCACGAGAGGACCATCAAACTGCGGCCAGCCGCGGTCACAGTCAGCGCCGCCCCCGTCCCCGCGCCGGCAGCCCAACCGGCCGCCCAACCGGCAGCCATGCCACCCGACGATCCACCGCGGATCGAAGCCCGCCCCGCCCGCGGCGGCGCAGGCCACAAACGCAAAGCTTTCTCCGGTGCCTTCATGATCGCCTCCATCCTCCTTCACCTTACACTCGGCCTCGGCGCGGGATATTGGGTGGTGCAGAAATTGGAGACCAAGCGGAAACTCCAGTTCGCCGGCGGGCCGCCGACCACCAGCCCGAGCAAACGCGCCCTGGAGCACAAGGTCTCCCTCCAGAAAAAAAGGAACGCCGGCGGTTCGCCCGCGCAGGCGAGGCGCATCGCGGTGAGCGGACTCGCCTCGAAGATCACGCTGCCGGACATGCCCGCCGTTCCCACCACCAGCACCCAGTTCGTCGCCGGGCGCATGGCCGGCATGGGCGGAGCGGGCTTCGGCACCGGTCTGGGTTTCGGCAACGGCAGCGGCATGGGCGTGGGTGGCATGGGCGGGGGCGGCCTCGGGCTGACGATGTTCGGCGCGCGCGGCGGCGCCGGATTGACCGGCACGTTCTATGATTTGAAACGGGACCGGAACGGCAGTCCCAACGGAGTGAGGCCGGGCAACCGCCCCCACTACACCAAGGTGCTCAAGGGCTTCACCTCCGGCAACGTCTGGAGGATGCCGTCCGGCGTGAGTTGTTATACGGGCAAATCCAACCTCGTCGCCAAGGCGTTCCTCTTCCCCGCCATACCGGACGAGGAGGCCGGCAAGGCGTTCAACGAACCCGCCACCGGCCCCGGCATGTGGATCGCTCACTACACCGGCACAGTGAAACCGCCCGTCAGCGGAAGATTCCGCTTCGTCGGCTGGGGAGACAATCTGCTCGCCGTCCGTTTGGGAAACAAGGTCGTGCTCGACGCATCGGACATCGGATACCTCAAGTCCGGCGACAACCGGCACGACCGCGGCAGCGTCTCTTTCCCGAATAAAGGCGCCACTCCCATGCTGGCGGGCTCCTGGTTCGACGTCACCGCCGGCAGCAGCCTGAAGATGGATGTCATCCTCGGCGACGAGGGCGGAATCTACTGCGCCGGGCTGCTGCTCGAGCGGGAGGGCGACCGTTCATCGACCGGCAAACACAAGATTCCCGAACTGCCCCTCTTCCTCGCCGCTCCCCTCAATCTCGCGGAGAGAAACCTTTACGACAAACACCTTTCCTCCAAAGCGCTCAGCGGCCCGGTCTTCAGCGCGGCCCCGGGCGACGGGGGCCCGCTGGACGCCATCAGACGTTAGGGAGGAACACGTGAGAATACGGCTCCCGCGGCCCGCTCGTCGAGTCCAACACGCTGAGGACGGGCGCCCGCGGATCACCGGCTCTCGAATTCATATCGGCCGGAACCCACCGCGAACACGGCCTTGCCGCTCTCCATGCGGAGGAACTCCACCCCGGCGGCTGTGGAAGCCGGCCTGCCGCCCTCGGTGACGGCATCCGGACTTCCCGCCGGAACATGCACGGTCGCCGTGGTGTTGCAGGGAATGACAGCCTTGAGAGTGAACCGCTTTTCCTCCAGACGCCACTCGGTGGAGACCGGACCGTGGATCGAATCATAGGACGCTTTCGCAAACTTCACGCTGCCGCCCGGACGCGGATGGATCACGATGCGCCGGAACCCGGGGCCGTCGGTGTCGATGCCGGCGAGGGACGAGAACATCCACTCGCCGACCGATCCGTAGGCGTAGTGGTTGAACGAGTTCATGCCCACATCGCCAAAGCCCTTGTCCTTGGTATAGCTGTTCCAGCGTTCCCAAATGGTGGTGGCGCCGTTGACGATGGAGTAGCCCCACGAGGGATACGTGGTGTTTTCCAACAAACGGTAGGCCACGTCGTCACGCCCGATTTCCGTCAGGGTCGGCATGAGCAGGTTCACCCCGAGAAAGCCCGTGGCGAGGTGCCAGCCGCGCGCTTCGATTTGTTCGACGAGTCGCTTCTCCAGCGCCGGCCGCAGCGCGTCGGGTACCAGGCGGAAACGCAGCGCCATGATGTAGGCGGTCTGCGATTCGCCCTTCACCGTGCCGTCCGGCGAGACGAACTCCCGGTTGAAGGCCTCGCGCACCTTCGCGGCGAGCGCCTCGAAGCGCGCGGCGTCCTCGTGCTTCCCGAGCACGCGGGCGGTCCGCGCCATCAGATCCGTGCTGTAGGCGAAGTATGCGGTGCCGAGCAGGGGCTTGGGAGTGTCGCCCTTGTTGTCCTTCGCGAAGGGAGCCAGCCAGTCGCCGTATCCGCTGTCCGGCCGGATCAGGTCCTTGCCGGTCTTCTCCATGTAATCGATCCAGCGGGACATCGCCGCGTAGTGGCGCTCCAGGATGCGCTTGTCGCCATAGACCTGATAGATCGTCCACGGGCAGACCACTCCGGCATCCGCCCAGCCGGCCACGCCGGCACCGTCGAGAATCCCGCGCGGCGCGACATCGGTGAACGCGCCGTCCCCGCCCTGGGCGTCCTCCACATCGACCATCCATTTCGTGAAAAACGGAGCGATGTCCATCAGGCAGGCACCGGTGCGGACGAAGGCCTGGGCGTCCCCCATCCAGCCCATCCGCTCGTCCCGCTGCGGGCAGTCGGTGGGGATGTCCAGATAGTTGCCGCGCATGCCCCAGACGATGTTGCTGAAGAGCTGGTTGACCATCGGGTGCGAGCACTCGAACGAGCCGGTCCGGGAAAGATCGGAATGGACCACGATGCCGGTGATCATCGAGGCCTCCGGCTTGGAGCCTGCGGCCAGGCCGGTGACCTCCACGTAGCGGAAGCCGTGGAACGTGAACGATGGTTCCAGCAACTCCTCGCCGCCACCCTTGAGGAAAAACGTGTCGGTGGCCCTGGCCGAACGCAGGTTCGCGGTGTAGAGGGTGCCGTCGTCGTTGAGCATTTCCGCGAAGCGCAGGACCACCTTCTGGCCGGGAGTGCCGGTGATCTTCAGCCGCGCCCATCCCACCATGTTCTGCCCGAGGTCGAAGACAAAGACGCCCGGCTTCGGCTCGCTGACGGATCGGGTTTCCAGTTCCTGGGTCTTGCGCACCGGCTCGCCCGGGAAGGCCGTGAGTCTCGCGGCCGGCTTTTCACCCGTGATGACCGGCTGCCAAGCGGCCTCGGAAAATCCCGCCGCGTCCCATCCCGGCATCTCCTTGCGGGCGTCATGCACGCAGCCCATCAGGTGGTCCGCTTCGAGAATCGGGCCGAACGCACCCTTCCATCCGGAGCCGGTGGTGATCCGCCGGCGGGTGCCATCGGCATGCTCGATCTCCAACTGCGCGGAAAACAACGGCTGCTCGCCGAAGACTCCACGGCGGCCCTTCCAACCGATGTAGCCGGCATACCAGCCGTCGGCGAGCATCGCGCCGATGGCGTTCGGACCTTCGTTCAAGAGGCCGGTGACGTCATGGGTCTGGTAATAAAGGGTCTTCCGATAGTCCGTGTAGCCCGGCGCGAAGAAATCGCGGCCCACCTTTTTCCCGTTGAGGCGCAGTTCATAGTTGCCAAGGGCCGCGGCATGCACCCATGCGCGCCTGACCGGCTTCTCAAGAGTGAACTCGCTGCGCAGGAAAGCCGCGGGAGCCCCGGCACCCGCCGCCACGGGAGGCGCCTTCAGGCCGATCCATTCCGCCTTCCAGTTCGAGGGCTCCAGAATCCCGGCGGTCCAGCGCGAGGGCCGACTCGTCGCGGCGAAACGCCCGTCCCGCCCGAACACGGTGACCTGCCACCAGCACTCCTGGCCCGGCGCGAGGGCCTTGCCGGCGTATTCGATGTGCAAGGTTTCATCCGAATCCACGCGGCCGCTGTCCCACAAATCCGCCCGACCGGCGAGCAGGGCCTCCTCGGAAGATGCCGCACGGATCTGATAGGCGGCCTGCCGGATGCCGCGCGCGGACGGGTCCGCGCCCTCCAGCACCCAGCCGAGCCGCGGACGGGCCACATCCACGGCGCAGGGCTCGGCGAGGTATTCGCAACGGAGCTTGGCAACGCGGATCGCCTGGGTGGATGCCGCATGGCTCCACTGCATGCCGCAAACCAGAGCGGCGAGGAGAAGGATTCGTGATTTCATAAGTTGCATGTGCGGGGCGCGCCGTCACCGCGGCGCTCTGGTGGAAAACAGGGGAATCGTTGGGATCGCGCGAAACGCCGGAAGGAAACGACATACGAGGGCGCACGCCTTTTCTTGCAGGGAGATCGTGGTTTCAGCGGCGCAGTCATGCAACCGTTTGTTGGATTCCGGTCGGCACCTCCCCGCGCGATCGTCCGCGCGGATGATGAGTTCACCGTTCCATTCCGGAAAGCCCGCTTCCCCGGAAGTCGGCTTGACCCGCCCCGCATGAAACTTCGATCATCCCGCAGGATCCGCACCCATGAAACCATCGCACCTCGCAATCCCCGCCGCCCTCGTCCACGCCGGCGGCCTCGCCATCGCCGCGCCCACCTATCAGGAGGATGTCGCGTTCCTCCGCAAGCACACCGAGGTCATCGAGCTTGCCTCGGGCCCCGCGCGCGTCGCCATCGCCCCCGCCTGGCAGGGCCGGGTCATGACCTCCACCGCCACCGGCCCCGAGGGCGGCGGATTCGGTTGGATCAACCCGGAAGTCATCGCCGCCGGCATCAAGCCGGAAAACGAACGCGCGGATCTCGCGAAGCACATCCACGTCTTCGGCGGCGAGGAGCGCTTCTGGCTCGGCCCGGAAGGCGGACCCTTCGCCCTGTTTTTCCCGCCAAAGGTCGAACAAACCTTCACCAACTGGAAAACCCCGGCCGCCATCGACACCGAGCCCTTCGAGGTTTCCGGAACGCCGACCGCCCACAGCGCCACGTTTTCCAAAGACATCCAACTCACGAACCGCGCGGGCACCGTTTTCAAGATGGCCGTGACCCGGACCATTTCCCTCACGCCTCCGGCCGACCTCGCCAGACTCTGCGGCGGACCGCTGCCCGATGGCGTCAGCGCCGTGGCCTACACCAGCTCCAACACCGTGAAAAACACCGGCGACAAGCCATGGACCCGCGAAACCGGCGCGCCGTCCATCTGGCTGTTAGGGATGTTCAAGCCCACGCCGCAAACCACCATCGCCATCCCCTTCGAGCCCGGCGACAAGGCGGCGCTCGGCCCGATCGCCAACACCGGATACTTCGGCGAGATCCCGGACACCCGCATCAAGTTCTCGGACTCCGTTCTCTTCTTCAAAGGCGACGGCAAGGAACGCGGCAAGATCGGCATCCCGCCGAAGCGCTCGAAGGGCATCGCCGGA
>Ga0114938_1001786_pt1 | contig 14252 bp, 14 predicted proteins | sample AshMeaBigSpring_FD_88675 | JGI IMG/M metagenome (GOLD analysis project Ga0114938, IMG submission 88675) | Groundwater microbial communities from Big Spring, Nevada to study Microbial Dark Matter (Phase II) - Ash Meadows Big Spring | ecosystem: Environmental > Aquatic > Deep subsurface >...
CCAGCGTCGGGTCCGGGCCCGACGCCGGCGCCGCGGCCAGGAGCACCGGAGCGAGGAAACCACGCCTCTCCGACAAGGCCAAGGCCTGGTTCGACAGCCTTTAACATCGGCCTGCCCGCGGGTCACGCAGGGCTTGCTACGAGCCGGCCGATCGGGTGAGCAGTGGGGGTGGACGGTGGCGGGCTAAGGGTTGTCGCGCAGCCAATCGCTTGGGCGTGGGGCGGAGCCTCAAGTGCCGCCCGCCCTCTCCCGCAACAGCTTCACCTGAAAGAGGGTGTTGCGCTCCTCTTCCTCCAGGGCGGACTGGATGAAGTGGATGGTGCGGCGGTAGCGGGGGATGATGTTGTATTTCAGTGCATTGACCCGCTTCTGGGCCTTGCGCTGCTCTTCGAGGAGGCGGTGCAGCGCGATCTCCACCTCGCCGAGTTGGGCGAGCAGGACCGCTGCCTTGGATAGATGGTCGCGGGTGTTGTCGAAGCTTGCATCCGTGCCCAGGAGCCCAATCGGTTTCAGAGGGAGGTGCTCCGCCGAGACAGAGGGATACTCGACCCCCAGGCTACGCCGGGGCAGGATGTCGACCCTCAGGGTTGGCTCGGCACCCAGCGCCGCCTGATGGATGCCGCGGCTACCCATGCGCAGATGGGTGATGCTGAGGCACCTGTAGCCCTCATCCAAGGCCGTCTGCGCCTCCTCGCGCAAGCGCCGGTACTCGCCGATGCGCTCGTAGACCAGCCGGGTCAGGAGCTCGCGTTTGCGCTCCAGCAGATCGTGCCCCTGCTCCAGAAACCGCACCTGCTTCTTGAGCGTCAGCAGGGTGTTCTTGGTCGGTGGAACCTTGATCAGTTGTTGTGCCATGGATGGTTTCCGCAGTTGGATGCCCTCGGGCGCAACGCGGCCAGGCGGCCCTCGTCGTGCCCCTTGGCTTGGGCCAGACCTGGCGGGCAGATGCTGCGAGCAGCCGAGTCCATTGGACTCAGGCCCCTCATTCGCTGCCCTGGTAGTACTTGGCCAGGTCTGTCTCCTGCATACGGGTCAGCATGTCCCGCGGGAAGCTGCTCATCAGCTCCCAGGCGAGGTTCAAGGTGGCCTCGATACTGCGGTCCTCCGCCTCTCCCTGGCCGACGAAGCGCGTGTCGAAGGCGTCGGCGAATCGCAGATAGCGGCGGTCGCGCTCAGAAAGCTCGTCGGCGCCGATGATGGAGGCCAGGTTGCGGGTCTCCAGGGCGCGGGCATAGAGGGCGAAGATCTGGGCCGCGACGCGCGGGTGATCCTCGCGCGTGTCGTCCTTGCCAATGCCATCCTTCATTAGGCGCGAGAGGCTTGGGGAGATGTGCACCGGTGGATAGATCCCCTGGTTGTGCAGCTCCCGTGAGAGCACGATCTGACCCTCGGTGATGTAGCCGGTCAGGTCAGGGATCGGGTGGGTGATGTCGTCGGAGGGCATGGAGACTACCGGCATCATGGTGATGGACCCATGGCGGTTATGGATGCGTCCGCAGCGCTCGTAGATCTCGGCGAGGTCAGAGTACAGATAGCCTGGGTAGCCCTTGCGGGCTGGGACGTCGCCCTTGGCGGTGGCGACCTCGCGCAGGGCCTCCGCGTAGTAGGTCATGTCGGTCATGACCACCAGGACATGGCGATCGAGGTCGTAGGCCAGGTATTCGGCGGCGGTCAGCGCGGTGCGCGGCAGGGTCAGGCGCTCCACCGGTGGGTCGTCGGCCAGGTTGATGAACATCACCACGTTGCGCAGCACCCCGGAGTTGGCGAACTCGTCGCGGAAGAACTTCGCATCCGCGTAGGAGACCCCCATGGCGGCGAAGACGACGGAGAAGCTCGACTCCTGATCCACCAGGCGGGCCTGGCGCACGATCTGGGCGGCCAGGCGGTTGTGGGGCAGGCCAGAGCCGGAGAAGATTGGCAGCTTCTGGCCGCGCACCAGGGAGTTGAGCCCGTCGATGGTGGACACGCCGGTCTGGATGAACTCCCGCGGGTAGGTGCGCGCCGCCGGGTTGATGGCCGAGCCGCCCACGGCGCGGCGCGTGTTCGAGAGGATCGGCGGTCGGCCATCCCGCGGCTCGCCCAGGCCGTTGAACTCCCGCCCAAGAAGCTCCGGGGACAGGGCGATCTCCACCGGCTGGTCGAGGAAGCGGATCCAGGTGGTCTCGAGGTCCAGGTCCTCGGTCCCCTCGAAGACCAGGATCAGGGCCTCACCCTCGGAGCAGCGGATGACCTGGCCATTGCGTCGGCCCCCGGCATGGTCGCGGATCTGAACCCGGTCGCCGAAGGCGACGCCCGAGGTACCCTGGGTCACCAGGAGCCCGCCGCGGGCCTCGCTGACGGTGCGGTACTCTTTAGTGCTCATTGCGCCGGCCCCCTTTGCCGAGCCTTCCGGGGTGTGACTGGCTGCTGCGACCGATTCGACTGCCTGCCCGGCTGCATACCCATTAGGCTTGTTCCCCATGCTTGGTGTATTCGAGGCGGATCTGCTCAAGGGTCTGCTCGCACTCCTTGCGGAAGGCAAGGATGGCATCGATCTGCTCGCTGTCGTAGGTCGATTTGCTGCGTCGCGCCTTGGCCAGCATCGCCAAGTTCTGGAGCTCCTGAACCGGCACGCCCAGATCGATCAGGGCCGCGCCGCGGTCGTAGATGGTAAGGGCGAGGTCCAACAGGGCGAACTGCTTCCTGGGCGAGCAGAAGGTATCCACCGGGTCCAGGGCGCTTTGCTGCAGCACCGCCTCCTTGATCAGGGCAGCCCCCTCCAGCTCCCAACGCTGGGCATGGGACAGGGCCTCGGGTCCGACCAGGTTGACGATGCGCGAGAGCTCCGCATCGCGCGCGAGCAAGGCCAGGGCCTCGCCGCGGCGCTTCTCCCAGTTGCGGTCGACCTCGTCTGCCCACCAGTGGGCAGCGGTCGCCACATGGCTGGAGAAGCTCGTCACCCAGTCGATGGAGGGGTAGTGGCGGGCGTCGGCCAGCTCCTTGGACAGGGCCCAGAAGGTCTCGATGATGTCCTTGGTGTGGCTCGTGACGGGCTCGGAGAAGTCACCCCCCGGGGGTGAGACGGCGCCGATGAGGGTGACAGAGCCACTGGCCCCGGCGTAGGTCTCGACCCGGCCGGCGCGCTCGTAGACTGCCGCCAGCCGCGAGGCCAGGTAGGCCGGGTAGCCCTCCTCCACGGGCATCTGCCCCAGGCGACCCGAGACCTCGCGCAGGGCCTCTGCCCAGCGACTGGTGGAGTCGGCCAGCATCACGACATCGTAGCCCATGTCCCGGTAGTACTCGGCCATCGTCATGCCCACGTAGATCGAGGCCTCCCGCGCCACCACCGGCATGTTGGAGGTGTTGGCCACCAGCAGGGTGCGCTCCATGAGCTTGCGCCCCGTGTAGGGGTCGTCCAGGGTTGGAAAGGTCTCCAGGACATCCACCAGCTCGTTGCCGCGCTCCCCGCAGCCCACGTAGACCACGATGTCGGCGTTGGACCAACGGGCGATCTGCTGTTGCACCACCGTCTTGCCGGCGCCGAAGGGCCCGGGGACGGCCCCCTTGCCCCCCTTGAGCTGGGGGAAGAAGGTATCGATGACCCGCTGCCCGGTGATCAGCGGCGAGATGCCGTCGTCGCGGCGCAGGTAGGGCCTGGGCCTGCGCACCGGCCAGCGCTGGTACAGGCTCAGGCGGTGTCGGCAGCCCGCCGCGTCGCGGACATGGGCGATGGTCGCCTCGATGTCGTAGTCCCCCGGCGGGGCTATCTCCTCCAGAACCCCCTCGACCCCTGGCGGGACCAGGATGCGGTGCAGGATGCTCGCCGTCTCCTGCACGGTCCCGAGCACCGCGCCGGGACCCACCTGGGCGTCTGGCTCGAGCCCGGGGTCTGGGGTGAATTCCCAGGTCTTGCCGCGATCCAGGGCCGGGATGGCCAGGCCCCGGCGGATGTAGTCGCCCGACTCCAGTGCAATCTTCTCCAGTGGGCGCTGCACCCCGTCGAAGATTCCGCCCAAGAGCCCTGGGCCCAGCTCCACCGACAGGGGCCAGCCCAGGCCCACCGCCGGCTCGCCGGGGCGGACCCCATCCGTGGACTCGTAGGTCTGCACCACCGCCTGGCGTCCGTTGAGCGAGATGACCTCGCCGAACAGCCCGTACTCGCCGATCTTGACCTGCTCTCCGTTGCGGATACCGGGAAGGTCGATGGTCACGATGGGGCCGTTGATGTCGCGGATGACACCGACTCTTTGCTTGTCGCTCATGGTCTCACCCGGTGAAGAGGTTGCCGGCATCGAAGCCCGAGGGCAGGAGACGTTCCAGGATCACCTGCTGGATCCGTGGGCGCAGGCGCTCCAGTCGACCCTCGAAGGTGTTGTCCACGCGCATGGTGTTGGCCGCGTTGCTGACCAGGATGCCAGCCAGGGCGGGGATGGCCTCCTCGGCCAGGGTGATGGAGCGCCCGGGGGCGGCCGCCGCGCAGACGGCGTCCCAGGATGTCTCCAGGCGCCTGCGGTCCTGAGCGTTGGCAGCGACCACCAGGTCGCCATCGATCTGCGCGGCCGCGGCCCGCAGCAACTCCTGGAGCAGGGCAAGATAGGCCGTCTCGTCGGCCCTGAGGTCATCCATGCGCACCCTAAGACGACGTTCCACATCCTTGACCAGGTTCCAGCGCACCCGATCGACCTGGCTCTGCAGCTTGAGCTCGTTGGCCTGAACCTGCTGGCGGAAGGTGCGCTCCCCAAGGGCCTTGGCGATGGCCTCCTCGCGCTGCTCGCGCAGGCGCAGCCGCTCCGCGGCCTCGCGCAGGATGCTGTCGCGACTGCGCTGGGCGCGGTCGCGATACTCGCCGGCGAGGCGCTCGGCGCGGGCGATGATCGCCCGCTCCAGTTCTTGTACCTGATTCACGATGACTCCCGTGAGGTCATGGTTGAGGTGCCGAACAGGGCCTGCAGGCGGGTCGCGACCTCGCTGGTGAGCCTTGGGGGCCCTTTGAGCGGCGGGATGGCGACCACCACGATGCGTCCCCCCTCCCGGCGCACCTGGGTCAGGGACGGTATGTCTGCGGCCATGATGCGGTCGTCGACGATGGCGAAGGCCTTGGCCTGGGCCCGGATCAGGTCCCGAAAGACCCGGTCCACCTCGCCCGGCTCCGGATTGGGGTAGGTCTCGAAGCCGATGATTCGGAAGCCGTCCGCCAGGCTGTCGTCGCCAAGGAACAGCATCCGCGTCGGCTGGCCGTGCTCGGCGTCGGCGCTCATCGACCTGGCTCCGGGGGATCAGATCTTGTTCAGCAGCAGGATACTGATGACTAGTCCGTAGATGGCGATACCCTCGGCCAGGCCGAGGTAGATCAGGGTTCGGCCCAGGGTCTCTGGCTTCTCGGTGATGGCCGCCAGGGAGGCGGCGCCGATGGGACCCACGGCGATGCCGGCCCCGATGGTCGAGAGCCCCGTGGGGATGCCTACCCCCAGCATGGCCAGGCCCATCCCCGTGGAGATGTCGGTGACCGCGGCGACCGCCTCAGTCTCGGCCACGGCGTCGGAGACGCCGAGCAGGAGCAGCCCGAGCTGGGCACCGATGAAGGCGAGGAGTTGCGTCCCCATGGCGGGCCTGTACCAGGGGCGGACGCGCAGGCTGAGCTGGGGGCGGGTCTCCAGCAGGATCCCCGAGACGATCAGGCCGAGGATGGCGAGGGACATGAGTGCGACGAGCCAGTACATGGGATGCTCCAGGGTTGGTGTGGCGTGGGTCTCGATGGTCGTTCCCGGGGACGCTGCCCGGCGGGACTTGGCCGGTGTCGGGTCAGGGGGTGGTCTTCTCCAGTCGTGAAGGGTCGTTCGGATGCGCCCCTTCCTTTACTCGGTGGCGCAGCCGTAGCGGGGCGAACTCGTATCCGTCGCCGGAGAAGTAGCGGGCGAAGCCTTCGTAGAACTCCAGGCGCAGCACCTGGATCATGACGATGCCGCCCTCCAGGACCAGGATGAAGACGTTGCCCAGGACCACAGTGATCCAATGGCCCATGGGTCCCATCATCCCTGCCAGGGTGAAGACGGCGATGGACAGGGCCACGTGGTTCAGGCTGAAGGCCGCCACGCGCAGGAACGACAGGCTGTTGGAGATGTAGCCGATGACCGTCTCCAGGGTCTCGATGAAGACCACCAGAGCCTTCTCCCCGGCCGGGGCCTTCTGCTCCCGCCAGGAGTGCACCGCCAGGGCCCCCAGGGCCAGGACCACCAGCAGGGCCGGGAGGGTCCCGAAGGCGCCCAGGGTCGCCAGACGCACGCCGCCCCAGATCAGGGCGAGGTAGAAGACCAGGTTGACCACCCCGTGGTGCCCGAGGAGGGCCCCCTCCCAGTTGCCGACCACGGCCCGGTTGTAGATGGCGAGCAGGCAGGCCAGGGTGAGGAACAGGACCCCCCAGGCCAGGGCGATCTTGAGCATCAGGATCGGGTCGTGCAGGGGCGACATCCACAGGGCCGGCAGGACATGCTCGAAGCCGAAGACGCTGCCGTAGAGCAGTCCGAAGACCATGCTCGATGCGCCGGCGAGGAGACCAAAGAGGGCGAAGCGCCCCAGCTTGCTGCGGTAGTGCCAGGCGGCGCCGGCGATGACGGCGCCCTGGCCCAGGTCGCCGAACATGGCCCCGAACATCAACAGGAAGGTCAGCGCGAACAGCGGCGTGGGATCGACCTCGCCGTACTTTGGGATGCCGTATTGTCTGACCAGCATCGAGAAGGGCGCCAACAGGCGGCTCTTGACTGCCACCGTGGGGACCAGTGCACGCTCGTCGGGCCGCGGGTCGCGGGCGTCGAGCTGGAAGGGTAGGGCGAGGCTGTCCTTGAGCCTCGCCTCCAGGCCTGCAACCTCTCGGGCGGGGACCCAGCCGCACAGGCAGGCGAGGTGGCCGGCGCTGCGGATGCTGGGGTCCAGGGTCACGAAGGGCTCGGCAAGGACCAAGGTGCGCTGGGCCTCCAGGCGGCGGGCCTCGTTGGCCTGGGCCCAGGCGGCGACGCGTTGCCTAAGGGTCCCCCGCTCCTCGCCCAGCCCCTGGCGGCGCAGCTCGAGCTGGCGCTGGATCTCCTTGGGCTCACTGTCCAGGCTCTGCGGGATGGGCAGGGCCTGGAAGCCTGCCGCGTTGAGCACGGAGCCGAGCTGGGCCTGCTCCTTGCCGCCGGTGGGTCCGACGATGATGACGTGGGCGTGGTCGCCAATGGTCATGTAGGTGAACAGCAGGTGCTTGGCGAGTCCCACCGCCCCCTCGAGCTGGCGGACGTTCTCCCGCGGGACGCTGCCGACGTAGAAGTCGAGGAAGCGTGTCTTGGTCCTCAACATCTTGAGGTCGATGTTCAGGTTAGCGAAGTTGGCCAGGGCCGACTCCTGCTCCTTGATGGAGCGCTCCGCTTCGTCGAGGTGGCGCAGCTGCTCCTCTAGCCGGAAGGCCTCCGCCCAGACCTCGCCCAGCCATTGGTTGAGCTCGGTCAGCTCCTCGGTCCCCACCACCCGCACTGCCTCGATCTCGGGCTCTGCGGGGAGGGGGGCGAGCTTGGCGATCTTGTCCAGGCGCGTGCGGGCCTGCTGGTAGAGCTCCCGATAACCCCGACCGGGCAGGTTGGCCAGCGCGCTCTCGGCAGGGGGCCTGGGGTCCGGGTGGAAGCTCTCTGTCTCGGCCAGGGCGAGGGAGGCCCGTGGTAGCTCCTCGGTGAGCACCAGCAGGCGGACCTGCTTCATTGGCGTCGGCCTCAGCATCGGCTTTTCCTCCTCGCGTCTAGGCGAAGGCCGCCACGCCGGTTGGGCACACCGGGTCGGTCAGGCCGACGGCGACCTCCATCAGGTGGCTAGGCAGCTCCAGCAACTGGCCCTGGGTCAGGGCGAACAGGGCGCGTAACTGCGACTCGCGCAGGATCAGATAGGCCAGGGCCCGGGCTACCCCGGAGGGGCTGTGGCCAAGGACCCGCTGGGCCTCTGCGGCCATGTACGAGTGCAGGCGATGCTGGACGTCCATGAGGTTCGCCGCACCGGCGAGCAGGGCGTCCAGCGGTGCCGGCAGGGCCTCCAGAACGCGCTCGAAGGTCTCCAGGTTGACCAGCTCCAAGAGCCGGTCGCGGTGGAGCAGACGCGAGGATGGCACCAGTTGGTAGAAGGTCTCGGAGGGCGAGAGCCGGTAGGCGAAGCGGAAGCGTAGCAGGCACTGGACATTCTCCCGGTCGAGCAAGGTGCCAACCAGGTGCTGCAAGGGCTGCAGGTCGGTGTCGTGGAACTGCATCACCTGCCGGGCGAGTCCGGCGTAGTAGCGCTGATCGATGGCCGCCTCCAGGGTGAAGGGCTCACGACGCTGCTCGTAGGCCTCGCGGGCCTGGCGGGCGATCAGGGCATGGGGGCCCTGCTCGAGCTGACGGAGCAGCTCCAGGACGTTCTCGGCGCGGAACAGCTCTTGGTGGGAGAGGCGCACACTCGGCGGCAGGTCGTAGAGATTCTCGCGGATCTCCCTCTGGTCCAGGTCGTAGAGCTTGCCGCGGATCAGGCTCTTGAGGTTGAACAGGGCATACTTGCGCCCCCAGGCCATGAGCAGGGCCCGCTCTGTGGCGGTCACGGGCCGGGCCAGGATGGTCAGCTCGGAGAGGAGGATCTGGACCACGGCCTGGGCGACGGCCCGGCTCTTGCCGCGATTGGTGAGCTGATCGTCGGTGAGCGCGGTCAGGCCGAAGCGCTCCGCCAGCTCAGTCAGGCTCAGCTCGATGAGCTCGGCCAGCTCCCCTGGCCCGAACAGGCGGGTGGACATCACCGAGACGCGGGTATGGAGGTAGGCCTGGGCGGCGGCGTGGCTCATACGCTGATCCGCTGCGGTCCGGACTGCCGGAGGCACCGCGACCCGAACAGGCGCACCCGCTCTCGGGACCGGCGTCGGGCCTCGGTCCGCCCTGTCGACACAAGGGGGGTCACAGCTCGGGGGAGACGATGACCTGGAAGGCGGCTGCCAGGGCCTCGTCCTCGCGGTCCTCGGCCATATTGCGCAGTTGGACGTGACGCTCGTCGTAGCGGCGCTTGAGCTCGGCGACGGTCTGCTCGGCGCGCTCCTGGGCCTTGACGATGTAACCGCGGTGGAGGTCAGGGATGCGGCCGACGAAACGCTCCTCCTCGGCGCGGGCCTCCTGCAGGGCGGTCTGGACGATCTGCGCCTGATCGGCCTCGGCCTGTTGTGCGATCTTCTCGGCACGCACCTCGGCGTCCAGGAGCCTCTGCAGGGTGTCGTCCACCGGCGCTACCTCAGTCCTAAGTCGGATGTGCAGGCCACATAGGTTACGGGAAGCGCGGGGGCGGACGCCAGGGGGAATTGCTGCGGTGCGGTAGGAGTTGCAATTCCGTTGACGCCGGTCAAGGATAGCCTGCGGGGCCCGATGGATTGTTAGAATCCACTGATATACTAACCGCACCGGGTCTGTCGCCGCCCCGGCAAGGGGGCAGCGGCCCCCGGTGCCCCCTGCGGGCTGGCCGCTTTCGGTCCCCCGCCCTGATTTGCCTGGGGTCGATCGTGCACCTGAGTGGCGTTTTGCTCGCGTCCCTGCTCACGCCCCTGACCGCCCTTGCGGCCGGGCTGCCGGACGTCATCGAGCGTGTCAAGCCCAGCATCGTGGCGGTGGGGACCTATATGCCCCTGCGCCAGAGCCAGCAGGATCTGCGGGCGACTGGCTTTGTGGTTGGCGGCCGCCACGTCGTGACCAATTCCCATGTGGTGCCGGTGAAGGTCGACGAAGGGCGACGCGAGACCCTGGCGGTCTATGTCCCCGCCGGCGGAAACAGTGCCGAAGTGCGTCCCGCCAAGGTGGTCGCCCGCGATGCCGCGCACGACCTCTGCCTGCTGCGTTTCGACGGACCCGTCCTGCCGGGGCTGCGCCTGGAGAAGAATGGGACGGTGCGCGAGGGCCAGGCCATTGCCTTCACCGGGTTCCCCATCCTCGCTGCCCTGGGGCTGCGCCCAGCCACCCACAGCGGCATCGTCGCTGCCATCACCCCGGTGGCCATGCCGGTAGGGCCGGGTCAGGCGCTCACCCCGAACCTGGTCGATCGGCTTGGACGTCCCTTCGATGTCTACCAGCTCGATGCCGTCGCCTATCCAGGCAACTCCGGCAGCCCCGTCTACGATCCGGGTACGGGCCAGGTCCTCGCCGTGGTCAACAGCACCTTCGTCAAGGAGACCAAGGAGTCGGCGATCACGGCCCCCAGTGGGATCTCCTATGCGATACCGGTCAGCCATGTCCGGACCCTGCTCGCCGGGGCGGGGGTGAGGGAATGATCGGCGGCGACAAGACCCGCAGCGGTCAGCCCGCAGTGGACGAGGCTATGAACCGCGTGCTGGCGGCCGAGCGGGATGCCCGCCAGGCGGTGGCCGAGTGCCGCGCAGAGGCTGCACGTCTGGTCGCCGAGGCGGAGGCCAGGGCCCGCGCCCTGGCGGGGCGCAGCGAGGCCCGCATCAGGCTCGCCCATCGGGTGGCGGACACCGCCATTGCCAGGGCCTTGGCGGAGCTCGCAGAGGTACCGCCGGTCTCGGATCTCGACCGCGCTGCCGAGGGTGATCCGGACCGGGGGGCGGCCATCCCGGAGCCCTTGGCCAGGTCCCTGGAGACGCTGGTCACTGAGATTCTGGGCTTAACGCCGTGATCGCTCCCGCCCGATTCGCCTATGTCCAGGCGCGCGTCCAGGCCCGCTACGCGGAGCTCCCCGCCGAGGACGACTGGCAGCGCCTCGCCGGGGCTCGCACCCTGGGGGCATTCCTGGAAGAGGCGCGGGAGGGGGCCCTGCGCGGTTGGGTCAAGGGCTTTTCGGCCCTGAGCGATGCCCATGATCTGGATCGGGGGCTCAGGGCCCTGTGGCTGGAGGGCGTCGAGGATCTGGTCCCGTGGCTACCCAGAACCTGGCGGCCCGCCTTCGACTGGTTGCGCTGGCTGCCGCTACTCGCCCTCCTGGCCCATGCCGCCCGCCGCCAGTCGCTGCCCACCTGGGTGGCCCGGGACAGCCAGCTCCACCCCCTGCTCGGTCCGGATGGGGTCCTGAGCCCGCCGGCACTGATCTCGGCAGGTGGCGAGGCCCTCCTGGTGCCGCCGGACGATCTCGGGGGGGCTTGGCTCGGGGAGTGGCGCCGGCGCTGGCCGGCCAGCGATCGGTGCGTACTGGTCAATCTGGAGCGCCTGGTGGCGCTGGTCCAGCGCCATGCCGGGGCCTTCGTCCAGGGCGGCGCCGAGGCCGCCTGGCCCCTGCGCCGGGAGCTGCGCGAGCGCATGCGTCTGGACTTCCATCGCCTGCCGTTGCAGCCGGCCGCCATCCTTGCCTTCCTGGCCCTGGTGGCCCTCGACCTGGAGCGGCTGCGCGCTGCCCTGATGCAACGTGCCCTGTTCGGCACGCAGGAGGCGGTCTGATGTTGCGCCCCGCCTCTACCCGCTGGTTCGAGGTCCTGTGCCCGCGCAGCGAGGGCGTGCACACCCTGGCGGAGCTGGCCGCCACCGGGGCCGTGGAGGTCGAGATCCGGGAGCGGGCGCAGACCCACTGCCCGGTGGCGGAGCTGGCCGCCGGCCTGGCCGAGTACAACGAGCTCGCTGGCCTATACCAACGCTACTGGGCACGCGGGGTTCTGCGTCGCCAACCCATGGTGGAGTCTCCAGCTGTCGCCATGGAGCGGGGTCTCGCCCGCATCCGCGCCTGGCGCCGCGACGCCGATCCCCTCATCGGTACCCTCCAGGCCTGCGAGGAGGAGCTGGTCAAGCTCAGGTGGCTCGGCCAGATCCTGGCCAGGGTCGCGGAGAGCGGGTTGGACTTCGCCCTGGTCACCGAGACGGGCCCGGTGCTTGGCACCTTCTGTGCCATCCTGCCCGGGGACGTGGACCTCAAGCTTCCGGACTGGGTGATACCCCGCAGCGTTCCCTGGGAAGGCGAGCGCTGCTACATGATCCTGGGGCCCGCGGACCGGCTCGACCTGGTCAAGCACCAGGTCAAGGCCCTGAAGGGGCGCGTCATCGAGCGCCCGCCCTGGCTCAAGGGCGGGGCGCGCGAGGCGGTGACGCGTATCGCCGCGCGGCGCAGCTTCCTTTCCACCCGTGTCGTCCACCTCTATGGCGAGCTCGACAGCCTCTTCGAGGATTACGAGCTGGGCGATGTCCTGGGCGAGCTGGGGTGGTTCTCCTGGTTCGCTGCCCATGTGGGGGCCCTGGAGGCGGCCAGCGATCACCTCGTCTGGATCACCGGTTGGACGGACGACCTCAGCGGTGCCAGTCTGAGGGACGCCCTGGACCGGGCGCGCACCCGTGCCCTGGTGCACCTGACCAGGCCGCCGCCGGGTGTCCGGCCGCCCCAGGTCCTGGACAACCCGGCCTGGCTCAGGCCCTTCGAGCCCTTCGTGCGGGCCTTCGGGGTCCCAGGCGGGGACGAGGCCGACCCCACCCCGGTCCTGGCGGTGGTCGTGCCCCTCCTGTTCGGCTACATGTTCGGGGACCTCGGCCAAGGGCTGGTCCTGCTCGCCCTGGGCTGGCATCTGCACAGGCGTTACCCGGAGGCGGCGATCCTGCTCCCCGCCGGCGTCTCGGCCATGGTCTTCGGGCTCCTGTTCGGCAGCCTTTTCGGCCGGGAGGACCTGATCCCGGCCCTGTGGGTACACCCCCTGGTGCACCCGCTGCCTGTCCTGATCGTACCCCTGATCTTTGCCGTGGGGCTGCTCAGTCTGGGGCAATTGCTCTCGGGACTCGGCGCCTTGTGGCGGGGCGATCTGTCCCGATGGCTCCTGATGGACCTCGGGTTTCTCGTACTTTACCTGGGGCTCATCGCCCGCATCGCGGGTGGCCCCGGCTTCACCTGGCTGCCACTGTTGGGCGCTGGTTGGTATTTGGTGGGCAGCGTCGTCGTCCACCGCAAGATGTTGGGGGCCATGGCGGCCCTGGGCCACTTGGTGGAGGGTGCTATGCAGATCCTGGTCAACACCCTCTCTTTCGCCCGGGTGGGGGCCTTTGCCCTGGCCCATGCCAGCCTCTCGGCGGCGGTGGTGACCATGGCCGACGCGGCGCCCCTGTGGGCGGGGGTGCTGATCATGGTCCTTGGGAACCTGTTGATCATCGTGCTGGAGGGCTTGGTGGTCTCCATCCAGACCACCCGCCTGGTCCTCTTTGAGTTCTTCAACCGCTTCCTGCGCGGCTCCGGACGTGTCTTCCGGCCCCTGAAGGCCCCGCCGGAGCTCGCCGCGGTCGGCTAGGCATGGAGATTCCCAGCCAGAGAATTCCCCCGCGAACAAACGCAAATCCAATGACTGACTAACAACTCGCCGTGGAGGCATGCGATGAAACGACAAGTCCTGATGGCGACCGGTCTGGTGCTTGCGGCGACGCTGCTCGCGGGCCTGGGCAGCCTGCTCCTCTGGCACCCGGCCGCCCTTGCCGCGGAGGGGGAGATCATGGTCAAGTCGGTCGACGCTGGGGTGCTCCAATGGGGCTATGTCGCCGCCGCCCTGGCCACGGGGATCTCGGCCCTCGGCGCGGCCTATGCCGTGGCCTCTGTGGGAGTCGCGGCTGTGGGTGCCCTTGCGGAGAAGCCGGAGCTGTTCGGGCGGGTGGTTATCCTAGTGGGTCTCGCGGAGGGCATTGCGATCTACGGGGTGATCGTCTCGGTCCTGATCATCAACCGGCTCTGAGCCATGCAGCCAATGCCTACCCATTGCGCCTTCATCGGGGATGAGGTCAGCGCGACGGGGTTCCGCCTGGCCGGGGTCTCTGGCTATTGTCCAGCCCCTCACGAGGCCGCGGCCCTCTTCCAGCGCCTGCGGGGTGAGGCTGCCCTGATCCTTCTGACGCAAGAGGCCCTCGGTTGGGTGGGGGAAAGGCCGGTGCGCGCGGCCATTCTCGTCGGTCGCCCGCTGGTCCTGGTCATCCCGGACGTGCGGGGGCAGAGCAGTCCCCCGGACCTCGGTGAGGCCATCCGCCGCCAGCTTGGGATGGCGACGTCCAGGGACGGACTAGCGTCGCGGGAGGCGCTGCCCAGGGAGGGGCGAGCGTCGCGGGAGGCAGGAGCCGCGAGCGACGAAGGAGGCGGGAGCGACGAGACGTCCAGGGACGGACTAGCGTCGCGGGAGGCGCTGGCCAGGGAAGGGCGAGCGTCGCGGAAGGCGCTGCCCAGGGAAGGGCGAGCGTCGCGGGAGGCAGGAGCCGAGAGCGACGAAGGAGCCGGGAGCGACGAGACGTCCAGGGATGGACTAGCGTCGCGGGAGGCGCTGCCCATGGAAGGGCGAGCGTCGCGGAAGG
>Ga0114938_1001787_pt1 | contig 14248 bp, 11 predicted proteins | sample AshMeaBigSpring_FD_88675 | JGI IMG/M metagenome (GOLD analysis project Ga0114938, IMG submission 88675) | Groundwater microbial communities from Big Spring, Nevada to study Microbial Dark Matter (Phase II) - Ash Meadows Big Spring | ecosystem: Environmental > Aquatic > Deep subsurface >...
CATCGGTGCGGACAGCCTGAGCCTCAACAGCGGCTCGCTCAAGGACGCTGCCGGCAACAACGCCACGCTGACTCACGCCTCCGTCAACGCCAGCACCAGCCACCTGGTCGATACCAATGCACCAGTGTTTCAAAATGCTGGAACCAACGCTGCGGGCACCAAAATCATCCTCACCTACAGCGAAGCCCTCAATGCTGTGAGTGCGACACCAAACCGGTTTTCAGTGTTCAATGAAGGTGTTGCAAATCCCGTCACAGCAGTCACCGTGATTGGCAACTCCATCGAATTGACGCTGACTTCGGTGGTGTCAGCGGGTCAATCTGTGACAGTTGCGTACAACGACCCGGTACCTGGCATGGATGATGCATCCGCCATACAGGACAGTGCTGGAAATGATGTGTCAAGTCTGGGCAGCACCAATGTCACCAACAATGTTTCCTCAACACCGGTTCCCCTGATCAATTCCATCGCCATCAGCAGTCAGGCACCTACCCAAGGTGCGTATGTGGCTGGCGACACCATCAGTCTGACCGTCGAGATGAGTGCTGCAACTGTTGTCACCGGCACGCCACAGATGGCAATCGACATCGGAGGCAGCAACCTTGTGGCCAGCTATGCCAGTGGGTCGGGCACCACCAGCCTGGTATTCAACTACGCGGTGCAGGCAGGAGACACCGATACCAATGGCATCAGTGTCTCCCCCAATAGCATCAGCCTCAACGGGGGGACGCTCCGAGACGCTGCGGGCAATGACGCAAACCTTTCTCACTCTGCCCTCGCTGCGAGCAACCTCTACAAGGTAGATGCAGTGGCTCCCACTGTCAGCTCCGTATCCATAAGCAGCAACGCAGGCAATGACAACACCTATATAACGGGTGACAACATCAGCGTAACGGTGGGCATGAGCGAGGCGACGGTAGTAACAGGTACGCCGCAGCTTGCGCTGAACATCGGTGGAGTCACACGCACAGCCGCTTATGCCAGCGGGTCAGGCACCAACAGCCTGGTGTTCAGCTACACGGTGCAGGCAACTGACACCGATACCGATGGCATCAGCATCAATGCCAGCAGCATCAACCTCAACGGCGGCACACTGACGGACGTGGCTGGCAACGACGCCACGCTGACACACGCCTCCGTCGCCGCCAGCACCAGCCACCTGATCGGTACCACGCCCCCTGCCCCCCCCTCGGCCGCTCCTGCACCAGCGCCAGCTCCAGGCTCCACGACGATCGACGGTGCAACCGTCCACACACAGACCACCATTGGCTCGGGTGGAGCCGTGACCACCTCACAAACCGTGACCCCGGTGGCCGAAAATCGCCAGGAACAGAACAGCACCACACCACTGGCTGACATTCCACTGCTCGCAGACAGCACTGGCACTCCCATCATTCAAGTCAGCCTTCCAACAGGCGTGGGTATGGTTGCCGAAAGCACCTCGGGCGCAAGCCTTACCCTCCGGGAGAAGCTCATTGCCGCATCGACCCCTCGGGTGGACGGTGATGCGCCCTTGCAAGAAATCATTGCCAACGGCATCGACCGGTTTGTTCCTTCGGTGGGTGACCAGGCCCAGATCACTGTGCGAACCATCACCCTGACTGTCGCATCTGCATCGGGGAGCATCACAACCGTTCCACCAGTACAGCCCATCGTGATCCGTGGTGCCAGCGGGACAGGTGAAGACGATCCCACCAACCCACAACGTGGCGAGGCCCTGGTGATTGACGCACGCGCGCTGCCTCCCGGCACCGTGTTAGACCTGAGCCTAGTGGAATTCGCCATTGTCATTGGCCCGACCACCGCTACCGGCGGTGCAGGCCGCAACTTTGTTATCGGCGATGCAAGCCGCCAGTTCATCGTGCTCGGCCCGGACGACGACACTATCCGTGGTGGCGCAGGCGATGACACCATTGGTTCCAAAGGCGGAAACGACCAACTTTTCGGTGACGAGGGCAACGACTTGGTGGTCGGCGGCATCGGTGACGACTTACTCCAAGGCGGAGATGGCAATGATATTTTGCAAGGCGGTGCGTCCGATTCTGGCAGTTGGGATTTCAAGTTGAATGCGTCAGGCCATCTACAGGTCAACTTCATACCCAACAGTACAGATTTGGCCGACAGCATGGGATTTACAGTGACTGAGAAGTGGACAAACACCAGCGGCACAGGCCCTCTCAAAGATGACCGCTTTGCCTGGTTGTACGACGACTACACGGTTGCCAAGGATGCTGCATTGCTTGTTCACTCTCTCTTGGGCCGATTACCCAATCTCACCGAGATGGGTACTTTGGCCGATGGTACCTACAGCAGCCAGCAGCTAGCAGACCTGGCACACGGCTTTTTTATCCAGAGCAGTGGGACGCAAAGTACAAGCACCGAAGTGCAGTTGCAGGCTGTCATCAGTCAAATTTGGGGCAGCGGCGCTGCAACGAGTGAGCTCGTTCAGGTTGGGAAGAACTATTTGTCTACTGGCGGCAACTGGGCCAATATCTGGCTGGCACTCGCGCAGCACAGCTTGCACACAAGCAAGATCACCGATGCTCAGGGACTGGTGCGTCTTGCAAGTCAAAAACTAGGTGAAACCGGATGGTCAGCCCAATCGGGCGACGACAAACTGTTTGGCGGAGCCGGTAATGATGTGCTTGTAGGCGGCGGAGGCAATGACGAGCTCGACGGCGGTTCAGGCACGGACATGGCAGTATGGCTGGGAGCAGTGACTGACTATCAAGTCTCGTTTCAACGCAACACAAGCACGGGATCGCACGATTTGTTGGTACGGCACATGGTAAGCGGGGAAGTCGACACAGTGAGAAATGTCGAATTATTCAAAATTGGGTCGATGACATACGCGGTACCTGCAGTACAAAACCAGCCCGCCAATGGTGTATTCGTCAATCTGTCCAGTTACGTTCAACCGACCGTGGTTGGGCAGTTAGCCGACGTGGTGTACCACTCTGGTTGGACGACATAGTTTCCGGACAAAGGCAAAAAAACGAACACGCTGCAGCCATATTCAAAGCCCATGGACCCAAGGGCGCTTCACGCCAGTTGCCGGTTCAACTGCTCGGCAGACTGGCGCAGCGCAGCCACAAAGCCGTCCTGAAACCTGGTCTCCGGCACGGTCAGGGTCAGTGCACCGAGCAGGTCGCTGCCCCGCTGCCAGACAGGCGCAGCAATGCCCACCAGGCCCGGCACACGGTCACCCACGAGGCACACAAAGCCCTGGTGGCGGATGGTGTCATACGGCTCGCCACTGGCTCCGCTGAATGCCATCAACACCCGGCCGCCAGCACCCCGGTCCAGCGGCAGCACATCGCCTACCCGGACGTGGTCGCGCAGCACATGGGCTGAATCGACACGGTACTGGCACACCCGCTGATCACCCTGCCTGACATGCAGTGCCACGCTTTCCCCCGTGACATCGACGAGCGCCCGCATGACGGGCAGCACCACATCGGCCAAAGAAAAACCTGCGGCGTACAGCGCACCCAGCCTGCCCATCTCGGGCCCAGGTGCCCATAAGCCATCTGGAGTTTTGCGCAACAGCCCCGCGTGCCCCAGCGAAGCCAGCAACCTGAGCACCGTGCTTTTGTAGAGACGCGTGCGGTTGGCAAGCTCGGTCACGCTCAAGGCATGGTCGCCTGACCGGTAGGCGAGCAACACGCTGAGCGCTCGGTCGACCGCTGCCGCACCACCTGGTGCAGCGTGCTCGTCGGCCAAGGATGGGTGTAGTGACTTTTTGGGCATGGTGCAACGAACAGGTGGCGCGTGCGGTTGACATGCAGGAAAGACATCAGGCACAATTTGTTCTGTCTTTAAGATTATAGTTCTATCTTTTAGAACAACCAATGCCAACCAGCATGCCATCAGACACCGTCCTCATCAGTGAAGTGGGCCCACGTGACGGGTTGCAAAGCGTCAAAGCTGTCATGTCCACCGCCGCCAAACTGACGTGGATAGATGCGCTCCACGCCGCTGGCTTGCGCGAGATCGAGGTGGGCTCGTTTGTGCCAGCCAGCCTGTTACCGCAAATGGCCGACGTGGCTGACGTGGTACGGCACGCCCTGACCCTCCCCGGCCTGACCGTCATGGCGCTTGTGCCCAACCTGCGTGGGGCCGATGCCGCACTGGCGGCCGGCGTACACAAGCTGTCCATCCCCGTGTCGGCCAGCGAAGCGCATTCGCTGGCCAATGTGCGCAAAACCCGTGAAGAAATGGTGGCCGAGGTGGCCCGCATCGTCGCCTTGCGAGACTCCCTTGCCCCACAGGTGCATGTGGAAGTGGGCATGTCCACCGCTTTCGGCTGCACCTTGCAGGGTGATGTACCTGAAGATGAGGTGGTGGCTCTGGCTGTTGCGCTGGTGCAAGCCGGCGTGGACGAAGTCGGCCTGTCCGACACCAGTGGCATGGCCAATCCTGCCCAGGTGCGGCGCGTGTTCAACCGTGTACGGGCTGAAATTGGCGACCGCACCGGTGCGGCACACCTGCACAACACACGCGGGCTCGGTCTGGCCAATTGCCTGGCCGCCTATGACGTGGGCGTGCGCACGTTTGACAGCTCGCAGGGAGGCCTGGGCGGTTGCCCCTATGCACCGGGCGCCAGCGGCAACGTCGTGACGGAAGACCTGGTCTTCATGTTCGAAGCCATGGGCGTGCACACCGGCGTGGACCTGACCGCACTGATGGCAGCCCGATCTATCTTGCAGAGCGGTTTGCCCGGTGAGCCGATTTACGGCATGACACCACTCGCAGGGCTGCCTGTCAACTGGCCTGCCACCTGACCTATCTCGTGCTCCAAGCAGCAAGCCACCCCATTCCAGAAGTACCCTTCATGAACACATCCACACCTGACACCACCCTGCCCTATGCAGGCATCCGCGTGGTCGAATTCACCCACATGGTCATGGGGCCCACCTGCGGCATGGTGCTGGCCGACCTGGGGGCCGAAGTCATCAAGGTCGAACCTGTGGGACACGGCCGCAACGGCGACGCCACCCGCCAGTTGCTAGGTTCAGGGGCGGGTTTTTTCCCCATGTTCAACCGCAACAAGAAGAGCGTGGCCCTGGACCTGCAAACGCCTGAGGGCAAAGAGGCAGTACTGCGTCTGATTGCCACGGCTGACGTGCTGTGCGAGAACTTCAAGCCCGGCACCATGGCCAAGCTGGGTCTGGACTACCCCACGCTCAAGCGCCTGAACCCTCGGCTCATCTACGTCAGCCACAAGGGTTTTCTGCCCGGCCCGTACGAACACCGCACCGCACTGGATGAGGTGGTGCAGATGATGGGCGGGCTGGCCTACATGACCGGCCGCCCTGGCGACCCCCTGCGAGCCGGCACCAGCGTGAACGACATCATGGGCGGCTTGTTCGGTGCCATGGGTGCCATGGCCGCATTGGCGCAGCGCGAGAAAACGGGCCAAGGACAGGAAGTGCAAAGCGCCCTATTCGAAAACAACGTGTTCCTGGTGGCCCAGCACATGATGCAGTTTGCAGTCACGGGCAAACCCGCAGCGCCCATGCCCGCACGCATTTCGGCCTGGGCGGTGTACGACGTGTTCCAGGTGAAAAACGGTGAACAGATCTTTCTGGCCGTGGTCAGCAACACGGCGTGGGCGCTGTTCTGCGATGCCTTTGGCTTTGCCGACCTGAAAGACGACCCCCGCCTGCAAACCAACAACGACCGCGTGCTGGCCCGCGAGTGGATGATGCCCATGCTGCGTGAGCGGCTGGCCACCCACAGCGCCGCGCATTTGGCCAGCGTGTTCGAGCAGCATGGCCTGCCGTTTGCCCCCATCACCCAGCCGCAGCAGCTGTTTGACGACCCACACCTGCGTGCCACTGGCGGGCTGGCCCCCGTTGAGCTGCCCGACGGCCGCCCCGCTGACGTGGTGCTGCTGCCGCTGACGCTGGATGGCCACCGACCCGGCGTGCGCCTGTCACCACCGAAGCTGGGAGAACACACCGCCCAAGTACTGGGCGAGTTGGGCTATACCGCCGAGCAGATTGGACGGTTTGCAGACGCCCAACGGGAGGAAGTTACATAAAAAATGCCTTCAGCGCTTTATTGATAATCACTGACAGCTACATTTTTTCAGTACCGACGGCCTCCCGCCGTTACGTGGTCCACAGACCAACGCCCAGGCCCGTACACCGCCACACCCGCCAGCAAGGCGCCCCACAGGATGTGCTGCTGCAGCGCAGCGGGTGCGATCTCGCTCAGCGAGATGACCGCCACCACATTGACAACCGACAGCCCCAACGCATCCAGCCGCCCCATCAGTCCCACAGCCAGCAGGGCGGTCAGAGCGAGTTCGCCCGCGGTGCCCAAGACCGCAGCCACCGGTGGCGTCAGCACAGGCACCTTGTATTCCTCGGTAAACAGGAACAGTGTGGTCTCCCAGTCGCGCAGCTTGGTCAGCCCCGACAGGAAGAACACTTGCGCCACATACAACCTGGCAGCAAGCGCCGCCAGCGGCTGAAGCTGGTCCAGCCCCGCACCCCAGGAGCCCACCGTCCGCAAAAAGGTGGCAACGGGCTGGCGGTCTGCATCGGTAGATGATTTCATGGGGTGGGCTCCTGGGCGTGAAAGAAAGTTAGCCCTATTTCGCCAAAAGTGACCCATGGGTTACACCGTGTGCAAAATACCTGCGTGGCTGCCGGAAGAACTCTTCCCGGTCATGTAACCAACTGCCCGCATGGAACGAATACCCACCGACAGCCCGGCATTGGCCGACATGAAAGCAGCCGAACAGCGTCTGCGAACGCTTCTGCTGCAAGGCATGGCGGGCGACAGCCAGGCCTATCAGGCCTTTCTGAAGGGCCTGAGCACGCACCTGCGGTCGTTTTTGCGACGCAGGTTGTCATCTCTGCCAGACGACATCGAGGACCTTGTGCAAGACATTCTGTTGGCGGTACACAACCAGCGCCACACCTACCGGCCCGACCAGCCATTGACGGCCTGGGTGAACGCCATGGCACGTTACAAGCTGATCGACTTGCTGCGCAGCCGCTCAGGTCGAGAGGCCCTGCACGACCCGATTGAGGACGACCTGGCGCTGTTCGCAGCCAATGACCATGACGCCGCCGATGCCCGCCGCGACGTGCACACCCTACTGAATCAGCTGCCCGACAACCAGCGCCTGCCCATCGTGCACACCAAGCTGGAAGGACTGTCGGTAGCCGAAGCCGCTGCGGTCACTGGCATGTCCGAATCAGCCATCAAAGTGGGCGTGCACCGGGGCATGAAAGCATTGGCCGCCCTGATGAGCCAAAGTTTGAGGAGACCCTCATGAAAACAGACGACCTGATTGCCATGCTGGCCACCGGGGCCGAGCCAGTGCCACCCAATTTGCCCGAGCAGCGCATGACGTGGGCCGTTGCCGTCAGCCTGCCAGTGGCGCTGCTGATCACGCTGGCCATGGGCATCCGCCCTGACCTTTTGAGCGTGCTGGGCGACCCGATGTTCTGGGTGAAGTTTGCATTCCCCGGTGTGGTGGCGACCATCAGCCTGTTGTTGATGCTCAGGCTGTCGCGTCCCGGCATGCCTGCAGGCCAGCTGCCTCGGGTGTTGCCGCTGCCTGCACTGGCCATGGCTTTGCTGGCAGTCTGGGCGCTGCTGAGCGCAGCCCCCGGTGAGAGGGCTGCTTTGGTGTGGGGCAGCACCTGGCAGGTGTGCACGCTGAACATTGCACTGGTGGGCACCCCGGTATTCATTGGCAGCATCTGGGCATTGAAAGGGTTGGCTCCCACGCAGCTGGCCTGGGCTGGTGCCAGTGCTGGGCTGCTGGCCGGTGCCGCAGGTGCGGTGGTGTACGCCCTGCACTGCCCCGAAATGGATGCCCCGTTCCTGCTGGTGTGGAACGGGCTGGGCATGATGCTGCCCGCTGCACTGGGCGCTGCGCTGGGCCCACGCCTGCTGCGGTGGTAATGCGTCCTCTTCAATCCCTGTGACAACCCCGCGCATGAAGTTCTCCTGGCCCCAACGGATTGGTCGCCGGCTGGCGCTGGGCTTTGGTGTACTGGTGACGTTGCTTCTGCTGGCGCTGCTGCAAGCGGCCCACCAGATGCACCTGGCCAGTGAAGCATCTGGCCGGTTTGCCACCCAGGACATGCAACGGCTCTTACGGGTGCAGGCCCTGTCCATGCAGATCGAAGGCGTAGGCAATGCATTCATTCGCCTCTTGAACGCACCACGCAACCAGCGGGTGGCCGAGTACACCGAAGTAGATGCCCAGAACCGCCGCATCAACGGCAACATCGCCACCCTCGACGACGACCCGGCTGACACGGCCTTGCAAGCCATTCTGGCCAACCTGACTGCCAGCCGGGCACGGTATGCCGAGGCCTTTGTGGCCACGGCTGATGAAATTGAAGCCGGTGATACTGCAGCGGCCGCTCGCGCGCTGAACACGCTGGTCAACCCGGCCCTGCAGGACATGCTGTTGCACTCCAATGCGCTGCTGAACCATGAACGCGCCAAGGTTGAACGGCAGTTGGCGGAAGCACAGGCAAGCCATGAACGCACAGCCTGGGTCATGGTGTGGCTGGCTGTTGCGTTGGCGCTGCTGGCCGCGTGGCTGGCATGGCTGACCACGCGCAGCGTGGCCCGGCCGCTCAACCGCCTGGAGGCAGGTGCCCGGGACATTGCCGACGGTCAGTACCACCGTCGCATCGCTGCCACGGGCGTGCAGGAAGTTGACCAAGTTGGCCAGGCCCTGAACGCCATGGCCGAGACGGTGGCACAACGTGAGGCGCAAATCACCCGCCAGGCGTTTGAAGACCCCCTCACCGGCCTGCCCAACCGTGCGGCCCTGCTGCGTCCCGACCCAGCCCACAATGGCTTGCACCACACACTCGCCCTGCTCGACCTCGCCAGGTTGAAGGTGGTGAATGAAACACTGGGCTATGTCACAGGCGACAGCCTGATCCAGGGCCTGGGCACCCGTACCCAGCAGGTCTTCGACGTGCTGGCGCAATCTGGCACCATCCGCCCGCAACCCGTAGTGGCTCGGCTGGGCGGTGGCACCTTCGCGGCATGGTTCAGCGTGGACAGCCGTCAACAGGTGGAGGTGCTTCTGGCCGAGCTTGACCGCGCCATGCACGCCCCGGTGGCCTGCAGTGGACACCTGGTGGACCTGTCTCTGGTCATCGGCCTGGCCGACCAGGGCGAGACCGGCAACAACCTGCCTGTGACCACGTTGCTGCGCAATGCCGAGGTGGCGCTGCACGCTGCGAAGCGCAGTGCACAGCCGCACGTGTGGTACAGCGAGGCCCACGAAGCCGCCCGGCTGGGGCAGTTGGGCTTGGTCTCCGACTTGCGCCAGGCCGTGACCCAGCACGAACTGCAAATGTGGTTACAGCCCAAGATCTCGCTGACCACTGGCCGGCCAATTGGTGCAGAGGCTCTGGTGCGCTGGCACCACCCGCTGCGCGGGTTCGTGTCGCCTGCCGAGTTTGTGCCATTTGCCGAGCAGACCGGGCACATCACACTTGTCACCGGGTGGATGCTGCAGCAAGCCACCCACACCCTGGCACAGTGGGCAAGCACTCACCCGGACTTGAGCATTGCCGTGAACGTCAGCACCCGCGACCTGCAGGACCCCGGATTTGCCGAGCGCGTCAGAGAGCTTGTGCAAGCCAGCGGCATCAACCCGGCCAAGCTTCGCCTCGAAATCACCGAGAGTGGCCTCATGGAAGATGCCCGCCAGGGCATTGCGCTGCTGCACAGCCTGACAGACGTAGGCCTCCCCCTGTCGATAGACGACTTTGGCACGGGCTATTCGTCGCTGGCCTATCTGCAGAAAATGCCGGTGACCGAGTTGAAGATTGACAGAAGTTTCATCGACGGCATCGATGCCCTGCCCGGCACCCAGCAATTGGTGCGCGCCATGGTAGAAATGGGTCATGGCCTGGGGTTGATGGTGACGGCAGAAGGCGTGGAAACCGAGGCAGAGCGCGCCACCATCATGGGTCTTGGTGTGGATGTGATGCAAGGCTACCTGGGCAGCAGACCGCTGCACGGACAGGCACTGCAAGCCTGGCTCGACAGCCATGCACAGCCAACGGCCTGACCGCAAATTTTTTCAGACCAGTTGTAACCGCCGGTCTGAACCTGGCGAACTACCAGGCACTGCAGACAACGTGAACCTCACGCAGGCAGTGTTCGCAAACCCACCCTCAGACCCCAACGGAGATTTCACATGAACAAGCGTTCCATGATTGCCCTGACCGCCGCCTCTTTGCTCGCCATGGGCGCGACCTCGCCTGCCATGGCCCAGGAAAAGGAGAAGTGCTACGGCATCGCCAAAGCAGGCCAGAACGACTGCGCCAACCTGGCCGGCACGCACTCCTGCGCCGGGCAATCCAAGGTGGACAACGACCCAGGCGAATGGAAGTACGTGGCCAAAGGCACCTGCAAACAGGCAGGTGGCATGAGCGCCGACGAAGCCAAGAAGAAAAAGGGCTGATCACTGCATCACCTGGGTACACCGGCCCATCAGTCACCCCACCACACCATGACATTCAAAGCCCTGTTTGGCACCGCTTGCCTGGCGCTGATGGTGTCCCCTCCGGTGGCTGCCCAGGGGAGCCCAGCGTCCCAGCCGGCCGCCGGCACATCGGTGGCAGCCGTTGCCACCGTGCCTGAGCGGCCCGAACTGGTGGGTCAAACGGAAACCGACACATCCATCAACCTGTCCGCCCTGCGTGGGCAGGTGGTGATGCTGCTCGTGTGGTCCACCAGCTGCCCCGTGTGTCTGAACAAGATGCCTGAACTGCGGGCCAACCTGGCGGGCTGGGCGGGCCAGGGGTTTCAGATCATCAGCATCAACACTGACCGGCAGCGTGAACCGCTGCAACAGTGGGAAGCTGCCCGGCGCACCACCGTACCGGCCAACCAGCAGTGGCCTTCCGTCTGGGCACATGCAGCAAGCTTCAAAACCAACTTGCCACTGGGTTCGTCAGCCGCTGGGGTGCCGGTAGCGGCCTCTCAACTGCCCACCCTCTACGTCATTGACCGGCAAGGCAAACTTCGCCTGCATACCATGGGCCGCATGCCTGCCGACGTGTGGGACACGATTGCCGACTTGCTCTGACCGATGCATCCCGCGACACCCCCCTTTCCACATGACATGCCGTCCCATTCAGGACCGGCGCATGCCACCAGGTTGACCGGTATCGGCTGGCGACAACCCCATTACGCCCAGGTTCTGGCAGAGCGGCCTGAGGTTCCGTTTCTGGAGGTGCACTCCGAAAACTTCTTTGCCCCCGGCGGAGCTGCGCTGGCGGTGCTGATGGCTGGCCGATCGCATTACCCCATCAGCCTGCACGGTGTGGGCCTTTCCCTGGGCTCTGCCATCGGCCTCGACGACTGGCATCTGGACCAGTTGGCACGGTTGGTGGAACAGGTCGAGCCTGTTCGGGTGAGCGACCACGCCAGTTTTGCACGGGGCAACTGGCAAACCACACCGCAGTCGCCCTCGCCGGTCCACGCTGCAGACCTGCTGCCCATCCCCTGGACAAACGAGGCCTTGACCGTGATGGCCGCCAACGTACAGCGCGTGCAAGAACGGCTGCGCCGCACCATCGCGGTAGAAAATCTGTCAGCCTACCTGCAGTGGAAAGATGCCGACTGGAGCGAACCCGCCTTTCTGGCCGAACTGTCACGCCGCACGGGATGCCAGTTGTTGGTCGATGTGAACAACCTCATGGTCAACGCCCGCAACCGACACCTGGCGAATCAAGGGGTGACGGACACACGCCTGGTGGCGGACTGTTGCCGGTGGGTCAACGACCTCACACGGGCGCTGGGGCCTGTCGGCACCCGGCCAGGGTTGACCCACCCTGCCATTGCAGAAATACACCTGGCTGGGCACACCCACGCCGGTGACATCATCATCGATGACCACGGCAGCCGCGTGAGTGACCCCGTTTGGGCCGTATACGCCCATGCCATCGCAAGCTGGGGGCCGGTGCCGAGCCTGATCGAATGGGACACCGACATTCCCGAACTGGATGTCCTGGTGCAGGAAGCCCAACTGGCTGACGGATTGGCCGACCAACTGGCCAGCCAAGTGCCGGTGCAACGTGCGTGCCGCCCACCCTCCCCCGACACGCCCACACCACTACACACCCATGCACACGCTTGAAGCCCAGCAAAGCGCCTTGTTGCAGGCGCTGTTTGCCCCAAAGGCCCAGAAGCCATCAGACCCCACTCCAGGCGAATTACAGAATTTCATAGCTGAAACCACTTATCCAACAAGCGGCAGAGGCCTGAATTGTTACAAATCAAACGCGCACGCACTGGCTGAGCGGGCATTGTGTGCCGCCTACCCGGTCGTCACAGCCATCCTCAGCGCCGACAGCATGGCGCAGCTGGCCCGGGCGCTGTGGCACACCCACCCACCGCTGGGTGGCGACATGGCTCTGTGGGGCGACAGCTTGCCCACCTATGTGGCCGCCAGCCCGCAACTTGCGGATTTGCCTTGGCTGGCCGATGTGGCGCGTGTGGAGTGGGCCTTGCACCAGGCAGTTGCAGCCGAAGATGTGGCCCCCGACCTGCCCAGCCTGGCGCTATTGGCGGAGGACGATCCGGCGCAGCTCACGCTTTGCCTGGCCCCGGGTCTGCAAGTACTTCGAAACCATTGGGCGGTGGTGCATGTGCTGCATGCCCACCGCGCGCCCAGTGATGCCGAGCGGTCAGAAGCCATTGCCAGCCTGGGCAGCGACTGGTGCCGGCCGGGCACCGAGCATGTGCTGGTCTGGCGCGTTGGCCACCGCCCTGCCAGTCTGGCGGCCATCACGGCAGAAGAGGCTGTATTCGTGACCGCCCTGCTGGCCGGTCAACCGCTGCTCGCTGCACTGGAAAGCTGCGAGCTGGACTTCGGCACCTGGCTGCCCCACGCAATGCAGCAAGGCTGGGTGCTGGGTGTGAGGCCTTGCGTAGACACCCCGTCGGGGTGCTGAACGTCACTGTCAGCCCAATGGCTGATGACTGCTGACTGATGTCAGGTCACCCGCCGAATGTGGACACGATCTATACGACGACCATCCAGTGCCATCACCTCGAAGCGCCAGTGTGCCCATTCGATGTGCTCCCCCACGGCAAGCAAATCGCCCGATACGGTTTGCATCATCCCGGCCACCGTGTTGTAAAGGTCTTTGTCTTCCTGCGGAAGTTCGTCCAACGCCAGACGGGACTTCAGCTCCTGCGCAGGCATCGCGCCATCGACCACCCACGACCCATCCGTCTGACGGATGGCCCAGGCATCGACCGCCTGCTGGGGCGATAGCTCCCCGGTGATGGCTTCCAGCAAATCGAGCGGGGTCAGCAGACCCTGAACCACACCGTACTCGTCCACCACAAATGCGATGCGCACCGAGCGCACGCGAAACTGCTCCAGCAACTCCATGCCCGAGAGGGTTTCAGGCACGAACACGGCAGGCTGTACCAGCTTCAACCACCCTGTGCTGTCAGACGAGGCATCAACTGACGCCGGTGTTTCTCCCCCATTTGACGGGGCCAATTGCTGTTCAGCCGAAGCTGCAGCACGCAGCTCCACCAGCCTGGGCAGGTGTACCACACCGACCACATCGTCCAGACCATCCCGACACACCGGGTACCAGGAATGACCGGTCTGCCACGCTTTGCGCAAAGCCTCGTCCAGCGTGTCGGATGCTTCCAGCCATTCGATATCGGACCTGGGCAGCATGATGGAAGCCAGCGTACGGTCATCCAGCAAAAACACATTGCGCACCATCTGGTGTTCGTGGGCCTCGATGATGCCGGCATCGACACCCTCTTCCAGGCTGGCCTCGATCTCTTCTTCCGTGACGTGCTGCGCCACGTCGGTGCGGATGCGCAGCAGCTTCAACGTCCAGACGGTGGTGGCAGACAGCAGGGCCACAAACGGACGGGCCACCCGTGCCACCCATTCCATGGGACGCGACACGAACCGCGACACTGTCTCGGGGTACAACTGACCGATGCGTTTGGGTACCAGCTCGCCAAACACAATGGTCACAAACGTGATGACCACCACCACGAGACCAGTTGCGGTGACGTCTGCGGTGGCTGCTGTCAAACCCCAGGTTTGAAGCACAACAGACAGGTCACCACTGAAAGCCGCCTCACCGACGATGCCATTGAGCATGCCGATGGATGTGATGCCCACCTGCACGGAAGACAGAAACTGCGTGGGGTTGGCCAGCAACCTCAGCGCGGCCTGGGCTCCGCCATCACCCGCCTC
>Ga0114938_1001788_pt1 | contig 14241 bp, 13 predicted proteins | sample AshMeaBigSpring_FD_88675 | JGI IMG/M metagenome (GOLD analysis project Ga0114938, IMG submission 88675) | Groundwater microbial communities from Big Spring, Nevada to study Microbial Dark Matter (Phase II) - Ash Meadows Big Spring | ecosystem: Environmental > Aquatic > Deep subsurface >...
AGGCTTCGCGCAGTAATGCCACCTCGAAGACCTGGGGCGTTTCCATGCACCAGAGGTTTTCCCGGCTGACGGCTTCCATGCAGAAATCCGCGGCGTCCGAGCGCTTCATCGTCTCGGTGGCGCGCCGGGCGAGCGCTGCGGCGCGGTGGGTGGCGGCCGCGGCCACGCAGAGGTCGATTTCCCCGGGATCGATCAGCGGCCGGGCTCCGTCATGCACGGCCACCCACTTGCAGTCGGACTCCAAGGCTGCCAGCCCGCCGGCCACCGAGTCCTGCCGGTCCGCGCCGCCATCGGCGCGGGTCACGGGTTTTGGGAAATCCACGCCATCGAGCAGGCTCCAACGTTCCTCCGGGCACACGATCACCACCGAGCGGATTGACCTGGCGGAGAGGAATGCGCGGACCGTCCGCCGCAGCACGGGCATCCCGCCCAGATCGGCGGCCAGCTTGTCGAAGCCCATCCGGCGGCTGGTTCCGGCGGCGACGATGATTGCGGCGGCATGTGGGAGTGAATCGTTCATGGTCCGCGGTGGCGTTTGAAAATGGCGAGGGTGCGCTCGCGTTCGGTCTTGTGATCGACGATGGGCGCCGGATAGCCGGGGGCGATGGGTTTGCCATCCTTGGGTGGTTCCATGAATTTCGATGGATGCACGTCCGCAAGCTCGGGCACCCAGCGTCGGATGTAAGCGCCCGATGGATCGTATCGCGCGCTCTGCGACCAAGGATTCTGGATCCGGAAATACGGTGCCGCGTCCGCACCGGTGCCGGCGGACCACTGCCAGCCGCCGTTGTTCGAGGCGATCTCGCCATCGACGAGGTGCTGCATGAAGTGGGACTCGCCCAGTTTCCAATCGACGTGCAGGTCCTTGGTCAGGAACATCGCGGTGATCATCCGCACCCGGTTGTGCATGAAGCCTGTGGCAAGGAGCTCGCGCATGCCCGCGTCCACGATGGGAAATCCGGTCCGTCCCTCCTTCCATGCCTCGAACAAGGTGCCGGGCTCCTGCCATGGCAGCCCCCGCCAATCGGCGTTGAACTCCTCGTCCAGCACGTTCGGAAAATGGTGGAGAATGGCGAAGTAAAACTCCCGCCAAGCCAGTTCCTTGATGAAGATGTCGATCCCCGCCCGTCCGGCGGGAGTGGCTGCGGAACGGGCTTTCACGAGCTCCGCAAACACCGTGCGGATGGAGATCAGCCCGAAGCGGAGGTCCTGCGAAATCCTCGATGTGCCGTCCGCCGCCGGGAAATCCCGCCTTGCCGCGTAGGATTGGACGATGCCCGCGAGCGCGCGTTTGAGCCGCTCCCGGGCAGCCCGCTCGCCGGGTTCCGGAAGCGTGGCTTCGGGCGGCTTCCATCCCCAGTGCCCGACTGTTGGCAGCGGCAGGGATTTCACGCCGGACGGTGTGACCAGGGCGCGCGGCCTGCCGAGAGGTGCCGGCTTCGGCAAGGCGAGCCAATTGCGGCTGTAAGGAGTATACACCCGGTAAGGCTGACCGCCCTGCGTCAGCACTTCGTCCGGACCGTGGAGCGAGACGTCATGGTGCGAGTGGCACGCCACCCCAAGCGCCGCGCACATTTCCCGGAGCCTTTGCTCGACCTGCTTCCCAAACGGATCGGGATCCGCGTTGAAATGAACGGCCGTCGCACCGGTTTCGCGAATCAGTTTCCGAAAGCCTTCCACCGCATCGCCCCGTCGGACGATCAGCCTTCCCCCTAGCGTTTCAAGATTTCGGGACAGCGATTCCAGGCTGCCGCACAGGAAATACTGACGTTTCGGCCCCGTCCACGAGTGTCGCCCCTTCCAATCACTGAGGAAATAAACGGGAATCACGGGGCTGCCGGTGCCCGCGGCTTGTGAAAACGAAGAATTGTCCGCGATCCTCAGATCGCGGCGGAACCAATGAACCACCGGACGTTGTTCCCCAGGCATGCGGAATACCCGCCGATGCCGGAGCCCCGCGGGACTCCGGCTACCGGATCAAACGGCGTCGGCGAGCATCTTCTCGGCCTTCTTGACGGTGGAGGCGCTCAGCTTGCCGTCCACGCGTTTCGCTCCATCGAGCAGGGCCTTGAGTTCCACGAGCGTCTTTTCCGCCGCCGCCAGCGATTTCTTCCCGCCGCCGAACTTCTTGTCCGGGAAATAACGCGTGAAGGTGGTGCCGGCACGGCTGATGCAGAGCCGCCATCCTTCGAAGGCCGCGCTCTCGTAAGTGAACCTGGTCAGATTTTTCTTCGATTTCATATTGGGGGTGTTCGTTTGGAATACATCTCACTAATGGACTCCGCCTGCTAGAAAATCTAGCGATTTTTTGGCCCCTTCACCCCAAAAGCCGGGGTTTTCGGCCCGAAATCGGCAAAAAAATGCTTTGCAAGCCGGTCCGCACCGTCATTTAGTCGCCGCCCGCGGGCTTCCAAAGCACGCCGTAGGTCCTCCGTCTCGCCGCAATCTTCGCGGTGTTTCCGCCCGCTGGAGGGTAACCCGGCATACGAAAAACAAACATGTCAGCAGTCAAACTCGCTCGTTTCGAGCTCCCGAACCGCCTCGTCCGCAACGAGGAAACCGCCACCGATACCTACGCCCAATTCGTCGCCGAGCCCTTCGAGCGCGGATACGGCCACACCATCGGCAACTCGCTCCGCCGCGTGCTCCTCTCCTCGCTTGAGGGTGCCGCCATCACCTCCGTCCGCATCGCCGGCGTGCAGCACGAATTCTCCAGCCTTCCCGGCGTGGTTGAGGATGTTACGGACATCGTCCTCAACCTCAAGAAGGTGAAGTTCAACCACAACGAAAAGGAACCCCGCATCCTCACCATCAAGGTCGAGAAGGAAGGCGTGATCACCGCCGGCGACATCACCGGCGACCACATCTACGACGTGGTCAACAAGGACCAGATCATCTGCACCCTCGACAAGAAGGTGAAGTTCGACTGCGAATTCGAAGTGCGCGTCGGCCGTGGATTCTCCACCGGTGACGAAAACAAGCGCAAGGACCAGCCGATCGGCGTCATCGCCATCGACTCGATCTTCTCCCCGGTCACCCGCGTGAAATACTCCGTGGAAACCACCCGCGTCGGCCAGATGACCGACTTCGACAAGCTCGTGCTCGACATCTGGACGGACGGCCGCATCACCCCGCAGGACGCTCTTCTGCAGGCCTCCGCCATCCTCCGCCACCACCTCGACGTCTTCGTCAATTACGATGAGAACGCCGTGGACTTCGAAGAGGCTCCGGCCGAGTCCAGCGAGGAGAACGCCGCGCTCAAGAAGCTTCTCAACATGTCGGTCAACGAGATCGAACTCTCGGTCCGCGCCGCCAACTGCCTCAACAACGCGAACATCACCACGGTGGGCCAGCTCGCGATGAAATCCGAAGCCGAGATGCTCAAGTATCGCAACTTCGGCAAGAAGTCCCTCAACGAGATCAAGGACAAGCTCGTCGAGCTCGGCCTCGGCCTCGGCATGTCCTTCGAGCCCTCGCTGCTTTCCGGACCCAGCGCCGCTTCCCGCGGACCGCGCCTCGGTGCGGAAGATGAAGCTCCGGTCGGTCTCGCCGATCTGATCGCCCAGAACCTCGACGACTAACCAACCCCCACTTTTAGAAAAGGAAGCATCCGATGAGACATCGCAGCAAAACCGTAAAACTCAAACGCAACGCCTCGCACCGCAAGGCGCTGCTCTCCAACCTGGCGTGCAGCCTGATCGAGCACGGCCGCCTCAAGACCACCCTCGGCAAGGCCAAGGCCCTGCGTCCGGTGGCCGAGAAGCTGGTCACCCTCGCCAAGCGTGACGACCTCCACTCCCGCCGTCTGGCCATCGCCTATCTTCATCAGAAGGACACGGTCAAGAAGCTGTTTTCCGAAGTGGCTCCCGCTTCGAAGGACCGCCAAGGAGGCTACTGCCGGATCACCAAGCTCGGTGCCCGCATGAGCGACTCCGCCCCGATGGCCATCATCGAGTGGGTGGACCGCGTGGCCGCCGCCGAGGCCGCCGTTGCCGAACCCGCCGCTGAAGCGGTGGTGGAAGTGGCAGCCGAGGAGAAGCCGGCCAAGAAGAAGGCTGCCAAGAAGAAAGCCCCGGAAGCCGCTGAATAAGCGGAGGTCCGTCAGCCGAATCATCCTGCGATCCGCCCGCGCCTCACCGTGCGGGCGGATTTTTTTCGCCCGGGCCGCGTGGAGGTCCGGATCATGCTTGGCGAAGCGGGAAGGTCCGTCCATCTTCCGCCAACTCCATCTGGTATGAAAATTCTCAGCCACCTCGATCCGGGATACGCATCGTTCGTCCGACGTCTGAACCGCCGCGCCCTTCCCGAGACCGGAGTCCGCGATCTCGTCGCTGAAATCATCGCCCAAGTCGCCGCGAAGGGGGACGATGCGCTGGTCACACTCACCAAGCGCTTCGATGGCGCGGCACTCACTCCGAAGTCGCTCTTCGTGACGGAGGAGGAGTTTGCCGCCGCCCGCAAGGCCGTCACTCCCGCCACCCGCGCGGCGGTTTCGCGCAGTTTGAAAAACATCCACGCCTTCGCGAAGCACGGCTTGCGGAAGGACTGGTCCTTCAAGAATGCCGAGGGCGCGACGGTGGGCGAGCGCTTCACGCCCTTTGATCGGGTGGGCGTCTATGTCCCCGGCGGCAAGGCCCCGCTGGTTTCCACCGCCCTGATGACCGCGGGCTTCGCGCAAGCCGCCAAGGTCCCCGAAATCATCGCCGCCACTCCGTGCGGACCGGACGGTTCGGTCAATCCCGCCCTGCTCTACGCGCTCAGGGCGGCCGGCGTCACCGAGGTCATCAAGATCGGCGGTGCCCAGGCCGTCGCCGCGCTCGCCCTCGGCACCAAATCGATCCGCCCGGTGGAGCGCATCTTCGGCCCCGGCAACCGCTTCGTCGTCGAGGCGAAACGCCAGCTCGTCGGAGCCGTTTCCATCGACCTCCTGCCCGGCCCCAGCGAGATCCTCATCCTCGCCGACAAGACCGGGAACCCGGAATTCATCGCCGCGGACATGCTCGCCCAAGCCGAACATGGCGGCGACAGCATCGTCGGCTTCGCCACCGACTCCAAAGCCCTGTTGGGAAAGGTGGTGAAAGCCATCGGCAAGCAGCTCGGCACACTCTCGCGCGGCAAAACCATCCGGGCCGTCCTGAAAAGCGGCACATTCCTCCTGCACGTGAAATCGTTCGAGGAGGGCGTGGCCATCTCCAACGCCTTCTGCCCGGAGCACCTCTCTCTCATCACCGCGGAGGAGAAACGCTGGCTGCCCGCCATTCGCACCGCCGGGGCGATCTATCTGGGCAATGACTCGCCCGTCGCGGTCGGCGATTTCCTCGCGGGTCCCAGCCACACCCTGCCCACCGGCGGGGCGGGCCGCTCGTTCTCCGGCCTGCGGGCGGATCAGTTCCAGCGCCGCACGAGCATCGTCCGGCTCGACAGGAAATCCGTCGCGAAATCGCTCGCCGTCGTCGAGGAGTTCGCCCGCATCGAGGGGCTCGACGCCCACGGCCGCTCCACCGCGATTCGGCTGGAGTCGTGAACCGAGCCGCTCCGTGAAAGCCCTCGTTTCCGCCGCTCTATCCTTGCTGCTGTCCGCCTGCGATCCCGTGCGGGAGGGCGGCCGGCCAGCCGTCATCAGCGCCGAGAACGAGATTCCCATCCTGCCGGTCCATCCCGGCGATTCATGGGTGTATGAGGTGGACCTGGAGATCCCCGCGGGTGTCACCTCGGCGGGTGCCGCGGCGGTCAGCACCGAACACCGCCGCACCCGCACCTATCTGGGGAAACTCGCCGCAGCCGAGGGCTTGCCGGAAACCGATTGCTTCGAAGTCACCACGCCCGGCTTCTCCGCGGAGCGCGAGTTTGTCGAGATTCTCGATGACCGCATCCTCATCCGTGGTTCGCTCATCATGCGCCCGGAAACCACCAAACCCCTCTGGCTGGACAGGCCCGTGCCCTTCGTCGCCGTGGGAATGCAACCCGGAGAATCCATTCCCGTGGTCGAGGCCGCGGATGGAGGCTTGATCCGCCAGTCCAGCGTGGTGGCCCGCGAGGACGTCGCCGTTCCCGCCGGAACCTTCCATTGCATCCAACTGCTCACCGATGGCATCGATGGCGATCTGGAACTCCGGCGCAACCTCTGGTTCTCGCCGGGCCACGGCATCATCCGCGAGGAGAAGATCCGCCGCCGCCATGGACGGACGATCTTCAGCGAGACCCAACAGCTTGTGGAAATCCGGAAGGTCCCGCAGACCGGAAAATGACGCGAAGCTCCATGAAACTCCAGCAGGGCATGCCACTTCACCGGACCGCAGAGGTCGTCACCGTCACTCTCAATCCCGCGGTGGACGAGACGGTGTTTCTGGAGGAACTGCGTCCCGGTTCGGTGAACCGCGCCACGCGGCTCCACCGGCAGGCTGGTGGCAAGGGGGTGAATGTCTCCTCGATGCTGGGCGGCTATGGAATTCCCAATGTGGCCACCGGATTCCTCGGCCGTGAGAACCCGCGTCTGTTCGAGGAACTGTTTTCCGCCCGCGGCATTCGCGATGAATTCCTCCGCATCCGAGGCTCGACTCGCAGCGGAATCAAGATCGTCGAACAGTCCGCGGGCCGGACCACCGACATCAATTTCGACGGACTCGAGCCCGACGCGGCGGATCTGGATACGTTGATGCGAAAACTCGGCGGACTGGCGGGACCCGGTATGTGGGTGGTCATCGGAGGCAGGCTGCCTGCGGGCGTGTCTCTCGGGTTTTTCCGGGATCTGCTCGTCATGCTCAAGCGGACCGGCGCGAAAATTGCCGCGGATACGAGCGGCGAGGCCTTGTCCGCAGCGATCGAATGCGGAGTGGATCTCATCAAGCCGAACCAACATGAACTGGAGGAGGTTCTCGGCCGCGAGTTGCCGGACTTCGCCGCTTGCGCGGCTGCGGCACTGCAACTCCAGCGGGAAAGGATTCCCCGGGTGATCCTTTCGCTTGGGCAGGCGGGGGCGCTTTTCCTGAGTCCGGAAGCGGCGCTCAGGGCCCGGTCTCCGCAGGTCCGGGTGGTCAGCACGGTCGGCGCGGGCGATTCCCTGCTTGCCGGATATCTGGCGGGGCTGGTAACCGGACGTTCCGCGGAGGAGTGTGCGGGGCTGGCCACGGTTTTCGCCGGGTGCGCTTTGGAGGACGTGGCCCGCACGCCTCCCACGCCGGAGCTCGCGGAGGAACGCATGGGCCTCATCGAGGTCCGCCCGCTGGTGGCCTGAGGACTCCGGCTGGGGAGTTGCGGATGCTTCGGGGAAACTGATCTTTATGATTCGTAACTGATTTGTTTTCAGTGAGTTTAATTCTCTTGCGGAGTGAGTGGAGAATGTCGCATGTGTGGTGGTGAACGGTGCGAACCGTGGTTGTTGGATCCCCCCCGCCCATTCCATGAAGACGCCATACCTGCCGCTTGCAGTGCTTTTCGGAGCGATGACTCCGATCGCATGCGCGTTCACGCTGGATGCGGTGGGGTATGAGGGTGGAGAGCTTTCCCGCTATCCGCTCACTGTCATGGTTCCCGGCTACGGCGAGGTGATGCTGGAGGCCGATCAGGACTTGATGCTGGTGGTCAATCCGGGCTTTCAACACGGCATTGATGCGGGCGGCATGCCGCTGGAATTCGATGCGGCGGACGCCGTGAAAGTCACGCTTCACGACCGCTCGGGAGAATTGGGGCGGGAGGTTTCCGGTGATCCGTCGGAAGCGGGGCCGCCCGGGCGTGCGGGCTCCGGTTCCGGCGCGCGCGGGTGGAGCGAGATTCCGGAGCCCGCTTCGGCCGGGCTGGGTCTTGTCGGCTTGCTGCTCCTGTTTCTGGCCCGTCGGCGCTGAGCCGCATTCCGCCGGAGCCGACTCCTGAAATTTCCAGCGGGAATTTCCGGTAAATGCTTTGCATCGCCCGGTCCGCGGGCTTACCCATCTCCCATGAACACCACGCCACTCGCATTTCTCGGATCTCTCGGCGGTCAGGAAATCGTCATCATTTTCCTCATCGTGCTCCTCCTGTTCGGAGCCAAGAAACTCCCGGAACTCGCCCGCGGCATCGGCAAGAGCATGGGTGAGTTCAAGAAGGCGCGCGAAGACTTCGAGCGTGAGATCACCCGCGCCGAGACCGATGTGCGCGTGAAGGACGCTCCGGGCAAGGAACCCAAGGAATCCTGAGAACATGCGTCTGAGGGACCGTTTCCGCGTTTGCTTCCATGAGGCCCCGGCGATTGTCGGGGCCGTTTGTTGTGCGGCTCTCGCATGCGCCTCGATCTCCTGCGACAGGAATCGCGGCGCACCCGACTGGAACACCCCGGGCGGCACGGTCGCCCTCGTCGGGGAAACCTCCGGCCCCGCCGCCGCCGCGCCACCGGAACCCGCGCCGGAGCCCGCCGACTCCGAAGCCGCCGCAGCTCCCGGCGGCTCCAAGGGCCTGCGCTTCATCTCCTACAACGTGGAGAACTGGCTCGCGATGGACCGCGTCGTGAACCGCAAGACGCTGAAAAACTCGCCCAAGCCGGATTCCGAGAAACAAGCCGTCGTCGCCATCTTAGCCAGAAACGCTCCCGACATTCTCGGCCTCTGCGAGATTGGCGAGGCCCGCGATCTCGCGGAGATCCAGTCCTCCCTCAAGGCCGCCGGCCTCGATCTCCCGCACTCGCATTACACCGGCGGTGCCGATCCGGTCCGGCATCTCGGATTGCTATCGAGGTTTCCCATCACCTCCACCGCGAAACCCGCCGAGACGGAATTCCGCCTCAACGGCCAGACCTTCGGAATCAACCGCGGCATCCTCGACGCCACCATCCAGACGCGCGGCAAGTCCTACCGCTTCCTCGGCGTCCACTTGAAGTCCAAGCGCGAGATCGAGGAGGCGGATCAGGAACAGATGCGCGTCCATGAGGCCCGCCTGCTCCGCCGCCACGTCGATTCCATCCTCCTAGCGGACCCGCAGGCGCGGCTGATCGTTTACGGAGATTTCAACGACACCTATCCCAGCACCACCGTGCGGACCATCACCGGCGGGGCGGACAAAGACCTTCGACTCAAGCCGATCTATCTCCGGGATTCCCGCAAACACGCGTGGACCCATCACTGGAACCACCAGGACATCTACTCGCGCATCGACTTCATCACCTTGGCCCCGGGCATGGACCGCGAGGTGAATTTCCGCGCCTCCCGCATCATCGACGATCCGGACTGGGACAAGGCCTCGGACCACCGGCCGCTGCTGGCGGTTTTCAAATAGCGGAGAGCACTTCGCCGAAGACCGTGAGCGTGTCGTCGAGGTCCGCCTCGGTGTGGGCCAGCGAGATGAAGCCGGTCTCGTAGGGGCTCGGAGCGAGGTAGATTCCCTTATCGAGGCAGCCCCAGAAGAATTTCCGGAAAAACTCCAGGTCCTGTTTCATCACGTCGGAGACGTTGACGATCTCGCGGTCGGTGAAGAACAGGCAGAACATCGATCCCACCCGGTTGAGGCGGTGGGGGACGCCCTTTTCCGAGAGCAGCGAGCGTAGGCCGGCTTCGAAGTGCGCGCCGAGCTGCTCGAGGCGGGGGAAGCCTGAGGGCTTGGAAAGTTCCTTCAACTGCGCGAGTCCCGCGGCCATGGCGAGCGGGTTGCCGGAGAGCGTTCCTGCCTGATAGACAGGACCCACGGGGGCCAGCATGTCCATCACGTCCGCGCGTCCGCCGAAGGCCCCCACCGGGAGTCCGCCGCCGATCACCTTGCCGAAGCAACTCAGGTCCGGCGTGAGGTTTTCAATGCCCTGCACGCCGGCCTTGCCGAGGCGGAAACCGGTCATCACCTCGTCGAAGATGAGCAGCGCGCCGTGCCGCTTCGTGATGGCGGAGAGCAGGTCCAGATAGCCGGGCTTCGGAAACACCAGTCCCGCGTTGGCGGGGTAGGACTCCACGATGATGGCGGCGATCTCCTCCCCGCGGGCGGAGAAAAGTTTTTCCAATGCCTCCGGGTCGTTGTAGGGAAGTACCACGGTTTTCTCCGCGAATGCCTTGGGCACGCCGGCGGAATCCGGCTCGCCGTGGGTGAGTGCGCCGGAACCGGCGGCCACCAGCAGCGAATCGCTGTGGCCGTGGTAGCAGCCGTCGAATTTCACGATCAGGTCGCGCTTCGTGAAACCGCGGGCGAGGCGGATGGCGGACATGGTGGCCTCGGTGCCGGAGTTGCACATGCGGACCTTTTCCACGGACGGCACCCAGTCGGTGATGGTGCGCGCCATTTCCACCTCGAAGGGATTCGGGATGCCGAAGGAGATGCCGCTCTTGGCCACTTCGTGGATGGTGTTGGTGATGACCACGGGCGCGTGGCCGAGGATGTTCGGCCCCCACGAGCCGATGAAGTCGATGTAGGTCTTGCCATCGATGTCCTCGATGCGGCTGCCGTGGGCGCGGCGGACGAAAAACGGCTCCCCGCCGACGTTGCGGAAGGCGCGGACCGGCGAGTTCACGCCTCCCGGAATGAGTTCCTTGGCGAGGGCGAACATCTTGTGCGAGAGCGGGCCGGTCGTGTGCATCGGAGGGATTAAGAACGACAATCCGCGCCCGGCCAACCGCGAAGAGAGGAAATTCCGGTGGCGCGCCATTCCGGAAATGGGGTTTCACTCGCGGAAAAACCTGCCATGGTTTTCCCATGAAGCCGGGACTCCTGCTCGTCATTTCCGCCATGCTGGTCCTGCCCCTGACCGGCCAGATCGCCCGCGCCGAGCGCCGCTCGCTGCTCGATTCGGAACCGGACGTGGTCTATCTCGACCGGGCGGTGAAAAAGCCGATCGATCTGAAGGTGATCAAGGAGGCTCCGGTGTATTCGGACAAGGAGGGCAAGCACCGCCTCGGCACCTTGAAGTCCGGCCAGAACGCGCGCCTGGAGGCGATGACGGACAAGATCTACCGCGTCCGCGGCCAGGGCACGCGCGACGGCATCGCCGGGTGGGTCGCGCCGTGGGCGTTTTCCTCGACCGATCCGGAATTCGTGGCGCATCTTAAGCAACTCTACGAGCGCCAGATCCAGGTGCTGGCACTCATCGCCGCCAAGCAGGTGGCGGTGGGCATGACGCTCGATGAGGTCACGCTCTCGCGCGGCAAGCCGACGAAAACCAGCCTCCGCAAGACCGGGACGGGCCAGACCGGACGCTGGGAATACATCGACTACGAAGATGTGAAAAACTATATCACCCGCGTGAATCCCGCCACCGGCGCGGTCTATCGGCAGCTTGCCAGCGTGACGCGTGAGGAGAAGGGTCGCACGACGGTGGAGTTTGAGAACGACATCGTCACCGCGGTGGAGGAGAGCGAGGACCGCCAGGGTGGCAACGTGCGCATCATCGTGCCGCCGCTGGTGTTTGGTTGGTGAGCGGTTTCACGGAAACACGCGGCAGGTGGAGCCCTCGCAAAGGATCACCTCGTCACCGCTGCCGGGCGCGAAGACCGCGCGGGGGAAATGCGTCGTGCGGATTTTCTCCAGCAGTGCCGGATCCGCCTTGGCGGGCATCTGGAACGTCATGACGCCGCGTTCGAAGAGGTCGAGTGCGGCGAGCAGCAGGGGAGCGGTGAATGGCTGCGTCTCCAGCACCCGCGATCCGGTGCGCAGAAGGGCTTCCGCGCGGGTGGCGAGATCCGGTCGGTCTAACAGTGCGGCAAGCTTGAGCAGGTTCTCCGCCGCGAGGTGGTTGGGCGAGGGCTCGGCACCGTCGTAGTCCTCGCGGATGGAGAGGAGTTTTTCGCCGGCCGCCATGGGGCGCATGACGTAGCCCGCCTGCTCCGCGTCCCAGAACTCCGCGTCGAGTTTCTGTTGGAGTTCCGCCGCCCAGTCGAGCCAAGCGGCTGCGGGGGAAACGGCGTGCAGCTCGATGAGTCCGGAAATGAGGAATACATAATCCGCCGGGAACGCCTCTGGATCGCCGCGCCTGCCGCGGTGCGAGCGGAACAAGCGGGCACCGTCCCACAGCTCGCGCTTGAGGAACCCTGCGGCGGTGCCTGCTGCCTCGGCCAGGTCTGGGCGGTCCAGCACCCGTCCGCCGCGGGCCAGCGCGCCGATGGCCAGGCCGTTCCATGCGGTGACGATCTTGTCGTCCCGGTGTGGCGGCGGGCGGAGGGAGCGGGCTTGCAGGAGGACTTCGCGCGCCGCGGCGAGGCGCTCGCGGATCTCGCTCCGCGGGCAATCGAACATGGCGGCCAGATCCTCGTCGTTCATGGCGCGGAACAGCGTGTTTTGTCCCGCCAGTTCGCCGTGGGGATCGCTTTCCGGGCGGGCGTTGCCCTCCGCCTCCACGCCGTAGGCCGCGGAGAAGATCGCGGCGTCCCGCGGTGCGAGTCGGCGTGATATCTCCTCAGCGGTCCAGGTCCAGAAGGCACCTTCGCGTTTCTCGGTGGCATCTGCCTCGGGCAGGCTGTCCGCATCCTCCGCAGCGTGAAACGCTCCGCCCGCATCGCGCAGGGTTTCAGTGAGATAACGGAAAATCCCCTCCGCCACCGCGCGGAACGAGGCATCGCCGGACATCTGCCAGCCATCCAGATAGCTCATGGCGAGCTGCGCCTGGTCATAGAGCATCTTCTCGTAATGCGGCACATGCCAGTAGCGGTCCACCGAGTATCGGTGGAAACCGCCGCCGAGGTGGTCGTGCATGCCGCCCGCAGCCATCGCGCGGAGGGTGCGTTCACACATTTCCCAAGCCATCTTCCCTTCCTCCCCATCGCGCCCGAAGCGTTCGACGAGCTGCATCAGCGCGCGCGGCACCACGGGCCGCGGAAACTTCGGCGCGCCGCCGAAGCCGCCCCACTTGGGATCGGACATCGCCTCGCAGCGGTCGAGAAAATCGCCGAAGACCCGGGCGTCCGGCAGGCCGCGCAGCGGGGCTTCCTGCCGCGCTTCACGGCGCAGGTGCTCGATCGCCCGCGCAGCACTCGATTCCATGGCTTCGCGGTCGTCCCGCCAGAGCCGCGCGAGTTCATGACAGACGCGCGTGAATCCCGGCCGGCCGTGGCGGTCGTCCGGCGGAAAATACGTGCCGCCGAAGACGGGCCTGCCGTCCGGCGTGAGCCACACGCTCATCGGCCAGCCGCCCTGGCCGGTGGTCGCCTGCACGTAGGCCATGTAGGCGGCGTCGATGTCCGGCCGTTCCTCGCGGTCCACCTTCACGTTGATGAAATGGTGGTTCATCACCTCCGCCACGCGCGGGTTCTCGAAACTCTCCCGCTCCATCACATGGCACCAATGGCAGGTCGAGTAACCGACTGATAGAAACACCAGCCGGTCTTCGGCGCGGGCGCGCGCGAAGGCATCATCGCCCCAAGCCCGCCAATCGACCGGGTTGTGGGCGTGCTGCAGCAGATAGGGCGAGGTTTCGTGAATCAGCGCGTTGGGCATCGTGCGGCATGCTGGCCCCGGAACGCGGATCTGTCCACTGCGGCCCGGCCTTACGCGTGAACGCTATTTCCCCGCGCCGGATCCGGGGATGGGGACTTCGGGCCAGTTCTGGTCCCGGGTGAGGTGTTTGCCCTTTTTCACGCCATATAGATTCCTGCCGCCGGGGTCGAGCGGGAGCGGGCGGATGACGGGCGGGCCGACTGCCTCGCGGGCGATGAGGACCTGCTCGCCCTTGCGGAGGTCGATGCGGTATTCGCCGGGGGCGGTCTCGGTGGCGGTGATGTCCGGGCGCGGGCCGCTGAGGTGGAGCGGGCCCTTCCAGTCCGGGACTTTCAGGACGCAGGGCTCGCCGGCCTCGTTGCGGATGGAAACCCAGCGGGTTTTCCCGTCGTGGCGCGCGGCGCTGACGAGGAAGCCGTCGATGGCGCGGAGTTGGTGGAAGGCGGCCTGTTTCCAGTCTCCGGGCATGGCGGGGAAGACACGGATTTTTCCGCCCCAGCTTTGAAGGAGCAGGTCCATGGTGGCGGAGGCGGCGCTGAGCGGCGTCTCGATGACCGGATTGCGGCCGCCGCTCTCGACATACATCGTGTTGGGCAGGAGTTCGCTGATGCCGATCTTGCCGGTGAGGAAATCGTGGAGCATTTTCCCTGCCTCATCGCCCATGCCGAGCGAGGCGTAGAGCGAGGTGCCGCCGGTGTAGGAATATCCGGCGAGCGCCTTGCCGCCGCCGATGCGGTGCCAGTGGAGCACGGACTTCACGATGAGGTCGCGGTCCGCGGGTGAGTCCGGGTTGAGCTGATAGAGCGGATAGAGGCCGAGCAGGTGGGAGAAATGGCGGTGGGACATGTCCACCGGCTGGTTGGAGGC
>Ga0114938_1001789_pt1 | contig 14240 bp, 16 predicted proteins | sample AshMeaBigSpring_FD_88675 | JGI IMG/M metagenome (GOLD analysis project Ga0114938, IMG submission 88675) | Groundwater microbial communities from Big Spring, Nevada to study Microbial Dark Matter (Phase II) - Ash Meadows Big Spring | ecosystem: Environmental > Aquatic > Deep subsurface >...
CAGCGACGGTCGCCTGATCGGCGCCGTCAACATGCACGACCTGTTGCGCGCTGGGGTCGTGTAGGACAATCCGCGAAGGACGCCCTTGTCAAACTCAGTCGGAGTCAGATGCCTATGCCGGACCAGAGCCTAAAAGACGTCCTCGAGCGTGCCAAACTGGTCCGTCTGGTCATCTTCGACGTCGACGGCGTGCTGACAGATGGCAGCCTCTTCCTTGGCGATGATGGCCAGGAGTACAAGGCATTTCATTCCCGCGATGGGCACGGCATGACGATGCTGCGCCAGAGTGGTGTGATTTTGGCGATCATTACCGGACGCCGTTCGGAGGTCGTGCGTATCCGCATGGAGAGTCTCGGTATTGCCCACGTCTACCAGGGCTATCGGGACAAGCTCCCAGCCTACCGGGACATCAAGGAGACCTTGGGGCTTGCGGACGAGGAGGTGGCCTATGTGGGGGACGACGTGGTGGACCTCCCGGTCATGCGGCAGGTAGGCCTGGCGATCGCCGTGGCCGACGCCCATCCCTTGGTCGCGGCGCATTGCCATTGGCAGACATTGGCCCCAGGGGGGCGCGGGGCGGGACGCGAGGTCTGTGAGCTGATCATGGGGGCCCAGGGTACCCTGGAGCCGACGCTCCAGTCCTACCTCTAGGCGGCGGAAGGGGCCGAGGCTGGGCATGGCCTTTACGGCACGGCAGCGCGTCCTGGCCGTGGCGTTGGCGCTCGTCGGTGGCGCTGCCTGGTGGTTGCAATCCGACCAGACCCCGGAGCCCTTACCTGCCCCACCCGGGGAGCGACGGCCCGACTACACAGTCGAGCGCTTCTCCGCCACAGCGATGGATCCCACCGGTCAGCCGGCGCGTAGCCTGAGCGCGAAGGAGATGCGCCACTTTCCGGATGACGACAGCAGCGAGCTCGATCTCCCCGTCCTGCTCCTGTATCGCCCGGACAGCCCCCCATGGGTCATTCGCTCCGAGACCGGCTGGGTCTCCGGCGACGGGGAGCAGGTTCTGCTGCATGGCGAGGTCCGGGCGGATCGGGAGGGGAGCGCGGAGGCCAGGCCCGTCCACCTGAAGACCCGCGAGCTGCTGGTGGCGCCACGCAAGGAGTACGCTGAGACGCAGATGCCGGTGGAGATCACCAGCGAGGAGGACTGGCTCCAATCCACGGGCATGCAGGTCTGGTTCGGGGAGACGGCCCTGCGCGCCCGCTTCCTGGGGCGCGCCCGAGGGCGTTTCGCCGTGCAATAATCCCGGCCCTGCCGATGCCCCCGGCGCCGCAAATCCCAGATCCAGAGCAGCATGCACCCCGCCGAACACCCTTCGCGCCGCACCACCAGCCCCGCATCCGGCGCATACCTGGCCGGTCACTTCCCCGCATCGCCCTGGCTCGGCGCGTCCTTGCTCTGCCTCCTGATATCGCTCCAGCTCGGGCCCTGGACCTCCGCGTCCGCCCTGGAGGGGGACCAGGACCAGCCAATGTATATCGAGGCCGATAGCGTCGAGCTCGATGACATCAAGGATACCAGCCTCTACCTGGGTAACGTCCAGATCGACCAGGGCACCATGCGCATCCTGGCCGATCAGGTGACGGTGCAGCACAAGGAAGACCGGCGCCCCCGCCATATCGTCGCGGTGGGCAATCCCGTGCATTATCGCCAGGACGTCGAAGGCGAGAAGGGGGAGGTCAAGGCCCATGCCCAGCGCATCGAGTACGACGCGGTCAGGGACGAGCTGATCCTCATCGACCAGGCAGAGCTGACCCAGGCCGCCGATCGCTTCGCCAGCGACCGCATCGTCTACGATCGGGCCCACGCCCAAGTCAAGGCCGGGGCAAGCGCTCAGGGCTCAGGCCGGGTCAGGATCACCTTCACCCCCGAGAAACAGGCCAATGGCGGGGCTGGTGGGGGCAAGGGGCAGGCGGCGGCGCAACCCGGCTCCAACCCCGGCAAGGGCAAGGCCAAGCAGTGAGCACCCTCCAGGCGCGTCACCTCACCAAGCGCTATGGGAGGCGCCAGATACTCCATGGCGTGAGCCTGAGCGTCGCCGCCGACGAGGTGGTCGGTCTGCTGGGACCCAACGGCGCGGGCAAGACGACCTGCTTCTACCTCATCGTCGGGCTCATTGCCACCGACTCCGGGGCCATCGATCTCGACGGACAGGATATTACCTATCTCCCGATGCATGCCCGGGCCCGGCAGGGGCTGGGTTACCTCGCCCAGGAGCCGTCGGTCTTCCGTAAGCTCAGCGCCCGGGACAATCTGTTGGCTGTCCTGGAAACCCGCCGCGATCTCGCCCCAACTCGCCGGGAGCAACGCGGTCTGGAGCTGCTGGAGGACTTGGGGATAGCCCATGTCGCGACCTCCCTGGCCATGAGCCTGTCCGGCGGCGAACGGCGCCGCCTGGAGATTGCGCGCGCCCTGGCGGCGGATCCCAAGGTCATGCTCCTCGACGAGCCCTTTGCGGGGGTCGACCCCATCGCGGTAGGGGACATCAAGAACATCGTCGCCCACCTGCGCGAGCGTCACATCGGGATACTGATCACGGACCACAATGTCCGTGAGACCCTCGACATCTGCGACCGCGCCTACATCATCAACGACGGCAGGGTCATCGCCGAGGGCACCCCGTCTGAGCTTCTCGAAAACGCCGAGGTCCGTGCCGTCTACCTCGGAGAGCATTTCAGCCTGTGACCCTGGAGCGCAGACAGCGTTGCGCACCCAGGGACGCCAGATCGGGCCTTGCCCCGCGATCCCAATGGCGCGGTCGCAAAAGGGCAGGTGGGTGGTCCGCGATTCCCTCGATGTCGATCCGGTGTCGCCCAGGGCGCCGCCGGGGCTTGCGGGAAGCGGCGCCGAATACGCTAGAATGGAGCCATGGCATTCATCTTGCGTACCCGTTCGGCCCGCCTGCGTCCATGAAGCAGACGATCCAGCTCCGTCTCGGTCAATCCTTGACCATGACGCCGCAGTTGCAGCAGGCCATCCGGTTGCTTCAGCTCTCGACCCTGGACCTGCGCCGCGAGATCCAGGACGCCTTGGACTCCAACTTCATGCTCGAGGACGCCGAGGATGCGGAACGGGTCTCCGGCAGTGGGGTAGCCTCAGAGCTCGGGGGTCCAGAGGCCAAGGAGGGCCTGCCCGAGTCCTACGGAGATGCCCCGGAGGAAAGGGAGGTCGGGGTGGGAGAGGGGGCCATCCCGGATGATCTTCCGGTGGACAGCCAATGGACGGACACCTTCGACAGCTACCTGCCGAGCACGTCGCACGGCAGCGACGACAACGCTGACTATGATCCCTTCGCGCACCAGAGCAGCCCGCTCACCCTGCACGATCACCTAAACTGGCAGCTCAATCTCAGCCGTCTGGACGAGGACGACCGGGCCATCGCGGCCGCGGTCATCGATGCCATCAGCGCGGACGGCTACTTGACGGCGGGCGTCGATGAACTGGTTGCGACCATCGACGCCGAGGGGGTCGGCCCAGAGGAGGTCCTGGCGGTCGTCCACCAGGTCCAGTCCTTCGACCCGCCGGGGGTCGCCGCCCGCGACCTGCAGGAGTGCCTGATACTGCAACTGCGGCAACTGCCCCCAGATACGCCGATGCTCGCCGAGGCTATGGCTGTCTGTAGCAAGCACTTCCAGCGTCTCTCGAAGGGAGAGTTAGAAGAGATCGGGCGGCGGCTCAAGCTCCAGCCGCGGGAGCTGGCCCACACCATCGGGCTGATCCGATCCCTCAACCCGCGCCCCGGCTCGGCCGTGGCCGACATGCAGCCCGAGTACATAGTCCCTGATGTCCTTGTGACGCGCCGGGGCGGGACCTGGCACGTCGAGCTGAATCCTGAAACTACGCCTAGACTGAGGGTGAACGCGGACTATGCGAAGTTGATCCGGCGCGCCGACCAGACCGCGGACAATGCCTGCCTCAGGGACCACCTGCAAGAGGCGCGCTGGTTCATCAAGAGCCTGACGAGCCGCAACGATACGGTGTTGAGGGTGGCCACCAAGATCGTGGATCTGCAGCGGGATTTTCTGGAGTACGGCGAGGAGGCGATGAAGCCGATGATCCTGCGGGATGTCGCCGACGCCCTTGACCTACACGAGTCCACCGTGTCGCGGGTCACGACCCAGAAGTACATGCACACGCCGCGTGGAACCCTCGAGTTCAAGTATTTTTTCTCCAGTCACGTCAATACGGCTTCTGGGGGCGAGTGCTCGTCCACAGCGATCCGTGCCCTGCTGCGCAAGCTGGTCGCCGCGGAGGCGGCCGCTAAACCCCTCAGCGATCAGAAGCTGGCGGAGATCCTGGCGGATCAGGGCATCAATGTCGCGCGGCGAACCATCGCCAAGTACCGCGAGGGTCTGGGAATCCCGCCCTCGAGTGAGCGCAGGCGTCTGATATAACAGGCGTTTGCTTATTTGGAGCGTCAACATGCAAATCAACCTGACGGGTCATCACATCGACATCACCGAGTCCCTGCGGTCCTATGTCGACAACAAGTTCGAGCGGCTCGCCCGCCACTTTGATCATGTGCTGAACGTGCACGTGATCCTGAGCGTCGAAAAACTGCGCCAGAAGGCCGAGGCAACGCTGCACATCAATGGCGCCAAGGTCTTCGCCGACTCGGTTCACGAGGACATGTACGCCGCTATCGACACCCTGATCGACAAGCTCGACCGCCAGGTCCTGCGCCACAAGGAGAAGAAGATCGGCCACCGGGCCACCGCGCAGGCGGAGCCCGGTACCGAATAGGCCCAGCTCGGGGTCCTGCCCGTTCCACACGATCAACCACCGATAGTGCCTCTCCGTCCGGGGCTGATCCCTGGGCGGGGCGGGTATCACCACATGCCTCGGGCCATCGAGCCTGAGGCGATCGGGAGCTGCCACCGATGTATCCCTCCCAGTTTCTGGCCGTCGAGCGCATCAGCAACGGCCTGGAGGTCACGAGTAAGAAGCGTCTGCTTCAGACCCTCGCCGAGCTCCTCGCCACTGGGGACGAGGCCCTGAGCGCAGAGAGCGTGCTCGAATCCCTGCTCGAGCGGGAGCGTTTGGGCAGTACCGGCCTGGGCCACGGTGTGGCGATACCCCATTCGCGCATGCGGGAGGTTGGTGAGCCGCGCTGCGCCTTCGTGCAGCTCCGCAGCGGGATCGACTATGACGCCATCGACGACGAGCCTGTGGGCCTCGCGCTCGGCCTATTGGTGCCGGCGGAGGCCAACGAGACCCATCTCCAGCTTCTCTCCGCGCTTGCGACCATGTTCAGCGACGCGCAGTTGCGCCGGGATCTGGGCTCGGCGGCGGGGCCCGCTGAGGTCTTGGCCCTGATCCATGCCTGGGAGGGCGCGCCGCGGCGGCCATGAGCCCGGTCGATACCCTCCAGGGCCTGGTGGAACGGGTCGGCGCGGCCCTGCGGCTGAGCTGGTTAAGCCCGGCACCGCAGGCCCTGCGGCCGCTGCGTGGCGCAGACCCCGGTCTTGCCCAGCAGTCCCTGGTGGGCTCCCTGAACTGCATCCACCCCAACCGGCTACAGGTCGTAGGCCACCCGGAGCTGGCCTATCTGGACGACATTGGGCCAACCGCCCGCGAAGAGACCCTGCGCAAGCTCTTCGCCGGGCGGCCGGCGGCGGTCGTCTTCTCCAACGGCTTGGCACCAGAGCCCCGCATACTGGGTCTTGCCGCCCAGTCCGAGACGCCGCTGCTCTCCTCGCCGTTGGGCGATGAGGACATCATCGGGAGGCTACGCTACTTCCTGACCCACGCCCTGGCCGAGTCCACCACTGTGCATGGTGTCCTCATGGAGGTCCTCGGCATGGGGGTGCTGTTGGTGGGCGATCCTGCCATCGGCAAGAGCGAGCTGGCCCTCGACCTCATCTGCCGGGGTCATCGTCTGATTGCCGACGACGCGCCGCAGCTCGCTCGGGTCGCCCCCGAGACCCTCGAAGGATCTTGTCCCCCGCTCCTGCGCGACTTCCTGGAGGTGCGTGGCCTTGGGGTGCTCAACATCCGCGCCATGTTCGGGGAGGGGGCGGTAGCTCAGAGCCGGCCCCTGAATCTCGTCATCAGTCTGCGCGCTATGAGCGGCGCCGAGTTGGCAGGTATCGACCGTCTGGCCGGCAGCCTCTCTGGGCGCAATATCCTCGGTGTCACCGTGCCCGAGATCACCATGCCGGTCGCCCCAGGCCGCAACCTTGCTATCCTGGTTGAGGCGTCGGTACGTCATCAGATCCTGCGCATCCGCGGTTATGATGCTGGGGCAGACTTCACCGAGCGTCAGGCGCGTGCCATGGCCGACGCAGCCGCGGAGCACGGGATAGCGACGGCTGGGGTTTCTTGAGCGATTGCCATCTTCACGGATGAGTCACGTTTCGACCGACAGGGCAGGATGTCCGGGAGCGTATCGCCAGGGTGCGTCACGCTTGGCATTCCGGGGAGGGCGGCAACCTCCGAACGCGCGATCACAGGGATCAGCCCATGCGATTGGTCATCGTCACCGGTCTGTCCGGTTCAGGCAAGAGTGTGGCACTGCGCACGCTCGAGGATCTGGGCTACTACAGCATCGACAACCTGCCGGTCTTTCTGCTCAAGGAGCTGGCCCTCGGCCTGACCGGGGCCTCGGACGCCACCTATGAGCTAACCGCCGTTGGCATCGATGCGCGCAATACCGAGCAGGACCTGGGGAGGCTGCCGGGGCTCATTGCCCTGACCCGGGCGCAGGGGATCGAGTGCCGCGTGCTGTTCCTCGAAGCGGATACCGATACCTTGATCAAGCGTTTCAGCGAGACACGGCGCAAGCATCCGCTGACCCGTGCCGACCGTCCACTGGCGGAGGCCATCGCCATGGAAAGGCGCCTCCTGGAGCCTATCCAAGGGGGCGCCGAGGTAACCATCGACACGACGCGTACCAACGTCCATGAGCTACGGGACCTGGTGCGCGAGCGCATCGCCGGCAACACCTCGCCCAAGGCGGCGATCCTGCTTCAGTCCTTTGGGTTCAAGAACGGCGTCCCCCACGACGTGGACTTCCTATTCGACGTCCGCTGTCTGCCCAATCCCCATTGGCGGCCAGACCTGCGCCCGCTGACGGGACGCGATGCCGCCGTGGTGGACTTTTTGGAGGCCAATGCCGAGGTGGGTCAGATGCGCGCGGACCTGATCGCCTTCTTCGAGCGTTGGGTGCCGCGTTTCGAGACCGACGGCCGTTCTTATCTGACCGTCGCCTTCGGTTGTACCGGGGGTCAACATCGATCTGTCTACATGGCCGAGGCCATGCGCCGCCACTTCGAGTCAGGCGGTCACAGCGTGATGGTTCGCCATCGTGATCTGCCATGAGTGTTGGTCTGCTGCTCATCACCCATAATGCCATTGGCACCGCCCTGCTGGAGGCGGTGACACGGATGCTTGGCCGCCGGCCGCTGGCAGCCAGGGCCTTGGCGGTGCGCGAGGAGGGAGACTGCGACCGGCTGCGGGCCCTCGCCCTGGACTGGGTCGCGGAGTTGGATTCCGGGGATGGGGTGCTGGTGCTGACGGACCTGTTCGGCTCGACGCCCGGCAATATCGCCGCATCCCTGCAGGACCGCCCCGGGGTGCGGACCCTGTGCGGGGTCAACCTGCCCATGCTGGTGCGGGTACTCAACTATCCCGATCTGCCCCTGGACGCCCTGGCAGAAAAGGCCATCGGCGGGGGGCGGGATGGCGTCATGGCATGCCGCCGTTCCCAGGGCGGGACCGGCGGATCAACGGAGGCTTGTACGCATTGATACGGCGAGAGCTCCCCATCATCAACAAGCTCGGGCTGCATGCCCGGGCAGCGGCCAAATTCGTGCGCTGTGCCAGCGCCTTTGGCAGCACCATCCAGGTCGAGCGTAACGGCTCCCGGGTCAACGGCAAGAGCATCATGGGGGTGATGATGCTGGCGGCCAGCCAGGGAACCACGATCACCGTAGAGGTGGATGGTGAAGACGAGGGCGCGGCCTTCGCCGCCCTCGAGGCGCTGGTCGCCGACCGCTTCGAGGAGAACGAATGACGATGTCCTGCCACGGGCTCGGCGTCAGCGCCTCGCGCAGCGTCGCCGTGGGGCCGGCCTTCATCATGTCCCGCCGTGCCTATTCCGCAACGCCCGGCGCCATCGCTCCGGAGGCCATTGCGGCCGAGCTCGCCCGCCTGGATGGGGCCCTGGAGGGGGCGAGGGCGGCCCTGCGGGCGGTGCGGCAGCAGGTTCCGGTGCCGACGCCTCTGAGCATCGCAGACCTCATCGACACCCACATCCTGATGCTCGATGACGTGGCCCTGGTGGACGCGGCCCGCGAGCTCATCCGCCAGGAGGCCTGCAGCGCTGAGTGGGCCTTGGAGCGCCAGCGCGATGCACTGATTCGCGTCTTCGATGCCATGGAGGACCCCTATCTGCGCAGCCGGCGCCACGACGTGGATCATGTGGTGCTGCAGATCCAGTCGCAGCTTCGCGGCGAGGGCCAGCCCGATCTGCTGGATGGCCAGGATCTTTCCGGGTGGGTCGTCATTGCCGAGGACCTGGCACCGGCGGACGCCATCCTCCTCGGCCAAAGGGGGGCCATCGCCTTCGTCACCGAGCACGGCGGGCCCATGTCCCATACCGCCATCCTGGCCCGCAGCCTCAACATCCCGGCGGTAGTCGGGGTACATAGGGCCACCGACTACTTCCGCCATGGCGAGACCGTCGTGGTGGATGGGACGACCGGTGCCGTTCTGGCGGATCTGGACCCAGCCACCCTGGCCCATTATCACGAGCGCATCCACGCCTTGGAGGAGCGCCGCGCTGCGCTGCAGCGCACGGCGCATCGGCCCTCGGTCAGCCTGGACGGGATCCCCATCGCCCTGCACGCGAACCTCGAGCTGCCCACGGACGCCCCGGTCGCGCGGGCCAACGGGGCCGCCGGGGTGGGGCTCTATCGCACCGAGTTCCTCTACATGAACCGCACGGACCTGCCCGACGAGGAGGAGCACCTCGCCGCCTATCTGGAGGTCGTCGAGGGGTTGGCCGGAATCCCCGTGACCATCCGGACCCTGGATCTGGGGGTAGACAAGCAGGTGGATACCGTCGGCGCCCACTGCCCGCCGGCGTGCAACCCGGCCCTGGGGCTGCGCGCCATCCGCCTCTGCCTGCAGGAGCCCGAACTGTTCCGCCCACAGCTTAGGGCGATCCTGCGCGCCTCCGCCTTCGGGCCGGTGCGCCTCATGGTGCCCATGATCACCAGCGTAGCGGAGCTCGAAGGGGTGCTTGCGCTCATTGCCTCGGTCCGGCATGAGCTGACGGCCGAGGGCCTAGCCTTCGACGCGGCGCTACCCATCGGCGGCATGGTGGAGGTCCCCTCTGCTGCCCTGTGCGCCCGGGCCCTTGCCCGACGCCTGGATTTCCTCTCCATCGGGACCAACGACCTGACCCAGTACACCCTGGCCGTGGACCGCATGGACGATAGCGTCAGCTATCTGTACGACCCCATCCATCCGGCGGTCCTGCGCCTGATCCGCTTGACCATCGATGCGGGGCAGGCCACCGGGACCCCCATCGCCATGTGTGGGGAGTTGGCCGGGGATGCCCGCTACACGCGCCTCCTGCTCGGCATGGGGCTGCGGGAGCTCAGCATGCAGCCCGGGGCCCTGTTGGACGTCAAGGAGATCGTGCGCCAGTCGGATATCTCCGTCCTGGAGTCGCGGGTCGCCGGCCTCTTCGATCGGCTCGACGAGACCGACGCAGGCCGGCTTGTCGAGGAGATCAACGGGGGGCTGCATCCGGCCTGAGGAGGCCGCAGGCACTGCGGGGTGGCCGTTCCGCCCCCGGCGGGTGGCCCGGGCCCCGTCGGTGCCAGGCCGAGCCTCGCAGCTCGTGTACCTGAGAGGTTGAATCAGCCGTCCTGGGCAGCGCCTGTCAGCCTGACAACAGGGGCACTGTCCAGCAGACGCCGGGTCACCTCCACCACGGGTTGCAGATCGACCCGGTTTGTGAAGAGGGAAAAGGTGAGCATGGCGAGGAGATAGCGCGGATCGCTGATCCAGGGCGGGAGAAAACGCGGCGGCCGGCAGAGGCCCAGCTCATAGAGCTCGCACAGGGCCGGGATGTCGAAGAGGTCCAGCTTGCCGCAGAACAGCAGCCCCAGGCAGTCCGCCCGTCCCGCGGCGAAGCTGCCGCGGATGAAGTTGTTGACCTGGAGCAGTCCCAGCAGGTAGACGAGGTCCTTGGTGAAGGGGGCGCCGCCGGTCAGGACCCCGCCGCGGAAGATCCGGCGGGCGTTCTCGAAGGCCTGGTCCGGCATCCCGATACGCTCCAGGAAGTAGCGGTAGACCTCCACGAAGTCCGCCCCCTCGATGGCCATCTGGATGGCGAAGACCCGATCCGCCAGGCGTTGCAGGCGGTCCAGCTCCACCGCGCCGCTGATCACCTCTGCAAAGACCGCCAGTCCCTCCTGGGTGCGGGTGGTGCCCGGGTGGGCGGCGGCCAGGATCGGCAGGTCCGTCTGGGCCTTGCCATTGAGCGACGTGGCCACGTGGACATAGGCCTCGTGGTGCAGGAGCTGGGTAAGGTCGCGGTCCGTGAAGCGGGCACCGGCGCGGATGGAGATGGTCTTGGAGGTGGCCAGGGCATTGGCCGAGAGCCGGTCCACGAGCTGGATCGCCGGGGCATCGTCCCCGAAGTGGGCCTTTACCGCCGACTCGATCTGGGCCGCCACCTCCTCGGCGCCGAAGTGCGCGGGCGGGGCTATGCCGATGTCGATGTGCTCGAGCTGGGTGATGGTGTCGAGGATGCACTGGGCCAGGTCGATGGGGGTCAGGGCCACGTAGCGCAGGGGTGCCGTCGGCTCGCCGTAGAGCTGCCGGCCATGCTCGAAGAAACCCACGGTGCCCACGGCTGCCAGCATCCGGGCCCCGGTCTCGATGGCGGCGGCCTGGCGATCCAGCCACAGGTCGATGGTGGTCACCGGCACGATCTGTCGCCTGGCCTCGCGCACCGCCTCGATGCTCGGGGTCGGGTCGAAGGGGGGATAGCTCACCTGGGGCAGCTCCCGCCCCCCACCGGCCAGAAACTCCTCCTTGACCTCCGGAGCCCAGGCGAGGGTGCGCAGGATACGCAGCGGCTTGCTGGCCTCGTAGAGCAGTCGCGCCACGGCGCGGATGCGGTCCAGCTCTCGGTCGGTGGCCTCGGTTGGCATCATGGCTCTCAGTCTCCCGTGCGCAGGGCCGCGGCAGGGGGATAACCCCAAAGGCCCAAGTGACTTCCATTCTAGTCGGCCGCCGGCGGTGCGCGACCGCGGGGCCGGGCCTATGGTCAGGTGTAGCCGTATCGGACCCTGTGGAAGAACAACGGCGCCGCGAAGCACAGGGAGTCGATGCGGTCCATGACCCCGCCGTGCCCCTCGATCAGGCTGCTGAAGTCCTTGATGCCGCGGTCGCGCTTGATGGCCGACATGCACAGTCCCCCGGCGAATCCAGCCAGGTTGACGACCAGGCTGATGCCCGCGGCCTCCCAGGGGCTGGAGGGGGTTGCCCACCACAGCAGGGTGCCGATCAGGGTGGCGGCGGCGATGCCCACGATGGTCCCCTCCCAGGTCTTGTTGGGGCTCACCTTGGGGACTATCTTGCGCCGCCCCAGGGTACGTCCGAAGACGTACTGGAGGACGTCGCTCAACTGCACCACAACGATCAGATAGAGAACGGGCACGAAGACGAAGAAGGTCCAGAACAGGGTGCGATGGTCGGGCGGGTGGGTGTCAGGGTGATGAACTCCCGCAGGGCGATAAAGGAGGTCAGCCCGAATAGGGTCCAGGCTTCAGCTCCCCGATGCTGACCCCGTCACCGCGGATCCCCTCGGGGAACAGGATCAGGGATGCCCCATCCGCCAGGGCCTGGCTCAGTCTGGCCAGGGCCTCGCGGCCGCCCGTGGCGCCGGAGCGGTCCACCAGGACGGCGTTGAGGAGGTCGCGTGCGATCCAGCCGCGCAGGCCGGGTCTGTCCCAATGGTCCGCTGCGGCCATCGGGCGGGTGCGTTCCCGCAGCCCCGGCGGGAATGCGGCCCACAGCACCAGGGCATCGAGGTGGCTGGCGTGGTTGGCGAAATAGACCCGCTGGGTGTGGGTCGGGGCCGCACCGATCCAGCGGGCCTGGGCGCCTGCGACAAGCCGGGTCAGGCCGACCAGGGGCTTGGCCGCGAGGGCCGCCGACCAGTGTCCGGCGGGGGGCGGTAGACCAGGGCGTGTCGCGCGTCTTCAGCGGGCGGCGGGCCGGCGGGGCAGGGTGCATGAAGGACTCCGGCAGTGGCTGGTCGGCTTGGCTTAATCTGGCATGTTTCGTTTTCCGCGCGGCCCCGGGTCCCATCGCGCCGCGGGTCGTCCGGCCAGGGTCAATCGGCTGCGCGGGCCAAGCGCTGACTTGCTAGACTGGCCCTCTGCGGCTGCCCCATTGCACGCACCATCGCACACCCCCGGCGCACCTCATCTGCCGCCGCGGCGGTGTCCGGCCCCTCGACCCGCGAGATTCGCCGATGACCCCAAACCCCGCCATCCCGCCCGAGGAGCAGCGTCTCTCCGACCTCCACGAGGCCATCGAGACCGGGTCGGTGCAGCGGGCGGCGCGCATGCTCAATGCGCTCGAGCCGGCAGAGATCGCGCACCTGCTCGAGTCCTTGCCCCCGCCCCAGCGCGAGGCCGCTTGGGAGCTGGTGGATGGAGCGACCGGCGGCGAGGTCCTGCTCTACGTCACCGAGGACGTGCGCGCCGATTTGCTGCGGGACATGGATTCCCAGGAGATTCTGGAGGCGACCCGGGAGCTGGACACGGACGACCTGGCCGACCTCGTCGCCGAGCTGCCCGCAAGCATCACACAGGAGGTCCTGAAGTCCCTGGACGCCCAGCGGCGTGCCCGCCTGGAGCAGGCGCTGGCCTATCCGGAGGACAGTGCCGGTGGCCTAATGAACACCGACACGGTCACGGTGCGCCCCGAGGTGACGCTGGACGTGGTCATGCGCTACCTGCGCCGCTTCAAGGACGGCCTGCCGGACCTCACCGACAATCTGATCGTGGTCAACCGCGGTGGGCAGTACCTCGGCGTCCTGTTCCTCGCCGACATCTTGACCAACGACCCGGACGCCTCGGTGGCGGAGGTCATGAGCGCCGACATCCAGCCCATACCCGCTACCTGGGAGGCGCGGGATGTGGCGAACCGCTTCGAGCAGCACGACCTGGTCTCGGCCCCTGTGGTGGACGAGGACGGACGCCTGCTCGGGCGCATCACGGTGGACGACGTGATGGACGTGATCCGCGAGGACGCCGAGCACCAGTTCATGGGCCAGGCGGGTCTCTCGGAGGACGCCGACATGTTTGCCCCCGTCCTGCTGAGCGCCCGCCGGCGTGCACTGTGGCTAGGGGTCAATCTGCTGACCGCCCTTCTCGCCTCCTGGGTGATCGGCCAATTCGAGGCGACCATCGAGAAGGTCGTGGCCCTGGCCGTCCTCATGCCTATCGTCGCCAGCATGGGCGGCATCGCCGGGACCCAGACCCTGACCCTTGCGGTACGGGGCCTGGCCCTGGGTCAGCTCTCGGTCAAGAACGCCCCCTGGCTGGTCGCCCGGGAGCTGGCGGTGGGGACTATCAACGGCCTCATCTGGGCCGCGGTGGTCGCCGGGGTGGCCGGCGTCTGGTTCGACAGCGCCGGCATCGCCGCCATCATCGCGGCGGCCATGACCATCAACCTGGTCATGGCCGCCCTCTCGGGAGCCGTACTCCCCGTCGCCCTGGAGCGGATCGGTATCGATCCCGCGCTCGCCGGCGGGGTCATCCTGACCACGGTGACGGACGTCACCGGCTTTCTGGCCTTTCTGGGGCTCGCTACCCTCTATCTGACTTAGCCCCTGCGTACCCCTTCCCCGGCGAGTCTGCGGGCACGCCGGATCGGGGCCTCGCATCAAGTGGGCGGCGTCTCTTGCGGGCATGCCTGCAGAAGCAGGCGGGCAGCATGCCCGAAAGCCGGAAGACCGTAGGTCCTGTCCTTCCCGCTCCACCGGATATCGAATAGCAAGAAAAAACAGAAAGTTCGCGAGACAAATTGCCTTCCGGCAAAGATTGTGCCCGGGTCATGACCGCCCCGGGAAATTGACGCCAACCCGACCACCCGGTATTCTCCCCGCTGTTCGACCTCAGGTGCCCCCCGGTCTTGAAGGCTAAAGACCCCGGGGTTAAACGGGAAGTCGGTGCGTCCGCCCATACGGGCTGGACCATGCC
>Ga0114938_1001790_pt1 | contig 14235 bp, 15 predicted proteins | sample AshMeaBigSpring_FD_88675 | JGI IMG/M metagenome (GOLD analysis project Ga0114938, IMG submission 88675) | Groundwater microbial communities from Big Spring, Nevada to study Microbial Dark Matter (Phase II) - Ash Meadows Big Spring | ecosystem: Environmental > Aquatic > Deep subsurface >...
AGGATAAATGAGTAGTATGTACAACAACCATTTTTTTACAACTTTATTTTGAATGATATTTTGAATAACCCATAGGTAAAAGCAAAATTCGAAAGTTGAGAAGAAGTTGTAAATATTGATAGTAGCGATACCCTTACTCATTCTCATATATGAAATAATTTCTATTATTAATGTAATTAGTAAGAATATCGGAAAAATTTTTAGGTAAAAACTTGTTTCTTTTTTAAAAATTAAAAAAGAAGAAATAATCATAGAAATTCCAACAAATATTACGTGATAAGGAAAATGCATTTGTAATTGATTTAATTAAAAAGCCCTCACATAAATGTAAGGGCTCTATTTATATTTTACAACAATACCTTTATACCACCATTATTCCATCTGCTCCTTTATCAATAATTGTAATTCCAATTTCAGGATCTTCGATTGATTTTGGTTTTGGACCACAGTAAGGAGGACATAAACTTGCCAAATTATACGCTAAAATATTGCTACCATTTGCAGTAGGTATATAAATATCTTTATTGCTTGCTTCACCCAATTCGTTTACTTTTTGTTTAGTAGCTACCATTGCTAAAGTTTGTCTGCCAGCAAAATCTGGGTTTTCTGCATAATCTTTGTCATATGCACCAAAATAAAATTTAACACCATCACCACCATGCATTTTTGCACGTTCTAAAAATTCTTCAATTTCTTCAATACTCCACCATGCACTCAAACTATCTTCTTTACCCAAGCGTTCGCTGTTGTGCACCCAACGTTCTTGTTTATAATTTCTAATAACAGTATCAACATGTTGTGTAGAAACGTATTTTCCAACCTTTAAGCTTTTTTGTTCAATAGTAGTCATGGGATTTTAATTTTGAGTTTGATATTTATTTTTTGATGATGTAAAAATATATCTACTCAATACCCCAAATATTTGCGAAGCAAATATGAATCAATCGATTGTTAATTAATTATATTTATAATGTATATAATTATCAGTTCATTTCGGTAGAAATATGCATAAAAAAACAGTATAAATCTGAAAAAATTCAGCGAAAATGCGTAATTAAAATTGCGTGTTTTACGCAAAAAAACATACGTAAAATCAGTATAAAAAATGCGTGGTAAAAAAGACCGTTTATTTGTTTAAATATTCTTGTATGTATTGATATTTACGAAAGGGGAGTTTATTTTAAAATCCAATATCACAGCTGAAATTCCCTTATGCTTTCTTCTCCTGCAGTTTTCTGCAGGAGTTTTTTATATCTACACGTTTATTTTCTACATATTAATACAAAAATATTTATTTTCAAAATGAACATATTTAATTTTTTTATTTAAATTACGTTCATGTTATATACGAATGAGAATTTGTACACACAACTTTTTTTTCTAACCAAAAAAGCACCCTTCCTTAAAATTTTACCTGCTTTTATGGTAGGAATTCTTGCTCAGTATTATTTTGCTTTTTCTTTACGGATTATCTATAGCAGCATTGCCCTTTTTACTTTTTTTGTATTGGTTGGGTTATTTGTTTCGTATAGACATACTGTTTTTATTCGTTGGCTCTTTGGCATTACTTTATTACTGGTTTGTACTGGTTTAGGTGCTTTAACTGCTTATTTTAATACTGGAAGCAACCATGATACATCTATTACAAAACTATATAGTGGTACAGAAAAGGTATTGGTGGTGTTGCAAGAGCCGTTGGTGTTAAAAGCCAATTCGTATAAAGCTTTAGCTACTGTAAAAGCAGTTTATTCAAATAAAAACGAATGGAAAGTTGCAAGTGGTAATGTGTTGCTTTATTTTAAGAAAGATAGTAACTATATCAAGCAGTTGCAATATGGTAGTACAATTGTTATTCATGCTAATTTGTCTCCAATTACAAATGCTGGAAATCCTGGTGGATTTAACTATAAAGCATACTGTGCTTTTCAAGACATTTATTTTCAAGCTTTTTTACAAAACAGTCAATTTAGCATTGTTAATACTTTTTCTACCAATTGGCTACAAGCTTGGTTGTTGCAAACAAGGGAAAATGTATTGGCCATTATTCACGAGTATATTCCATCGAAAAATGAGCAAAGTATAGCAGAAGCATTGCTGATTGGTTATCGTGGAAATTTAGATAGAGATTTGGTACAAGCTTATAGCAATACGGGTATTGTACATATTATTGCTATTAGTGGTTTACACCTTGGAATGATTTATAGTTTGCTATTATTTGTTTGCAATTTTTTCAAGCAAAAAAAATGGATGATTGTAATTAAGCCAATATTAGTACTTGGTATTATTTGGTGTTTTACACTTTTGGCAGGTGCTGTTCCCTCTATTTTACGAAGTGCAGTTATGTTTACTTGTATTGTTATTGGTGAAGTTTTTCGAAAAAAGGCCAATATCTACAATATGCTGGCTGCTTCTGCTTGTATTATTTTATTGTTTCAGCCGTTTAGTTTGTGGGATGTTGGTTTTCAATTAAGTTATACAGCTGTTTTAGGTATTGTGTTGTTTTCAAAACCCATTAGTCATCTGTTTCTTTTTCAAAATAAATTATTAAAACTATTTTCTACCCTTTTTTCTGTAACCATTGCGGCACAAATTTTTACATTACCCATTTTATTTTATCATTTTCACCAGTTACCTACTTTATTCTTATTTACCAATATTTTGGCTGTTCCTTTATCTACAATAGTGTTGTATGGATTGCTGTTTTTATTGGTTTTTCATGTTGTGTTTAGTAAAATAGCTTTTGTTTTGGGTTGGTGTATACAACATATTATTTGGGCGATGAACGATTTTGTGGTAACCATTAATGAGCTTCCTTTTTCTGTTGTTGGTGGCATTCAAGTTACCATTGTTCAGGTAATTTTATTGTTCTTTACAATATGCTTCTTAGCTATTTGGATTTGGTATAAAAAAACGAAGGCGTTTTTATTTGCTATCACTTGCTGCACCTTATTTACAGCTTTACGTTGTGTTGATTTTGTAGATAAAATAAGGCAACAACAATTTATTGTATATAATGTGCCAAAACATACGGCCATTGATATTATTGATGGAAGAAGCTATCAGTTTATTGGCGATTCTATTTTATTAGAAGATGGTTTTCTGCGTAATTTTCATATTCAACCATCAAGGGTAAAACACCGATTGAATAAGCCTTTAAATGCTAGTCATTTTTCGTTAGAAAATAATCTTTTGTGCATTGGAAATACAACCATTTTACTGCTAAATGGCAAACCCATTACAATGCAGCCTCTAGCTAAAAAAATTGATGTAGATGTAATTATTGTAACCCAAAACCCTACTATATATTTAAAAGAAGTAGCTGCTATTTTTAATTGTAAGCAATATGTTTTTGATGCTTCTAACAGCTTTAGAAAAATGAGTTATTGGCAGAAAGATGCCCAAGCGTTGAATTTATGTAGCCATTTTGTTACTAAAGATGGGGCGTTTGTTATGAATTTAAATGAAAGAACTTTATAAAACATGATTAAAAAAACAAATATACCAAATGCTTTACTTGCTATTTTTAATAATATTATGCCACTAGAGGAATCGTTAATAGTAGAAATTGGCGAAATAATCGAATACAAAACTTTAAAAAAGAGAGAGTTATTGTTGAAAGAAGGACAGACAAGTAAACATATTTATTTTATAGAAAAAGGCTTAATAAGAAGTTTCTATACAGATATAGATACTGAAATAACAACATGGTTTATGAAAGAAAATGATTTGATTATTTCTGTAAAAAGCTTTTTTATGCAACTACCTAGTGTTGAAAGTTTAGAAGCTATTGAAGATTGTGAACTTTACTATATAAGTTATCAAAGTTTACATATGTTATATACTAAATATCAAAGTTTTAATACAATTGGTAGAATACTTACACAGCACTATTATATGCTTAGTGAAGAAAGATTACTCAATCTTCGAAAGAAAGCTGCTATTTCTCGTTACAAACATTTGTTGCAATATCATCCACAAATTATTGCTCGTAGTCCTCTAAAATTTATTGCTTCTTATTTAGGTATCGAAATGGAAACTCTTAGTAGATTAAAAGCAAAACGAATTTGATATATGTCAAATTTTCCTTCCTTAAAAAACATAATTTTTGTTTTTTAAAATTAATAGTAGTGCATTTATATAACATTTTATGCTGTCAAAGAAAATTTATGTACCGCCTGCATCATATGCACCAATTACTCTTAGCAAAGCCCTTCAGGTCTTTATCAGGCATTGGCAGCTGCAAAGAATTCTGGTAGTACAGATGCACCTAATATTGAAATTGGTGTTGTTAAAAATGCACCAACAAGCTGGGTGAATGCAATTAAAATATACATTAATGAAAAGAAAAATTACAGTAGTAATAATGGTATTCTTTACAATAATTATTTCTAACTTACCACCAGTTAATGATGGAATTATTTTAATAGAGCGATACTTTCATTATTACACTTATTCTAGTAGATATGATTTAAAATATGGCTTTGAAGAAACTGGTACTTATACAACAGTTTATGCTTTTCCCACTACAATCATTGACAGTACATATAAAGTAAAGTATCCTAAAAAGGATACCTTACTTTATCGCCATTTTAAGATAAATCCTCTATTTTTTTGGCATTGGTATGAATACGTTTATGGGTCAAGATATAAAATGCCATATGTAGACAAAAAAGAAGTTTTAAAATTTAGTTCTCAAACAGAAATTGTATTGAATAAGGATTAGAGTATACCAAATAAAATTCTTAATAGTGATTTACAAATACCATAAACACAGTAAAATTAATTCAACAATGTAATTCCTATCGTTACTCAATTAGTAATAATTAGTTAAGCAATACATAAAAATGTATTAGAATCATCTTGTTTATGGTGTTCTTTTTGTTGGTTGTAGAAATGAAAAAATGTGAATTCAATTTATTCAATAATTGTACTTGAAAAAGTAAATATGCGTGAAAATAATATATCTAATATATTTTCGCTAAATACAAGACATCAATTTAGCCATAATAACCCAACTTATGAAATATAAATATCTATTTTTCTTTATTATTCTTTGCTCATTTAAATCTTGTATTATAGATTCTCTTAGCCCATTTTGTTATGTAAGTAATGAGTCTAAGAGAAACATAACTGTTCGGTTTTCTAATGCTGATACATTGGATATGAATACCATTTATGAAAGATGGAATTCTTTTATTTCTCCTAATTCTGTTGTTTTAATGAATAAATATGAAGATAAATATTTTAAAGACTTTTATAAAAACAATGGTAAAGTACTTTATATGTATGTATTAGATCAAGATTCTTTATCAAAATTTGATGCTTTTAAAGATACTGTAAGCATGATTCAAAATGCTTTTTTGCAACGCCAAATTGTTGACGTAAAACATTTAGAGGAAACTGATACGTTGCATTATTCGAACAATTAATGATTCAATGAAAATAATTATGAAGATGTGTATCAGCCTCAAATTAAGATGTTGCAAAATGAATGAGGAAAATTTATTAATGAATTTACGGTAATTAAATCTAATTAATTTCTAAGGCAATTTTGAAAACAATGCCTATTTATTTAAATCTTAAAATTCGATGAATGAAAAAAAATGTCATTTACTTAATTGTGCTCATTTGTACTACATTTCATAATATAGGTTTTGCACAAAAAAGATTGCTTACAGACCATGAACAAACTGCTTTTACAACTTTTAACAATTTAATCCAATTTGTTAGCGAACATCCACACAATAAAGCTGAACTAAATATTCTTTTCGATAAGTTTATTTATTTTGATTATGTGTTAAAAGATAGTTCAAAAGTGCAAACACAGCGGAGAGTACAGTTATTTGACGATTTGTTTTTAGTTTTTCGATCTGCCATCGATTCTATTGGTGAAAGAAATATTGATGCTTTGCCGATTCGATTTTTTCAAGATGACTCTATAGTTTATGCTCCATTTACAAGAGAACTGAAAGAAAATGTTCCGAATATTTTTGTGTATTTCAATAAACAATATCCAAATAAGCCAATAGGTTTTATTTTGTTTGAAGAAAAAACACATAAAATTTTATCTTGGATACTTATAAATCAAGGTGGTAAGCATTATTTCTTAACCTTTAATTTGTTATAGTTTAACTTTTGTTGTAATTAATAAAAAAAGCACCTAACTAACGTAGTTAAGTGCTTTTTAAAAAAGGCTTTGAAACAATTTAAAATTCTGTTTTAAACTCGATATATTTTAAAAACTCATTTTTCTTTTCTTCTGTTTTAAAACTTCCACCGTAAAATGCAGTAATGGTGCTGCTAGTTTCATCTTCAACACCTCTGCTAGAAACACATAAATGTTTTGCATCAATTACAATGGCTACATCTTCTGTTTCTAAAACCTCTTGCAGTTTTTTACCAATTTGCATGGTTAAGCGTTCTTGCACTTGTGGTCTTTTAGCAAAATATTCTACCAAACGGTTTAGTTTGCTTAAGCCAATTACTTTTCCATTACTAATGTATGCAACGTGTGCTTTACCCATAATTGGAACAAAGTGGTGTTCGCAATTACTGTAGAAAGAAATGTTTTTTTCTACAAGCATTTCATTGTACTTGTATTTATTTTCGAACAACGCCATTTTTGGCATGTTAGCAGGATTTAAGCCCTGAAATATTTCTTTTACATACATTTTTGCCACTCTATGTGGTGTGCCTTTTAGGCTATCATCTGTTAAATCGAGGCCTAAAATGTTCATGATAGATTCAAAATGTTGCTCAATTGCCTCAATTTTTTGTTCATCAGATAGCACAAACGCATCATCACGCATGGGCGTATCTATTGATGTAAGTACATGATTATCACCCATTTCGTCAATCATAGTTTCACTTAGTTCTATTTTGTTATCAGCATTCAGCTGGATATTCAACAAAGTTCCGTTCTGTTTCATACAATCTTATTTTTAAATGATGCTGAGCATCAATTTTTTGTCTTAATAAATTATAAACAACAATTGCAATATTTTCTGCTGTAGGGTTAATACTTGCAAATTCTTGTGTATCTAAGTTTAAGTTTTTATGGTCGAACTTGTCTAAAACTGTTTCTTTTATAATGTCACTTAATACTTTCATGTCGATAACATAACCTGTAATTGCATCAGGAATACCAGTTACTTGAACAATTAATTCGTAGTTATGACCATGATAGTTTTTATTGTTACATTTTCCAAAAACGGCTTCATTTTCAGCATCTGACAATGCAGGATTGTGTAACCGATGTGCTGCGTTAAAATGTTCTTTTCTAAAAACTGCTACTTTATTCATACTATTCTTGGTTAAACATAACGACCACATCAATGCTTTAATGGCATCTCAATTTTGTTGGTGTATTTACTTAATACACTTAATTAAAGTATTCGATGTGATGCTGAAACGATATTATTAATAGTGTGGCACTGCGTAAAAAGTGTGTTTACCAAGTGGCCTTACATATTTAAGGAGCGACAATACATTAATAATAGAGCTTCGGTATTTTATGCTGAACGAATAACGTACCAAAAACATTTTGTCAGGTGTTCGTTATTTATTCAACACAATATATTAACCAATAAACCGATGGTTTTGTTTAAGAAGATGGAAAAAATATTCAACAATATTATATTGCAGCCGAAATAGAATAATATTTAATAGGGTAAACGAGCTTTCATTTTTATGGGAACAAAAGCAAAGTATGGAGCTTATTCTCCAAAATATTCAACATAAATTTTAGGTGTTTCGTATAGTTTTATACAATGTAGTTGCACTGTTGGCGGTAAATGTGGTATTAATTGTTGCCAAATTCCCAGAACTAAATTTTCGGTGCTACACATTTTTCCCTGTAAAAAATCTACATCTAAGTTTAGGTTTTTGTGGTCTAGTTTTTTAATGACATGAGCTTGAATAATTTTACTCAAATGTTTCGCATCCATTAAAAAACCAGTTTCAGGATCGGGTTTTCCTTTTATAGTAACGTATAAATCAAAATTATGACCATGCCAATTTTCATTGGCACATAATCCAAAAACCTCTTCGTTTTTTTCTTTTGTCCAATTGGGGTTATATAATTTATGAGCCGCATTAAAATGCTCTAAACGTGTTAGATACACCATCTCGTCGTTGTCAATTTTTTGCAAAGGTAATGGTTAGATTGCTTTTTAGTGTTTTTGTGTAGAATGAATGAATAAGCAGAAACATTTTTCTAAAAAAATTAAATCCAAACATACTCGTTTAGCGTAACTATTCTAGAAGTAGAATTTATTCTACTCAATTCTAGTGTTTTTACTATGCTAAATCAAGAAGTATGTATGCAATTTTACATTGTAAATAAATAATACAGAATCCAATATCCTAAAACCAATTTTACATTAACCACTAAAAAAATATTTTATGTTACTAGAAAAAGTTCTTCCTACACACAGTGGCTGGTTATTTACAAATCATTTTGTAGTAGTACAGTCTAAAAATTCAAACGAGCAATCTGTTAGATGTATGGTAGGTTATAAAATATTAATATTAAATTTAGTTTCTAATGTTCGACGTTTCTTAGCAAAGCATCACATATAGTACTTGTTTAGTTTTTCAGTATCCAATCATCCTATTTAGAGCCGTAAAAAGTCCTTGAGATAATTCTCTAGGACTTTTTAATTTTTGTACATTGCATATAATCAATCAATTATGCAATCTCCATTTACCATATCTTTTTTTTCTACACAGCCTTACGATCAACATTTTTTTAAAGCTGCAAATACAGCATTTCAGTTTCAGCTTGTTTTTCATGAAACACAATTGAATGCACAAACGGCAAGTTTAGCTGAAAATTCACAAGCCGTTTGTGTGTTTGTAAACGATAAAGTAGATGCTGCAACAGTATCTATTTTAAGTAGTTTGGGTATAAAAATAGTTGCATTACGCTGTGCAGGATTTAATAATGTAGATATAGAAGCTTGTAAACAAAATGGAATTGCAGTTTGTAGAGTTCCTGCTTATTCGCCAGAAGCTGTAGCAGAACATGCAGTTGCAATGCTGCTAACGCTGAATAGAAAAACGCACAAAGCATATAATAGAGTTAGAGAGCAAAATTTTTCTTTACAAGGCTTATTGGGTTTTGATGTATTTGGTAAAACAGTTGGTGTAATTGGTACTGGTAATATTGGAAAGGCTTTTTGTAAAATAATGGTTGGTTTTGGCTGTAAAGTTTTGGCTTTCGATGTTATTGCGAATAAAGATTTAGAAGCAATAGGGGTAACCTATTTACCATTGATTGAAATTTTGCAACAAGCCGATATTGTATCGTTGCACTGTCCATTAAACGAGCAAACAAAACATTTAATCAATAGCAGCACTTTACAGTTTATGAAAAATGGAGTGATGATTATCAATACAAGTAGAGGTGGATTAATTCATACAAAAGATGCTATACAGGCACTTAAAAGCGGTAAGATTGGTTATTTAGGAATAGATGTATATGAACAAGAAGAGAAATTATTTTTTAAAGATTTGTCTAGCGATATTATTCAAGATGATACTATACAAAGGCTTACTAGTTTTCCAAATGTATTGGTAACAGCACATCAAGCATTCTTTACTCAAGAAGCATTAACCCAAATTGCAAATATTACACTTAACAATATTTTACAAATTTCTACCCACAATTTACTGAGTAATATGGCTGCAAAGGTGGTTTAAGTTTTATATTCGTATTCGAAATAATCTAAATCAATCTACTTTGAAATACTTATTCTGCCTCGTAATTTTTGTAACAGCTTTTACTGCATGTAAAAAAGAAACAAGTTTTGAACGGAATGCTACACTTTTAGGTAGTGCTTCTGGTACATTGTTAGATGCAGCCGGTAATTGTCAAGATATTGTTGTTGCCGGAAATTATGTAATGGATTCAGTATTAACAGATAGCAATTACGTTTTAGTAAAAGTAAACTTTACTGCTCCTGGTTTTTATGTTATTTACACCGATTCTACCAATGGATTTTGGTTTAGAGATTCTTCCTTTGTTTTACAAGCAGGTATTCAAACCATGAAGCTTAAAGGTTTTGGTAAACCGATTTTACCCATTATTGCCGACTATAATGTTTACTTTGATGGTAGTAGTTGTTCTTTTCAAGTAGATGCAGATCCTAACAATGTAATTGTTCCACCGGTTGTTCCTCCAGTTTCTACGCAAACAGATTATTTTCCCATCAGCACTGGTAGCAATTGGACTTTTGATACACAAGATGGCACAAAGCTAGACACCCTAAGAGTAACTACTTTAGCAGATACAAGAACTGTAGCTGGAAATACATATCGGTTATTTGTAACTAATTTAAAAGATACTTTTTTATATAGAAAAGATAATAATGGCAAATATTATTATTATGGAAAATACGGTTTCGGTAGAATTGCCAACACAGAAAGTTTAGAGTTTATGATTTTAGATGATAAACTAAACGTTGGTAGTTTTTGGGAAACAAGAGTTATTACAGGTTCAGACCCAACACAAGGAAATTTTACCTATAAAGTAAAATATACGATTGATGCAAAAAATGTAAGTTATACCATTAACAATATAAAATTTGATAGTGTAATTCGAGTAAAAGAAGATATCAGTTTTACGATTTCTGGGTTTCCCTTAACAACTACTTTATATAATTATTACGCAAAAAAAATTGGACTCGTTTTCTTCGATTTTAGTGCATTTATTTTAAGTCCTTACACACAAAGAATAAAACGTTGGCAAATCAATTAAACACAATGTTTAAGAAACATTTTAAATAGCTTTTTTCAAACTTCTATTTACCAAATACACACCAAAAATGGTTACGATAGAGCCTACAACAATGTACATTGTAAGTTCTTCGTTTAACAAAATTCCTCCGGTAATCATTGCAATCACAGGGTTAATATACGCATACAACGATGATATTGCTGGTGGTAAATGTTTTAACGAATAAATAAAACATACAAACGTAAAGCAAGAACCAAACAAAACTAAATAACCAATAGAAACCCAAGTTTGGGTAGGAATATTTTCAAATGAAATAACATTGTTGGTACTGTATGCAAACAAAAAAATAAAGGGAGCACTAATTAGCATTTGCCAACCCATGCTATAGTATGGATTTAGTGTTTCAGGCTCTTTAGCAACCAAAATATTACCAATACTCCAGCTAATCATGGCAATAATACCCAAAACAACACCAAATACATAACCTTCTGTTTGTTGATGAAAAGCATTTTCATAAAATACAACTCCTACACCTAACAAACCCGTAAGTAAACCAATAAAAGTAAGCCAATTGTATTTTGCCTTATAAAAAACCATTTCTATAATTACAACACTAAGTGGATACAATGTGGCAATTAAAGCAGCCAAACCACTTGATATAAAAGCAATACTCCAACTAGCAAAACCATTTGCAATAATCAACATAAAGAAAGCTAGTAGTAATAAGCGTTTAAATTGTTGAAAAGTTGGCCAAGGTTCTCCTTTAATTTTAAAGAAAACAATATACATTAAGCCTGCAATTAATTGCCTAATGGCAGATACTTGTAAACCTGGCACATGTTCAACAGCAATTTTACTAGCAACCCAAGTTGTTCCCCAAATTACCGAAGTTGCCGATAAAGCCAAATATGCTTTTTGCTTAATTGTCATAAAATGGTATTTAAAAAACAAACGAAACATAATAGCTGTTTCGTTTGCCGTTTGTATCGAATGCTGTTTAAAAGTAAATGATACTTTTTACATGCGAAAGAAAAAATAATTAATGTTTAAAATGTCTTAAACCAGTAATTATCATGGCCAAGTTTTGTTCTACACAATAATCAATACTGTCTTTATCTCTAATAGAACCACCTGGTTGAATAAATGCTTCAACACCTTCTGCATGTGCCATCTGCACACAATCGTTAAAAGGGAAAAAAGCATCGCTAGCAAGTACAGCACCTTTTAAATCGAAATTAAACTGTTTAGCTTTTTCAATGGCATGGCGTAGAGCATCTACACGGCTAGTTTGTCCACAACCTTTGCCCACTAATTGTTTGTTTTTTACTAAAGCAATCGCATTACTTTTTAAATGTTTACAAACAATATTTGCAAATTCTAAATTTTCTTTTTCTGAGGTAGAAGATGTTCTTCCACCAACTTCTTTCCAATCGGCATAATTACCGTTGTCTGTTTCTTGTGTTAATGTGCCGTTTAATAAAGATTTGCTTTGTTGAGCAGCCATTGCCGCTTGTTGGTGTAACTGCAATAAAATTCTGTTTTTCTTACTTTTTAATACAGTTAATGCCTCTTCGTTAAAAGTAGGTGCTATTAACACTTCAAAAAATATTTCATTAATTGCTTCTGCTGTTGCTTTATCTACAGTACCATTGGTAACTAATACACCACCAAATGCACTTTCAGGATCACCTGCTAAAGCGGCATCCCAACTTTCTTTTACCGTATTTCTACTAGCAACACCACAAACATTGGTGTGTTTAATAATGGCAAAAACTATATTGTTATCAGCATTTTTAAACTCTTTAATTAATTGAATAGCCGCATCAACATCTACCAAGTTATTGTACGATAATTCTTTGCCATTTAACTGAGCAAATACTTCATTTAAATTGCCATGAAAACTAGCTTGTTGGTGTGGATTTTCACCATAACGTAAAACTTGTTTTACAGAATTTGTTTGTAAAGTGGTATTTGTAGGATTAAAGTAATTGCTAATGGCAATGTCGTAGTTCATTACCACTTCAAAAGCTTTAGCAGCAAAAGCTTTACGTTGTTCTAAAGTGGTAGTTCCATCTTGTTCTTTTAGCAATTGTTCTAGCTGAGCATAATCGTCTTTTGCAGCAATTACGGTAACATCTTTAAAGTTTTTTGCAGCAGCACGTATCATGCTTGGACCACCAATATCAATTTTTTCGATAATTAATTTTTCTTCATTGGTATTTTTCAATGTTTCCTCAAACGGATATAAGTCTACAATTACTAAATCGATTTCAGGAATAGCATATTGTTTCATTTCCTCCAAATCTTGTGGTTCGTATCTTCTTCCTAAAATACCTCCAAAAACTGCAGGATGTAAGGTTTTAACACGTCCTCCTAAAATAGAAGGATAGGTGGTTAAACTTTCTACAGGAACACATGAAATACCTAAATTTTCTAAAAAAGTTTGTGTGCCACCAGTAGAATAAATGGTAATACCATTTGCTTGTAATTGTTTACCAAGTGTTTCTAAACCATCTTTGTAAAAAACAGAAATAAGTGCGGATTGAATTTTCTTTTGCATGCTTTTGAAGGTAAATATTTTAAGGTGCAAATGTAGGTGCAAAGGCGTTTAGCCGTACATGAAATTATCTATCAAATTAAATTATCAATTGTATTATATATGCTTTTTCAAAATCATCTACTTTTTATGTAAAGTATCCCTATTTTGCAGTACAAATTTTTAGAATGATACAAGCTTTGAAGCGTTGGATGCGGTTGCAAAATCCTAAATATGCTTTTTTACATCAATTTTTTGCCAACGATTCATTCACATTGTTAGATATTGGTGCAGGCAATCATTCTGCAAGTAAAACCGTTTCTTTATTTACCAATTGCAACTATTACGGTGTTGATTTAGACAAAAATTACAATAATAATGAGGCCGATTTTGCAGTGATGAAAGGATTTTATGAGATGGATTTAACGCAATTAAATTTTGAAAGCATACCTAATAATTTTTTTGACGCTATTTTAATTGTACACGTAATTGAACATTTACACAATGGTGATGATGTGTTGAAAGGATTGATTAAAAAATTGAAAATAGGAGGGGTAATGTATGTTGAATATCCTGGCAAGAGAAGTTTAACCTTGCCTTCTATGAGAGGTACACTGAATTATTACGACGATGCATCGCATGTACGATTATATGGCATAGATGAATTGAAAGGTCTTTTTGAATGGAATAAATGTTCTGTAATTGCTGCTGGAAACAGACGTAGTTTGTTTTTGGTTTTAATGACTCCTTTTCGTGTTGTTTTAAGATGGTTGCGTGGAAAAGCTGTTACGGGTAATATTTTTTGGGATGTTCTAGGTTTTGCAGAATATGTATCTATTGTTAGAGAAAAATAATTGATAATTTCTACCTTTTTATTGCAAAATGTCTGGTCTTCTTTCTTTGGTACGTAAAATACTTTGTTCGTGCCGCCAATCTTCAATTTTTTGTGGATGTCCACTCA
>Ga0114938_1001791_pt1 | contig 14235 bp, 9 predicted proteins | sample AshMeaBigSpring_FD_88675 | JGI IMG/M metagenome (GOLD analysis project Ga0114938, IMG submission 88675) | Groundwater microbial communities from Big Spring, Nevada to study Microbial Dark Matter (Phase II) - Ash Meadows Big Spring | ecosystem: Environmental > Aquatic > Deep subsurface >...
ATTCCCCCCCGCGGGCCGGTCGGGCCCCCGCCCGCCGCGCTGGCCGCCGGCCGCCCCCCGGCCCCCCCCCCCCCCCCCCCCCCCAGGTGGGTCCTATGGCCCCTATGGGGGGAACGCGGACTCGCGGGCGGGCCCGCGCTTTGGTCCCATTTCATCAAAAAATTTTTGCGTCGTAGTATGGGGGGTAACCGTACCCCCCGACAGGACTACCCCCCCTGTGCTGGGTGGGATGCTGCCCGACGTCCACCACCCGACCCCGCCCGGGTGGCCCCGGGGTGGCCCGGGGTGGTGGCCCGGGGTGGCCCGGGGTGGTGGCCCGGGGTGGCCCCGGGGTGGTGGCCCGGGGTGGCCCCGGGGTGGTGGCCCGGGGTGGCCCCGGGGTGGCCCCGGGATTTCTGGTCATTTCTGACCGCGAAAAAAAAGCCGCAAACCCTTACAGGTTAGCGGCTTATCTTGTGCCCCCTTTTGGATTCGAACCAAAAACCTACTGATTAAGAGTCAGTTGCTCTGCCAATTGAGCTAAGGGGGCGGGATCACGCACGGGGGTTGCCCCGCTTGGCCGTTTATCGTAGCGGCCCGCTCCGGGACGACAAGGGGGTTGCCGACGAGGTGGGCCAGCAGCGCGCGGTTTCCGTCGGGAAACGGATAGTTCCGCAGTTCGGCGCGCGGCACCCAGCGGAACGGCGCGTGCGGGCTGGACGCGGGACGAAGCGGCCGGCAATGCAGGAACTGCAAGCGGACGGTTTCGTGCGCGTAGCTCTGCAGTTGCTCGGGCAAGAAACCCTGGACCTCCACGCCGAGCCCGGTTTCCTCCCGGCACTCGCGCACCGCGGCCTGCTCGGCCGATTCGCCCGCCCGCACCTTGCCGCCGGGGAACTCCCACAGGCCGCCCAGCGGGGCCGTGGCGGGCCGCGGACCGATCAGGAAACAGCCCTCATGCTCGACGACCGCGATCGCGATCCGCTGAGGGACGGAGGAGGCATCCTGACTCACGGCTGTCCGCTCGCAGCCGACGCCTGCAACTGGCGAAAACTGTCCAGCAGGCGTCCCGGCGAGCCCATGATGTTGTAGCCGCCATCGACGTGCAGGATTTCGCCGGTGATGCCGCTCGACATCTCCGACAGCAGGTAGGCGCCGGCTCGGCCCACCTCCTCGTGCGTGATGTTGCGTCCCAGCGGCGCCATCTGCTCGTACAACCCCAGCATCTCTTCCACCCCGGCGGCCCGACCCGCCAGCGTCCGCAGGGGCCCGGCGCTGACCGCGTTGACCCGGATTCCCCGCGGCCCCAGGTCGAACGCCAGGTAGCGCACCGTGGCGTCCAGGGCGGCCTTGCAGATACCCATCACGTTGTACCCGGGCACCGCCTTCTCGCCGCCGAAGTAGGTCATCGCCACCACGGAGGCGTTATCGTTCAGAATCGGCCGCGCGGCGTTGACGACCGCGATCAGGCTGTAGACGCTGACGTCCATCGCCAGCTGGAAACCGCTGCGGCTGGTTTCCACCGTGTCGCGGTTCAGGTCGTCGCGGTCGGCAAAGGCGATCGAGTGCAGGAGGAAGTCGAGCTTGCCGAAATGCTCGGCCGTCGTCTGCACCACCTGGGCGATGTTCTCGTCGCTTTGCACGTCCAGCGGCACCAGGAAGCGGGCCTGCGGGCAGCCGTCGAGCAACTGCTGGACGCGGCGCCGATTCCGCTGCCGCTCGTCGTCCGGTCGATCGGGCAGGTGTGTGAAGCCGCAGATGCCGCCCTGGGCCATGATCTGGCCGGCGATCGCCCAGGCGATCGAGTGGTCATTGGCTACGCCCAGCACCAGGCCCTTCTTACCGGCAAACAGCTCCATGGCACTCAGTCTCCCTTCGGTCCTGAACAGGGGCCGATGTCAACGGCAGGTGTCGCGACCGCCAACGCATCTCGACCCGGTTTCCCCATCGATGCCTGGCGGCGGGCCGGCGCCCGCCCCGCGGTGGAGATACCGCGGGCCACCGCTTTGTGGATTCCGGGACAATGGCCTATCATTTGACAGCGAATTGACCCTTCACGCCAGGGTGGTACCGGGAACCCCGCAGGCCATATCCTCACCGGCGGACGCGATGAGTGCAGAGGGCGCCTTGGGGCGCATCCAGTCCAGTCCCGAGGCTCGCGGCGTCGTGCCGGGCCTGATGCTGCTGGCCGCCGACGCGACCGACGAGGCGGAGTTCCTCCGCGCGGCGCTGAGCCAGTTATGGCAGCTGCCCGGATCGCGGCTGGCGGCCGTGGTCCGCGCGGAGCGGGGACAGTGGCAGACGCTGGCCTGGGCCGGCGAGCGGGCGGCGCCGCCCGAGGCGCTCCTGGCCGACGCCCTGGATCAGGAGTCGGCCTGCGCCCAGGACGGTTGGTGCGCGGCCCCGCTGGGCCAGTCCGTCGCCGCCAGCGAGCTGTTCCTGAGGCGCATGGTCGGCGCGCGGGATCCGCGCGCCGACACGGCGGCGCTGGCGGCGGCCCTGGGAGCCGCCCTGGCGCTGGTCCGCCGGCACCAGGAGCAGGCCGCGCGCATCGGGCGGCTGGAGGCGGTGCTGCAGATCGCTGCCAGCTGGAACCAGAACCAGGAGCTGGAATCGCTGCTGACGCAAATGGCCGAGACCTCGACGCGGCTGTTGGGCGCCGAGCGGGCGAGCATCTTCCTTTGGGATCGCCCGAACAAGCTGCTGGTCGGCCGTCCCGCCCTGGGGGTTCCCGGCGGCGAGCTGCAGATTCCCGACAACCGCGGGATCGTGGGGCAGGTCATCCAGTCCGGCCAGCTGCGCCGCGTGGACGGGGGGCGGGACGCCGCGGAGATCGACCGCCAGGTGGACGAGCGACTCGGCTACCGCACCCGCACGCTCTTGTGTGTGCCGCTGCGGGGCCGCGACGGACGGCTGCTAGGGGCCTTCGAGCTGATCAACAAGCAGGGTGGCGACTTCACGCCGCAGGACGAGCGGGCGCTGGTCGAACTGGCGGCGCACGCCGCCACGGCCCTGGAAAACACCCAGCAGTATCAACGGCTGCTGGAGAGTCGCAATCGGATCACCCGCGAGGCGGCGCAGCGCGTCCAGCTGATTGGCACGAGCCCCGCCATCGAAGCCGTACGCTCGACCGTCGGGCGGGTCGCACCCACGGACCTGGCCCTGCTGGTGCTGGGCGAAAACGGCACGGGCAAGGAGGTGGTCAGCCAGCTGGTGCACTACCTGAGCCCGCGGCGGCACGAGCCGTTCCTTGCCGTCAATTGCGCCGCGCTGGTCGAGACGCTGCTGGAGAGCGAGCTGTTCGGCCACGAGAAGGGGGCCTTCACCGATGCCCACGAGTCGCGTGCCGGCAAGTTCGAGCTGGCCTCCGGCGGCACGCTGCTGCTGGACGAGATCGGCGATCTCAGCCCGGGTGGCCAGGCCAAGCTGCTCCGCGCGCTGGAGGAAAAGGTCGTGGTCCGCGTGGGCGGCTCGCGGCCGATCCATACCGACGCCCGGGTAATTGCCGCCACGAACCAGGACCTGGGGGAGCTGGTCCGCCGCCGGCGGTTTCGCGAGGACCTGTACTTTCGTCTGAACGTGGTCACGGTCCAGCTGCCGCCGCTGCGGGACCGCGCGGACGACGTGCTGCCGCTGGCCGAGCACTTCCTGGCGGCGTTCTCGGCCCGGGCCCGCCGCAAACCCCCGACCTTCACTGCGGCGGCCCAGAAGCGGCTGCGCCAGCATCCCTGGCCCGGCAACGTTCGTGAGCTGCGGAACCTGATGGAACGCCTGGCCTACCTCCTGCCCGGTGACCGGGTGGATGCCCAGGACCTGTCGTTCGTGCTCGCACCCGGCGGCGAGGATGCCGAGTCGCTGTCCGCCGAGCTGGCGCTGAGCGAGGCCACGCGGCAGTTCCAGTGCCGCTACATCGCCCAGAGGATCCGCTCGGCGGGCGGCAACATGAGCGACGCCGCCGAGCGGTTGGGCTTGCACCGTTCGAACCTCTACCGCAAGATGCGGCAGCTCGACATGCCGGATGACCAGTGAGCTTGTGCCGGCGGGGGAGCTATGGCAAGATCGGGCCCGCTCATCGCCCGCCGCCGCTCCCTGTCCGGGCCGCGGCTGGCGGTGCCTTTTCCCTTGAGGGTGTAAACCGACCGATGTCCGAAGAACCCCTGATCGCCGTCTTCGTGGACTTTGAGAACCTGGCCATCGGCGTCCGCGACATGAAGGCCGGCCGCTTCCAGATCCAGCTGGTCTTGAAGCGGCTGCTGGAGAAGGGCCGGATTGTCTACAAGCGGGCCTATTGCGACTGGAGCCACTACAAGGAGAGCGTTCAGGAATTCCACGCCCAGGGGATCGAGCTGCTGGACATCCCCCAGCGGAAGACGAGCGGCAAGAACAGCGCCGACATCCGGATGGTGGTGGATGCCCTGGACCTGTGCTACTCCAAGCAGTACATCGACGTCTTCGCGCTGGTGTCGGGCGACAGCGATTTTTCGCCGCTGGTCTCCAAGCTGAAGGAGAACAACAAGCGGGTCATCGGCTGCGGGGTGAAGAGTTCCACATCCGACCTGCTGATCGCCAACTGCGACGAGTTCATCTACTACGACGACCTGATCCGCGTCGCCAAGAAGGCCCGCCCGGCCCCCAAGCCGGGCAGCAAGGCCCCGCAGGACAAGCGGCAGGAGGCGATTGACCGGGTGGTGGAGGTGGTCAATTCGCTGGAGCAGGACTACGACGTGCTGTGGGGCTCGATGCTCAAGCAGGCGATCCGCCGCGTCTACCCTGGATTCAACGAAGGGTATTACGGCTATCGCAGCTTCTCGGACCTGTTGGAGGACATCCGGTCCGAGGGGCTGATCGAGCTGGAGCACGACGAAAGCCGGGGAAACTTCAAGGTGCGGCTGGCGAAGAATCCGGCCTGACGGGGCCGGCCGTCAACTTTCTGTTTCCTTCCTGCCGATCGGACTGAGCTGGCATGGCCCTCGCGAGTCCGTACGGCGGTCGCCGATTCGACGCGGCATTGCCTTTCGGGATTGAGGGAGGGCGAGGCGCCCACCAGGCCCATAGCTCAGCAGGAGCTTCGCCCCCAAGGTCGTGCAACCTTCCGTTAAGCCGATCCCAATACCCACACCCCGGCCCTCTCTCAAAGGGAGAGGGAGAAGTTGTTGGATAGCCTCTTAACGCGGATGCTTCGTCCGCCGCCGCCCTCGTTCGCCGCGGCCACGCGCCGCCTGATCTGTCACGCGGGCCACGGCTGCGGGCTCGGGCCGACGCCGACCGCCAGCGGCTGGACCCGGCCGCCATGGTCCCAGAGGTACAGTCCACCGTTGGACTTCTCGATGATCGCGGTGCACGACTCGACCCAATCGCCCGTGTTGCAGTAGAGGAAATCGCCGAACCAGCGGATTTCGGGATGGTGGATGTGACCGCACACACAGCCCTCACATTGCTGGGCCCGCCCGAAGTTGACCAGCAGCCGCTCGAAGTCGCTGACATAGCGGACCGCCTTCTTCACGTTGCACTTAACCGCTCGGCTGAGCGACCAGTCGGGCAGCTTCAGCTGGCGGCGGACCGCATAGACCAGCGTGTTGACTTTCAGCAGCAGTTCGTAGCCGACGTCGCCCAGCAGGCACAGCCAGGGTGCGTTCCGCATCGCAAAATCGAACTGGTCGCCATGCAAGACCAGTAATCGCCGCTGGTCCGCGGTGACATGCACGAAGCGGTCCCCGAAGTGGATGCTGCCGAACTGGTGCCCGCGGTACTCGCTGAAGAATTGCCGCAGGAATTCGTCGTGGTTGCCGGCGGCGTAGTAGATCTCCGCTCCCTGGCGCATCAGGCTGAGCAGGCTGCCGATCACCAGGCTGCAGCGGTCATCCCAGCACCACCTGCGTTTCAGTTTCCAGCCGTCGATGAAGTCGCCGACGATGTACAGTTTGGCGGGCGGCGGACCTTGCTGCAGTTCGCCCAGGAACTCCAGCAGCAGGTCACTGCGGCAGTGGCGGCTGCCCAGGTGGACGTCCGAAAGAAAGACCGTGCGCACGTTTTGCATGGTTCACCCCAGGTAGGCACGCACAATCCGCGCGGCGGCCTGTGCTCCGTCCGCACGGAGCGGTGCGTAGCCGGCGGAATCGTCGAGAAAGCGCCGCAGCGTGGCGACATCCAGCTGGCCCAGATCGCAGGCCTGCCCCATGCCGCAGTGCTCCGCGTAAAAGGCGTTCACGTACTGCTCGTACTGCGCGGGTTCCGGGATGGCGAGCACCGGTTTGCCGCAGTAGCGGGCCTCGCTCAGCAGTTGATTTCCGGCGGTGCCGACGACCCAGCTGCAATGGGCGAGGTCCTCCAGGAATCGCGCGGAAGTCTTGCGGAATTGCAGCCGTCCGAAACGCTGTCGATCGGGTGACACCCCGTACACGCGCACTTCCTGCTCCAGCTCCTCGAGCAAGGGCAGAACGCGCTGGGCGATGCTGGGACGGAGGTAGGCCACGACATAGCCTTGGCGGCTCCGCGGCTGGTCCCGCAGGCCCCGCCGCACACAGCCCGGGACGACGGTGGCCATCCGGGTGCGCGGTTCCAGCCGCTCCGCATGAAACGTGGCAATGATGGCGTGGACCGGGTCCGGCACCAGGGCCCGGGCGTAGACGCCGGCCGCCCGCGCATACCACCTCAAGCCGGTCGGCAAGTCGTCCAGACGGCAGAACCGGAACCGGTGCTGGTTATCGAGGCTCAACAGCGGACGGTTGCTGCGGCCGGCCGCCCGCGCCAACACCGGCTCGAAATCCGTGATGAACAGGTCGGCCCGCGCGCGCCGCGCCAAGGCGGCGATCCGCGCCGCTTCCTCCCGGCAGTCATGCAGGAACAGCCAGCCGTTGGCGGCGAGGGATGCCAGGTAGCTGATCCGCCCACCCACGTAGCGGAATTGGAATCCAGGAATCCGCTGCACCTGCAGGTGGGGACTGTGGCGGAGATAATCCAGCGCGGGGCCGTACGTGAACACGTAAAACGTGTGCTCGGGCAATTCTTCCATGAGTGCCTGGCAACGTGTCGCGTGGCCGAGTCCCTCGCCACACAGGCCATAGAAAATCACACCCATCCAACAACGAATACCCGCCGACCGGGAGTTTTCCGCAAGCGCCGCATGAAGATGCGGAAAAATTCGGCGCGTGTGCTAGCACTTCGGGCGGGCGTCGCGTCATGCGGGCGGCTACGGCCGCGGCAGGAAGATCAAGCCATCTTCGGCGATGTCGACCGATCCGGCCTGGCCGTCGAGCTTGTAGCGCACCGACAGTTTTTTCGGCTGCCCGGGCGCGGGGTCGCCCCCGAAATGGTCGTTGAAGCGGGCGGAGGGCAGGATGACCAGCGGCAGCTGGCCGGCATGTTTGCGCAGCTGCTCGGTGACATCGATCGTGTGGCTTTCGGCTCCGTAGCGGGCCTCGACAATCTCCAACTTGACGGGCGGCAGCCCCGAGCGCTTGAGGGCGTCCGCCAGCTGAGCGGCGGCGTCACCCGGCGTCTTCGGAGCGATCTCGGTCAGGGCGGCCAGGGCGGGAGCTTTCAAGGAAGGCGTCGCGGACATCTCGGCCGCCAGGGCCAGCGTCTCGGCGCTGGGATACCGCTTCACGACGTCCAGCACCAGCAGCCGCTCGTCGTCGCGGCGCGCGGCCGCCAGGGCAGCCCGGCACATCGCCGTGCGCTCGGCCAGCGGCAGGTCGAACTGGCGGACGATCCGCAAGTAGCCGCGCAGGGCGCGGACCTGGTACTTGGCCTCGGAACTGGTCTTGGCCAGCTCGAGCAGCACCGGCGCCGCGTCGGCGGTCATCCATTCACCCAACAGCCGGGACGCGGTCTCCTGCAGCTGGGGATGCTTGTCGGCGGCGGCTGCCCCCACCGTCCGCAGGGCCTCGGTGCCGCCGACGGCGGCGAGGATCGTCAGCAGCTGTTCCTGGGTGCCGCGCGCGGCCCGCGGCAGGACGGCCGCCAACTGCCGCGCGCAGGCGTCGCGATCCGGCATCCGCACGGCGGCCGTATGCAACGCCTTGATCGCGACCTCCTGGTCCCGGGCATCGCGCGGAGTGACCGCGCTGGCGATCAGCACCTCCAGGCGGTCCAGGCCGACGGTCTCGCCCAGGGCCGTCAGCGCCGCCCGGCGGAGTTCCGCGTCCTCGTCCTGGGCGGCCGTGATCAACAGCCCCACGGCGTCGACGCGCCGCAGGCCGGCCAGTTCCACCAGCACGCGCCGCAGCTTGCCGGTGGCGTTGGGCAGCCGGGCCTGAATCTGCTGGTCGACCTGCTTGTCGGAGATGTTGGCGATCGTCGCGGTGGCCGTCGCGGCCAGCTGCGCGTCGTCTCCCGCGGCGATTTCCAGCAGCGCGGGGACCGCCGTGGCGTTGGCCGCGTGTTGGAGCAGCTCGACGGCCGTGGCCCGGACCGGCGGCCGGCCGGTCTGGGCGACATGCAGCAGCGCGGGCAGGACCGCGTCGTCGTCGCGGACCGCGACGGCGGCCAGCAGCAGCGATTGGCGCTCACTGGTGGCCTTGTCCAGCTGGCCCAGCAGCGCGCGGGTGACCTCTTCCCCGGACAACTCCTCGGACGACTGCAGCCCCAAGCGGAACAGGTCCCGGTCGGGCGAGCTGAGCAGCTCGGCCAGCAGCGGCAGGCCCTCCGGGCCGCGCGCGAGCAACAGACCGCGGGTCGCCTCACGCTGCCGCTGGCGAGGCACATCCGCCGTGCGGACCTGGTCATAGATCGTCGCCGCCTCCGGGGCCTTCCCCGCCGCCAGCAGCTGTTCGGCACAGAGCACGCAGCCTTCGGCCACGGCCGAGCGGACATCCGGCGGCGCGGAAGGGAGGGCCGCCAACAGGGCCGCGGTGGCAGCCTCGCCGCCGATCTTGCCCAGGGCCAGGGCCGCGGCAGAGGCCAGCTGGGGCTCCGGATCGTTCAGCCGCGCGGCCAGGGCCTCCACCGCCTGCCGATCCCGCCGCACGCCCAGCGAATTGATGACGCCGATCACCGGTCGTCCCTTCACGGTCCGCAGGGCGTCGCGCAGCGCAGCGTCGGCGGCCGGGTCCGGGATCACCTCCAGGGCGATGCGAGCCCACGACGACAGCTCCTCGATCTCCAAGAGCGGCCGCAGGGCGGGCACCGACCGACCACTGCCGACCACGGCCAGCCGCTTGCAGGTGATCGCCTTCTCCGCCGGCGGGGCGTCGGATTGAAGCACCCCGATCAACTGCTGCTCCTCGGCTGCCGGATCCGCGGCCAGCAGCCGAGACATGCCGGGCATCAGCCCGGCCCACGCCACCACGCTCAAAACGACACAGCGGATACGCCCGTTCATGCTTGTTCTCCCTTGGATCGGTCGTCGATCGCCGCCAGGCACGAGGCAAGTGCTCGCTGGCGGAGCGGTCGGCCTCGGCTCAGATGCTCCACGGTTCACGGTAGGCTTCGCTCCGCAGGCGGTTGGCCTGGTCGTCGCCAAGGAATTCATGTTTCGCGAGGTCATACTGGATCTTGCGATCCAGGAAGATGGCAATGTTCGCGGCGTGGCAGGCGATGTGCCCGTAACAGGCCACTTCGGCACTCGAGCGTGGTTGCCGCCGCGACTTGACGCAATCCAGGAAATCGCGCACGTGGAACGTGGCGGGATAGCCGCCGATCTCCTCCACCTTGCGGCCCGCCAGCAGCTCCGGCGAACTGAGCACGAACTTGCCGCTGTCGCCGGTCTCGATCCAGCCGTCCTCGCCCTCGAACCGCACCGGGCACGAGCCGAGCGGAATCCAGCCCTGCTCGCGGATGACCAGCTTCACGCCGTTGGCGTACTGCGCGACCAGCTGCCCGTCGCGCGGCGGATGGTACTCGACCGGCGCCGTGCCGTCGGCGTTGTTGGCCCACTGGCAGAGATCGACGCAGTGCGATCCCCACTCCAGGACGCCGCCGCCGACCATGCCGCCGCCTTTTTCAAAGTTGAAGCCGTCGAGGTGGGCCTTGTTGAACGGCCGCCAGGCGGCGGGGCCCAGGTAGAGGTCCCAGTCGACCACCTCGCGCGGTGGTTCGGGCTGAGCCGGCGCCCAGCCGCTGCTGCCCGTCCTCATTCCCGCCGGATGGGCATAGACGGTCTTGAGCTGGCCCAACCGGCCGGTGCGGGCCAGCTCGCAGGCGAACTCGAAATGCGGCAGATTGCGCCGCTGCGTGCCGGCCTGCAGGATGCGCCCCGTGCGGCGGAACGTTTCCGCCAGCTGCAGGCTCTGCGCGATGTTCCTGGTGCAGGGCTTTTCGCAATACACGTCCTTGCCCGCCCGGGCCGCCAGGCAGGCCGCGGTGCCATGCCAGTTGGGACCCGTGGCGATCAGCACCGCATCGATGTCGTCGCGGGCCAGCAGCTCGCGCAAGTCGCGGTACGTATCACAGTCCTGGTTGCCGTAATGCTTGTCCGCCAGCTGCTTGATCGCCTGGCGGCGGTCCTCCTTGATGTCGCAGACCGCCACGAACTGCACGTCGGGTTCCGGCAGGAAGCACTGGAGGTCGTAGGTGCCGCGCCGGCCGATGCCGATGCCGCCCAGCACGATCCGTTCGCTCGGCGGGACGCGGCCATCGCGTCCCACGGCCGCCGCCGGCACCAGCTGCGGGCAGGCAAACATCGTGCTGGCCGCGGCGGCCGTTTTCAGGAAGCGGCGACGGGATCTCGAAACAGCCTTCGGCGGCATGGGGGGACTCCTGCTCAGGACATGCGGACCACCGGACGAATCGCCCCTACTATACCGCAGATGGGACAGGCCAGCCACAACCCCAAGGACGGTGCGGGAACAAGGCCGCCGACCGGGCCTTGGTCGTGCCTGCGGGTCTTGCAACGAGTGGCGTCGGGTCTCTCCGAAACCCGACACGACCGGCGCGGCTGGCACTGGCGTCTCGCCGGTGCTCTGGGGAACCCCTTGCGAGCGGCGGTGCGCGGCGTTATCGCCGGGCCCGTAATACAGGTGCCGGGGTTGCGCCTCGACACGGCGGAAGTCTTACCCGCCGGGTGGCACGGGCTTGCCCGTGCTCGTCGGCCGTTCGCTGCGGCCTGGCGGCGTCCAGCGGGCTGGTGCGAGGGCTGGCGGTTCGTTTCGGGTGCCACCATGCGTCGTAAACCGTCGTTGATGCAAGGACGACGGACGTCCCGAGCCGCTGAGAGCCAATGGCCGAGCAAAAACCTACGCTCTGCGGCGTTCGGAGAACGCCGCCTACACTATCCGCCGGGTGCCACGGGCTTGCCCGCGCTCGTCGGCCGTTCGCTGAGGCTTGGCGGCGTCCAGCGGGCTGGTGCGAGGGCTGGCGGTTCGTTTAGGGTGCCACAATACGTCGTAAAACGGCGTTGATGCAAGGACGACGGAAGTCCAGAGCCGCTGAGAGCCGATCGCCGAGCAAAAACTTACGCTCTGCGGCGTTCGGAGAACGCCGCCTACACTATCCGCCGGGGAGTGCTACTGGCGTCTCGCACGGCGGGGGTCGGCGAACCCCGCCTACCCTGCGCCGGTGCCGCGATGGATGTGCCGGGCCTGTACGGATTTTTGTGTCAATGGCTCTGCCGAAGGGGACAGTCCCATTTTTCTGGCATCCATGCCACAAAAATCGGGACAGTCCCGATGTGCCGAGCAGCGGTTACTGGGCGGCGGAGCGGGAACCCTGTGGCGAGCCGCTGATCGGCTGGCCGGCGGGCAGGGGGCGTGCGGCGGTGACAAAGCCGATCTCGTGCAACCGCAGCTTGAGGGTTCGAAACGCCTCGAAGCTGTCCGGATAGGTCCAGATCGTCAGCGTCGTGTCGTCCGGATGGAACGCGGCCAGGCGGCGACGAAAATCCGATCCCTCGCGGAGGGCATCGCCAAGCGGTTCCCCGATCTGCTGGTCCACCGGGTCGACCGTGAACCGAGCCAGTTCGATCACGTGGCGCACCACCGGACCCAGGCGGGTCTCGCTGCTGTGCTCGGCGCGCCTCAGGGTGTAGCGCAGGTAGAAGCCGTCGACCGGCCCGATCGTTTCGGTGATCTGCGGCACATCCTTCAGTTTCCAGATCTTCTGCGGGGCCTCCGCTTTGAGCTTGTCGGTCAGCTCGTTGATCGGCACGTAGGTCAGCCTGCCGTCGAGCAGGCGGAAGTGGGCCTCCTGGCCGAAGACGGTCCTGGCCAGCGGTGTGGGCAGGTGGGCGAGGACCTCCGTCGGGGGACGGTAGGCCTCGGCCGCCTCGATTTCATGGAGTGCCTGTTGCAGCTGGCCGCGGACCTCGTCGACGCTTCGCGCCAGCTGGACCTGCCGCTGCTGGTCGGCGTTCAACTCCGCCCGTCGCTCGGCCAGCGCCCGCTCGGCCGCGGTGATCAACAGCTGCAGTTGGCCGCGCTCTTGAAAGCGGGTGCGGGCCTCGTGGTCCAGGGCGACCATCTCGCGCGTCATTTCGTGAATCTGGCTGGTCACCTGCTCGGTCGCGTCGACCGCCGCCGACAGGTCGGGGGCCGGTGGCGACTCGACAGTCGGCGCCGCGGCGGCGATCTGGTCCGGACCGGTCGGCGCAGCCCGCGCGGCCACCTGGGCGTCCCGGATGCGGACCCCGAGCACCATGACGAGGATCACCAGAATCCCGACCAGATTGGCCACGATGTCCAGGAACGAGTCCGCCCCGAAACCTTCGAAGTCGGTCGTGACTCGGCGCCTCACGGGTCTCTCCTTTGCACGTCGATGCCGCTGCCTTGGAGCAGCGCCTGCAGCTGGGCAAACTGGTCTTCGGCGTCCGGTTGAACCTGGACGTGCAAGATCGGCCGCCAGTACACGCCGGGGCCGGCGATGCCCCACGATTCCATCTGCTTCCACAGCTCCGACAGCAGCGGATCGAGCGAGTTGCGGACGGCGCCCGACAGCGGTACGACGCGCGGCGCCTGGGCCGTGCCGCGTTCCGGCAACAGGATCAGCCGGTCCGACATGCAGCGCACGGCCACCGGCCGCGTGATCGCCGTGGCATCCGGGGCCGCCTGCGGCAGGCCCCAGTTGCTGCCGCGCACCTGCAGCATTCCCGGCAGCGGGGCGGCGCCGCCCTGAGCGGAGCCGCCCGGCTGGGCGAGGCCGTCTGGAGTTGCCGTCCCTGCCGCGGCGGCGGCCGATTGTGCGGCACCGGCCTGCGGGGCGTCCTTCGGGCCTTGCGTCGTATCGCCCGCGGTGTTGTTGGCGGGTGTCCCCGCGGACCCGGCGGGAGCCGTGTGAGTCCGGCCGGCCGGATCGCCTTGCCGCGCGGCCCCGGACGACCCGGCCCGGTCGCTCGCGGGCGATCGGCCGGCTCCGGCATCGGCGCCCGATGCGGGCGGACTCCCAGCACCGTTTGCTCCGCCGGTGGCAGTCCTGGGAGGCCAGCCCGTGCCGCCGCTCAACGGCGACGGTAACCCCGGCAGCTCCCCCTCGGCGGTGACGAACCCGCCCCGCGGCGAGGCCTTGAGGGCCGGGGCGGCCGGGTGGCCAAAGCGGCTGGGCGCGACCGACCACAGGTAGCGCCGCCGCTGGCGGGCCTCGTCGATGATCGACTGCAGCGTCTGGCGCAGCGTCTCGTCCGCCGGCGGAAACTCCAGCTGCAAGTCGCTGCCCACCAGCTCGTAGCCGAACTCCGCGTCCCACGCGCGGAGCGCCTGGCGCGCGGCCGCGTACGATTCGGCGCCGTCGGGCCGCACGACCAGCAGCGGATACGGCTCCGCACCGGAGATGTCGGCCGTTTGCTGGGCCAGGTATTCCCGCGTGGCACGCAGGGCGGCCGCCAAGGCGTTGCCGGCGCCCGCGTCGTCGACCAGGTCGTCCAGCGTACAGACGACACCTTCCGGTTGGATCGTCACGCCGTCGCCGCGGCACTCCAGGTAGATCGGACGCCGGCGCGTGCCGTGGGGCCCGTCGTAGGGGACCAGCACGTAGGAGCGGGGACGGCGCGCGGCGACGGCCTGCGCCTGCGACAAGCGAGCCCGGGCCTGTGCCAGTTGCGACTGCAGGCGCTCGAGTTGCGTCCGCGCGGCGGACTCGTCCGGCTGGCCGCCGGCGCCTCCCTGCTCCAGCCGGGTCGCCTCGCGCGACAGCTCGTCCCACCGCGCGGCGAGCCGCCGCACATGATCCTCCAGGTGGCTCAGCTGCAGTCGCTGCTGGCCGAGTTGATCGGCGGTCTCCTGCCGCGACTGGGTCAGCACATCCAGCCGCCAGCGATACTCGGCCACTTGCTGCTGCAGCTCGGCCCACTGCCGTTGCTGCTCGGCGGCCTCGGCCCCGCTCGGACGG
>Ga0114938_1001792_pt1 | contig 14228 bp, 14 predicted proteins | sample AshMeaBigSpring_FD_88675 | JGI IMG/M metagenome (GOLD analysis project Ga0114938, IMG submission 88675) | Groundwater microbial communities from Big Spring, Nevada to study Microbial Dark Matter (Phase II) - Ash Meadows Big Spring | ecosystem: Environmental > Aquatic > Deep subsurface >...
CACCGGCGATGTCCTCACGGCCCAGCGCGGCAAGCTCGTCCTGCGTCGCCCGCAGCCCGGATGCGTCCCTGGTCACCCCGGCCCCAGCGGTCATCGCCGCCTGCAGCCGTGGCCGCGCGGACGCCGGGACGAGGGCGGTCGTGGTGCGCTCGGTCGGGTCCCCCGGCTGCGGCAGGTCGGCCCCGCCCAGGTGCTGGGCGATCCGGTGGCCCCAGACCAACCCCTCCAGCAGCGAGTTCGACGCGAGACGGTTGGCTCCGTGCACCCCGGACGCCGAGACCTCCCCGCAGGCGTACAGGCCCGGCAGCGAGGTGCGGCCCCAGGTGTCCACGAGCACCCCGCCCGAGGCGTAGTGCTGGGCCGGCGCGACCGGTACGAGGTCGACGACGGGGTCCACGCCGCGGGCGCGGCACCCGGCCAGCACCGAGGGGAAGCGCCGCTCCAGGAAGTCCGCCCCGAGATGGCGCGCGTCGAGCCAGACGTGGTCGATCCCCTGCTCGCGCATCACCTCGACCTCGGCGCGCGACACCACGTCGCGCGGCGCGAGGTCGGCCAGCGGGTGCCGGCCGACCATGAACCGCTCCCCGGCGGCGTCGCGCAGCACCGCTCCCTCGCCGCGCACGGCCTCGGATATCAGCGGCAGCTGTCCGGCGGCACCTGCCCCCTGCCAGAGCACCGTCGGGTGGAACTGGACGAACTCCAGGTCGGCGACCCGGGCCCCGGCACGCAGTGCCGCCGCGACGCCGTCCCCGGTGGCGACCGGCGGGTTGGTGCTCGACCGGTAGATGTGGCCGAGGCCTCCGGTGGCCAGCACGACCGCGCGGCCCAGGGCAGCGCCCACCCCGTCGCGGGTGCCCTCCCCGATGACGTGCAGGGTCACCCCGCACGCCCGTCCCAGCGTGTCGGTGAGGACGTCGAGCACGAGCGCGTGCTCGATCACCTCGATGCCCGGGTCGGCCCGCACCTGGTCGAGCTGGGCGACCAGGGCGCGCGAGATCTCCCGACCGGTGGCGTCGCCGCCGGCATGGGCGATCCGGTCGCGCAGGTGTCCGCCCTCGCGGGTGAGGGCGAGCTCACCGGACTCGGTGCGCTCGAAGTCCGCGCCCAGCGCGGCCAGCCGGCGCACCCGCGCAGGCCCCTCGGTGACGAGCACGCGCACGGCGTCGGTCTCGCACAAGCCGGCACCGGCGGTCAGGGTGTCGGTCAGGTGGTCGGCCGGCGAGTCCTCGGGGGCCAGCGCCGCCGCGATCCCGCCCTGGGCCCACGGCGTCGCCCCGGCCTCCAGGTAGGTCTTGGTCACCAGCAGCACCCGGCCGTGCCGACGGCATTCGAGCGCGGCGGTGAGCCCGGCGATACCGCTGCCGACGACGATGACGTCGGCGTACGTCGTCCACCCCGGCGCCGGCGCCGCGAGGCGCGAGGCGATCCGCACCGGGGTCGCGCGGTGCCAGGCGGCGGTGGGCGACCCGAGCGCCAGGCTCATCGCAGCGTGACCGCGACGTTGTCGAGCAGCCGGGTCGAGCCCACCGTCGCGGCGAGGAGCAGCCGGGCCTCACCCGCCGCCGGCGGGTCGCCCAGCTCGGGGTCGGTGAGGACGAGGTAGTCCACCGCGACGCCGGGCTCGGCGTCCAGCACCGCCGCCGCCGCCGCGAGTACCGCGTCGGGTCCCCCTCCTCCCTGCGCCTGCCCGGCGCGCAGCGCGGCCGGGATCGCCTTCGCACGGCAACGCTGCGCGGTGTCCAGGTAGGCGTTGCGGCTCGAGAGGGCCAGCCCGTCGGGGTCGCGGACGGTGGGTACGCCCAGCACCTGCACGCCGAGCTCGAGGTCCGAGCACATCCGCCGGACCAGGACGAGCTGCTGGTAGTCCTTCTCGCCGAACGCCGTGACCCGCGGCACCACGAGGTTGAGCAGCTTGGCCACCACCGTCAGCACCCCGCGGAAGTGGCCGGGCCGGGCAGCGCCCTCGAGGCGATCCCCCCACGGCCCTGGGTCCACCGTCACCAGCGGCGCCCCGTCCGGGTAGACCTCGGCTGCGGCCGGGGTGAACAGCAGGTCCACGCCGGCGGCGGCGGCGAGGCGGACGTCGGCGTCCAGCCTGCGTGGGTAGCGCTGCAGGTCCTCCCCGGGCCCGAACTGCAGCGGGTTGACGAACACCGTCGCCACCACCAGCCCGTCGGGACCCACGGCCTGGCGGGCAGCCCGGACGAGGGCGACGTGCCCCTCGTGCAGGGCACCCATCGTCAGCACGGCGGCGACGTCGCCGTCGCGCTCCTCCGCCAGCCGTACCCGGGCGTCGAGCAGCTCGTCGCGCGTTCGGACGACATCCATCGGCAGCGGCCTGCTCGCTACGCGGTGCGCGCCGTCGGCGTGCGGACGGTGGCGAGCACGTCGAGCAGCCCCGCGGCGTCCTGGGGGCGGAGCCGGCCGTCGGCCACGGCGCGGGCGGCCGTGTGCCGGGCGAGGGCGGCGTAGAGCTCGACGCTGTCGGGCGCGACCTGTCCGATCCGGCGCAGGTGGGCGGCCACGGTGCCCGCGTCCCCGCGCGCGACCGGGCCGGTGAGCGCCGCGCTGCCACGGCTGAGCGCGTTGTCGAGCGCCGCGGTGAGCAGCGGCTGGAGCGTGGCGGCCGGGTCGGCCACCCCCGCCTGCGCGAGCAGGTCCATCGCGTCGGCGACCAGGGTCACCAGGTGATTGGCTCCGTGCGCGAGGGCGGCGTGGTAGAGCGGGCGGTCGTGCTCGGCGACCACGACAGGGACTCCGCCGAGCGTGCGCACGAGCGACTGGGCCAGCGGCAGGTCGGAGTCGGCGCAGGTGACGCCGAACCGGGTGCCGGCCAGTCGATCCAGGTCGACGGCGGTGCCGGTGAACGTCATCGCCGGGTGCAGCGCCAGCACCCGGGCCCCCTGGGTGGCCGCAGGGGCCAGCACGCCGACCCCGTGGCGGCCGCTGGTGTGCGCGACGACCTGGCCCGGGCGGAACCCGCCACTGCGGGCCACGCCCTGCACGAGCCCGGGGAGCGGGTCGTCGGGCACAGTCAGCAGCAGCAGGTCGCACCGCTCGACGACCGCCGCGATGCCGAGCAGCGGGACCCCGGGCAGCAGGTCGGCCGCTCGAGCCCTGCTGGTGTCCGACAGCCCGTGGGCAGCCACGACGTCGTGACCGGCCGCACCGAGCGCCGCAGCCACGACGGCACCCACGCGCCCAGCGCCGATGACCCCGACCCGCGCAGGCACGGGCAAGGAGGAGGAGATGTGCATGCTGTGACCCAGCCCTTCGCGCTCCAGTCCATCTCTGGTACCGGTCGTTGCGTGCTGACCTGGTCTCAGTCTAGCGGCGCCGCCGGCGGCGCCGCTCCCGGTGCCGCATCCGGGGCCGCATCCGGTGCCGCATCCGGGGCCGGCACCTGAGCAGGGTCGGGCGGCGGCGAGGGTGCCGACATCCACCGCGGTGTCCCCGCGACCGCCCGCACCCGGCGGGCCTGGGTGGACGCCTGGTCGACGGCGGCCCGGGCGGTGGCCGCGTCCAGGCGCAACCCGACCACCGCGACGGGCCCGGGTGCGGTGTCCACCCGCAGCGAGGCCAGGCCGAGGCGGCGCTCCCAGGGCCCCTGGGTGAGGTGGACGCTCTGGGTGCGGGCGTGCGGCACCACGGCCAGCCGCCGCACCAACCGCCCGCGGCGGGTCGCCACCACGTCGGCGTCGACCGCGACCCCCAGCTCGCGCCACTGGATCGGGGCGCGCCGGCGGGCCCGCGGTGGCGCCGCCCGCCACTCGAACTGCCGGCTGCCGACCCCCGGAAGGACCCGGTCGATCACCGCCCTGGCCACCGCTGCCGGTGCGACCGGCAGCAGCACACCCGACGTGCCCTGGTCGTCGTCGCCCGGCGACCCCGGCGAGCCGGCCAGGGTCAGGTGCACGCGCACCCAGCCGCGGCGGCGCCAGAGCAGCGGCTCGGTCACCTCGATCGCATGCACCCGCCCCGGGGGCACCGTCTGGGTACGAGTGCTGGTGAGCCCGGACCGCAGCCGCAGGCCGTCCGGCGACTCGGCCAGGGTGAAGTCGAAGAACCGCACGAACTGGTTGAAGGCGGCGACCAAGGGCACACCCCCGGTGAGCAGCAACCCCACCAGCCCGACCGCGCCCTCGCTCACGACGACGAGCGCGACGATGGCCACCGTGGCCACCGTCCCGACCAGCGTCGTGGACGAGAGCAGCAGCGAGACGACCAGGTCGCGGGTGGGCACGGTGACCAGCACGCGCTCGGGCGCGGTGCCCACATCGGGCCGCAGGCCCGCGGCTCGGGCGAGCACCTGGGCTCGCAGCGCCTGGGCGTCGGACTCCGTCAGGTACTGCAGAACCACCCTCGAGTCGCCCGCGCCGGCCACCTCGACCCGCACCTCGGCCATGCCGACGATGCGGGCCAGCAGCGGCTGGTGCACGTCCACCGACTGGAGCCGGGACAGGGCCAGCCGCCGCTGCTGGCGGGTGAGCACGCCGGAGTCGACGCGCAGGTCGCCGGCCTGGTCGAACCAGAAGACCCGCCGACTCCAGGAGAGGTAGGAGCCCAGGCTCGACAGCGACAGCCCGACGACGAGCAGTCCGGCCCCCACCGCCAGCAGTCGCGGCAGGCCGTCACCGGCGGCTCCGGGCAGGTCGCCCCCGGTCTGGACGGCGATCAGCACCAGCACCCCGAGCAGCGCCGGGATGCTGCGCAGTACCGACACCCAGACCGAGGACGGGTGGGTGCGGCGCGGGGTGGTCGCCGCCGACAGGGTCACAAACCCGCAGAGCGCTGCTCACCGACGGCCGCCAGCCGGTCTCGCAGCGCGACAGCCTCGGCGGGCGGAAGCCCGGGGATCGCCGCGTCGGTGGTGGCCGCCGCGGTGTGCAGCTGGACGGTGGTGATGCCCAGCGCTCGGTCCAGCGGGCCCGCCACCACGTCCACCAGCTGCATCCGCCCGTAGGGCACCACGACCAGCCGGCGGAACAGGATGCCGCTGGTGACCAGCAGGTCATCGGCCCGCTCGCTGTAGCCGTAGGAGCGCACCCGCCGCCCGACGAGCCACCAGAGCCAGCCGACCACCAGCAGCGCTGCGGCGGCCAGCGCAGGGGTGACCCATCCGGGCACTCCGGCCACGCTGGCCAGCACCACCGCCACGGCGGTGACCGGGACGGCGACCAGCAGCAGCACGAGGCGCCGGGCGGTGGCCAGCTTCGGCGACACCGCCGTCCAGTGCTGCGTCGGCGGAGCGAAGACGGCGTCCATGGCGTCCACCGTCAGCCCCCGATCAGGCCCTTCTCCTCCAGGTAGGCCCGGGCGACGTCCTCGGGCTTCTGCCGCTCCTCGTCGACCTGGGCATTGAGCGCCGCAAGGTCTTCGGTGGTGAGGACCGGGGCCAGCGCGTCCAGGGCGTCGGTCAGCGTCTGGTCGTCGGCCAGGTCGGCATTGAGCACCGGAACCAGGTTGTCGGCCAGCTGGAGGCCCTTGTCGTCGGCGAGGACGACGAGCCCGAAGGCTGGCAGCGTGCCGTCGGTGGTGCCGGTGAGGCCCAGGGTCGCCGTCCCGTCGGCCACCGCCTGCTTGGTCTGCGGGCTGCCGAAGCCCAACGGCTCGACCCGCTCGACCGACAGGCCGTAGACCTCCTCGAGCCCGAGCTGGCAGAACGGCCGCTGCGGGCACTCCTCGGTGGCCGCGAGGACGACCGGCTGCCCCAGCGCCGCCAGGTCGGACAGGCTGGTGAGGTCGTTCTCGGTGGCGAACGCCTCGGTGACGACGAAGGCGTTCTGGTTGGCCGCCTGCGCGGGCTCCAGCGCGACCACGCCGACCTGCTCCCCGAGGTCGTTGAGGGCAGCGAGGGTCTGCTGGGGGTCGGCCGAGGCGACCTGGTCCGCATCGGCACCGTTGACGTCGCGGTTGAGGAACTCGGTCATCGTCGCCAGGTACTCGGGCACGACGTCGATCTCGCCGCTCGCGAGCGCCGGGGCGTAGATCTCGCGGTTGTCGACGGTCTGCACGGTCACGTCGTAGCCGGCGTCCTCGAGCAGCAGCCGGTACATCTCGGTCATGACCAGGCCCTCGGTGAAGTTCGGACCGCCCACCGTGACCGAGCCGGATGCCGCCTCGGTCGGGTCCGGCTCGGCCGTGGGGTCGCTGCTCTCGGTGGCCGAGGTGCAGCCGGCCGCCAGCAGGGCGGCGCCGAGGAGCAGCATGGCAGCGGGTCGGGTGCGCATCGGGTCATTCAACAGCAGGGACGCGCCCGCGTCGTGCCCGGCTCGACACGCGCACGAAGGCGAGGTCGGCCACCAGCGCCAGCCCGGCCACGAGCAGGGCGCCCGCGACCACCTGGGCCTCGTCCTGCAGCCCGAAGCCCGCGGTGATGATGCGGCCGAGGCCGGGGCCGGCCACCAGTGCCGCGATCGTCGCCGTCGCGATCACCTGGATCGTGGCCAGCTGCACGCCCGCCACCAGCAGCGGGGTGGCCAGCGGCAGCTCCACCCGGGCGAGCACCTGCCGGCCCGACATGCCCATGCCCACCGCCGCGGCGCGTGCGTCCGGGTCGACCTCGGCCACGCCGACGTAGGTGTTGGTCAGGATCGGGGGCACGGCGAACAGCACCAGGGCCACCAACGTGGACCAGATGGACAGCCCCAGCGGGCCGAGAGCCAGGATCACCAGCACCGCGAAGGTAGGCACCGCACGGCCGACGTTGGTGACGTTGATCGCCAGGGTGCCGCCGCGTCCGGTGTGGCCGAGCCAGAGCCCCAGCGGCACCGCGAGCAGGCAGGCCAGTCCGACGGCCGCGGCGGTGAGCCCCACGTGCTCGGCGGCGCGAGCGGGCACCCCGTCGGGCCCGGCCCAGTTCTGCGGGTCGGCGAACCATGCCCACACCTGCGCCGGCAGGCCGTCCACCTCAGCCCACCCCCCGCCGCCACGGGGTGAGCACCCGCTGCAGCCCGACCAGGCTCAGGTCGGCCACCACGGCGAGGAGCACACACAGCAGCGACGCGGTGAGAACCTCGGCGCGGAAGACCGAGCGCAGGCCCGCGTAGATGAGGTCGCCGAGCCCGCCGTGGCCGATGATCGCCCCCACTGTCGTGAGCGCCACGGTCGACACCGCGGCCACCCGCAGCCCCGCCATCACCGTGGGTACCGCCAGCGGGGCCTCGACCACCAGCAGCAGCCGCCCCCGCCCGTAGCCCATCCCGGCGGCGGCGTCGCGCACGTCGGCGGGCACGGCCGCCAACCCGACCAGGACGGCGCGGATGAGGATGGTCTGGGCGTAGAGCACGAGGCCGATGACGACGGTCAGCGCCGACAGGCCGGTGAACGGGACGAGCAGCACGAACAGGGCCAGCGACGGGATCGTGTAGACCACCGCTGCGCCGCCCTCGAGCGTTCGGCGCCAGCGGGGGCTGCGCCGCACGGCCAGGGCGAGCGGGATGGCGAGGAGCAGCGCCACCACGACGGCGGTGAGCGAGATGAGCACGTGCGAGACGGTCGCCTCGACCAGCTCCGTCGAGCGGGTGCGCACGTACAGCGGGCACACCCAGTCGTTGCGGGTGAGGCAGTTGTCGGTCAGGGTGAGTCCGTGACCGACCACCCGCGGGACGCTACTGCAGCGGCCGGCCCGCGGGGACCCGACGACCTGATGATCCGCTTCGACCGGGCAACCAAGACCTACCCCGACGGCACCGTGGCGGTGGACGGGCTGACGCTGGACGTGCGCCGTGGCGAGGTCGTCGTGCTCGTCGGCCCGTCCGGCTGCGGCAAGACCACCTCGATGCGGATGGTGAACCGGCTGGTCACCCCGACCTCTGGCCACGTGCTCGTCGACGGGCAGGACGTGGGCAGCATCAACCCGGTGCAGCTGCGGCGGCGCATCGGCTACGTCATCCAGCACGTGGGGCTGTTCCCCCACCGCACGGTGCTCGACAACGTCGGCACCGTGCCCGAGCTGGTCGGGTGGGACGCGCGGCGGGTGCGGGCACGCAGCCGCGAGCTGCTCGCCCTGGTCGGGCTCGACCCGGACCAGCACGGCCCGCGCTACCCGCACGAGCTGTCGGGCGGCCAGCGCCAGCGGGTCGGGGTCGCCCGCGCACTGGCCGTCGACCCCCCGGTGCTGCTCATGGACGAGCCGTTCAGCGCCGTCGACCCGATCGTGCGGGCCCAGCTGCAGGAGGAGTTCCTACGCCTGCAGCACGAGGTCGGTACCACCGTCCTTTTCGTCACCCACGACATCGAGGAGGCGGTTCGGCTCGGTGACCGCGTTGCGGTGCTGTCGCAGGGCGGACGGCTGGAGCAGTACGACACCCCCGCCGCGATCCTCGGTGCCCCCGCCACGGCGTTCGTCGCCGGCTTCGTCGGCGCCGACCGGGGCCTCAAGCGGCTCGCGGTGACCCCGGTGACCGACCGAGACCTGGTGCACCCGCCCGTCGTGCGGGCCGACGACGATCCGGCCAGGCTCGTCGCCGTCCTTGCCGAGGCACGGTCGCGGTGGGCGGTGGTGCAGGACCGGGAGGGCCACCTGGTCGGATGGGTGGGTGCCGAGGCACCCTCCAGCGCGACCATCGCCGCTGGTGTCCGCCCGATGGCGGCCTCGGTGCATCGGGGGACCTCGCTCAAGCAGGCGTTCGCCGAGATGCTCCAGCACGACGCCGGTTGGATCGCGGTGCTCGACCCGGCCGACGACCGCTACCTCGGGGTGCTCACTCCGAGCACCCTGCACGCCGCGCTACGACGCTCGGTCGAGGCGGATGCTCGTGACGTCGCCCCCGACCTCGTCGCGGTCGACAGCGTGCACGGCTGAGCTGTGCGCGCCGCGGCGCGGGCTCTCGCGCCGCAGCATGGCCATCTGCAGGGCGAGCTCGAGCTGCTGGCGGTCACGGTCGGCGCGTTCGACCTGGGCCTGCAGCAGCGCGGTACCGGCGTCGTGCCCCTCGCGCACCAGCGCGAGCCGGCGGTCGAGCTCGGCGTCCAGCTCGCTGCGCTGGGAGGCGAGCGCCACCCGCCCCTGTGTCTCGGTGCGCCGGGCCAGCACCGCTGCCCCGACCGCCGCGACCGCTGCGGTGACCGCCGCGACCGCCAGTGCCGGCCCGCCGAGGACCAGGCCCACCGCGACGGCGGCGACGGCCAGGCCGCCCAGCAGCCACGCCACCCGGACGACGCGGGAGCGATGCCGATGGTTCATGGCCGCACGGTAGGACGTGTCGGGCGCCGGGCCCGGCCGCCACGCCGGTGCTCAGCCCGGCTGCCCGGGCTGAGCACCGTCGGTGGGCAGCCGGCAGGCACGTTCGAGCAGCACCGCAGCCGCGAGCACGGCGGCTGCGGCGAGGGCGCCCCCCAGCGCCCACCAGACGTGCTGACGGGCGTACTCGCTGGGCAGCCGCGGCAGGCCGGCAGCGGCCAGGCCCAGGTAGCCGCCCGTCATGACAGCCCCGAACACCGAGGCAGCCTTGGCCAGGGCGACCATCCGTCCCATCCGCAGCGCGTCACCGGGCTCGGAGGGGCTGTCGCCGGCCACCCACGCGGTGACGCGGCGGGAGGAGACGAGCACCACCACGGCCAGGAACAGCAGCAGGCCGATGCTCAGCCATGACACCCGCGGCAGCCCGTACCCCAACCGGTCGAGCAGGCTCGTCACGGCGAAGCCGATCACGAGCCCGGCCAGACCGGCCAGGACGAGGGTGCCGGGGCGGGTGGGACGCACTCAGCCGGGCAGCAGCAGGTAGAGGTCGGTGCGGCGGACCCCGGCAGAGCCTGCCCGCTGGGCGAGGTCGGCCACGCGGCCATGCCCGGGCAGGACGAAGTCGGGGTCGACCTCGGCCCACGGCTGCAGCACGAAGGCGCGCTGGGCGGCCAACGGGTGGGGCACGTTGAGCCCCGGCTCCTCGATCACCTCGGCACCCACGGCGAGCAGGTCGATGTCGAGGGTGCGCGGGCCCCAGCGCTCCAGCCGGGAGCGCCCGTAGGCGTCCTCGACCGCCAGCGCCCGCTCCACCAGCGTGCGTGCCGAGAGCATGGTGTCGACGAGCAGCACCGCGTTGAGGAAGGGTGCCTGTCCCTCCGGTCCGCCGACCGGGTCGGTCTCGTACACACCGGACACCGCGACCGGCAGGATGTCGGGGGTCTCGGTCAGCGTGTCGACCGCGGCCTGCAGGTACTCCAGCCGATCCCCGAGGTTGCTGCCGAGCCCGAGGGCAACGCGGCGGATCGGCCGCAGCTCGCCGGTGAGCGTGTCGGCGTCGATGACGAACGGGTTCGGGACCGAGGTCACGGGCGGGTCCTCCGGATGGTGACGGCGATGTCCTCGAACGGCACCGGGACCGGTGCCGACGGCTTGTGCACGGTGACCTCGACGCCGCGTACGTGCGCGTCGGCGAGCACCGCGTCGGCGATGCGCTGGGCCAGCCGTTCCAGCAGCGCGACCGACTCCCCCTCCACGACGGCCAGCACCGCCTCGGCGAGTGCGGCGTAGTCGGCGGTCTTGCTCAGGTCGTCGGACGCTCCCGCCGCGGCGGTGTCGACCTCGAGCGCGAGGTCGACCACGAAGGGCTGGCCGAGCTCTCGTTCCGACGGCAGCACCCCGTGCCGGCCGTAGCCGCGCAGTCCGCGCAGCAGGATCAGGTCCGGACCACTCGCCACGGCGGGCAAGGCTAGTCGGCAGAGCCGGAGGTGCCAGCCCGTGCCCAGGCTGCCGCCACCCGCACCGCGTCGGCGGAGGCGCGCGCGTGGTGCACGCGTACCCCCCACGCGCCCGCGGCCGCCGCCAGCGCGCTGACCGCGGTCGTGGCGTCCTCGCGGTCGTCGGTGCGCCGGGGTGTGGCCCCGTCGGCCAGCAGGCTGCCGAGGAAGGCCTTGCGCGAGGCCCCGACCAGCACCGGGTGGCCCAGTGCCCGCAGCCGGTCCAGGTGGGCGAGCAGGGCCCAGTTGTGCGCGGCGGTCTTGGCGAAGCCCAGGCCGGGGTCGAGCACGACCCGTTCGGGCGCCACCCCGGCCCGGATGGCGGCGTCGGCGCGCTCGGCCAGGTGGTCGACCACGTCCCGGACGACGTCGTCGTAGTGTGCGCGGCTCTGCATGTCGCGGGACGGGCCACGCCAGTGCATGAGCACCACCGGTACCTCGTGGTCGGCGACGACGAAGAGCATGCTGGGGTCGGCGAGGCCGCCGGAGACGTCGTTGACGGCGACGGCACCGGCCTCCAGCGCCGAGATCGCGACCGCCGCCCGGGTGGTGTCCACGGTCACCGGCACGCCCGCGGCGGCCAGTGCGTGCACGACGGGAACGACCCGCTGCCGCTCGACGGCGGCCTCGACCCGGTCGGCCCCGGGCCGGGTGGACTCCCCGCCGACGTCGACCAGGTCGGCGCCGTCGGCGACGAGCGCGAGCCCTCGCGCGACCGCGGCGGCAGTGGTCGCGTGCCGGCCGCCGTCGGAGAAGGAGTCGGGAGTCACGTTGACGACACCGAGCACCAGGCAGCGGTCGGCCCTCGGCAGCCCCGGCACCACGGGGGCGGTCATCGACCGAGGACGAGCGACATCGCCTCGGCTCGGGTCGACGGGTGGCGCAGCTGGCCGCGGACCGCACTGGTCACCGTCCGGGACCCGGGCTTGCGCACCCCGCGCATCGACATGCACAGGTGCTCGCAGCTGAGCACGACGATGACCCCGCGTGGGGCGAGGATGTCGACCATCGCGTCAGCGACCTGCACGGTGAGCCGCTCCTGCACCTGCGGACGGCGGGCGAACAGCTCGACCAGCCGGGCCAGCTTGGACAGCCCCGCGATGCGGCCGTCCTCCCCCGGGATGTAGCCCACGTGCGCCTCGCCGTGGAACGGCAGCAGGTGGTGCTCGCACATCGAGTACACCTCGATGTCCTTGACCAGCACCATCTCGTCATGGTCGGCCTCGAAGGTGGTGGTGAGCACCTCGTGCGGGGACCGGCCGAGGCCGGCGAACACCTCGGCGTAGGCGCGCGCCACCCGCGCCGGCGTGTCGTGCAGGCCGTCCCGGTCGGGGTCCTCCCCGACCGCGAGCAGCAGCTCCCGGACCGCTGCCTCGGCACGGCCCAGGTCCACCTCAGCCACCTCAGGCCGGGCCGGTCGGGGCCTGGCTGCGCGAGGCGACGGGTTCGGGCTCGGGCCGCACACCGTGCCCGTTCGGACCCGCGCCCGCGGCGGCGGCCAGCTCCTTCGGGCTGCGCACCGGCGGCTGGTCGGACGGCAGCCGTGTCGGCGAGCCGGTCCAGGCGGGTCGGGGCGGGCGCTTGCGCGCGGCCTCGAACACAGCCGCGACCTGATCCCGGTCGAGGGTCTCCTTGTCGAGCAGCTCGACCACCAGCGCGTCCAGCACGAGCCGGTTCTCCACGAGGATGTCGAAGGCCTCCTGGTGCGCCGTCTCGATGAGCGTGCGCACCTCCTCGTCGACGATCGCGGCGACCTGCTCGGAGTAGTCGCGCTCGTGGCCGATGTCGCGGCCGAGGAAGGGTTCACCCCGGTCGGAGCCGAACTTGATCGCGCCCAGCCGCTCGGTCATGCCGTACTGGGTGACCATCCGCCGGGCCAGCGACGTGGCCTTCTCGATGTCGTTGGCGGCCCCGGTGGTGGGGTCGTGGAAGACCAGCTCCTCAGCCGCCCGCCCGCCGAGCATGTAGGCGAGCTGGTCGAGCATCTCGTTGCGGGTGGTGGAGTACTTGTCCTCCTCCGGCAGCACCATGGTGTAGCCCAGGGCCCGGCCGCGCGGGAGGATCGTCACCTTCTGCACCGGTGCCGTGTGCGGCAGCGCGGCGGCCACCAGGGCGTGCCCGCCCTCGTGGTAGGCGGTGATCTTCTTCTCCTCGTCGTTCATCAGCCGCGATCGCTTCTGCGGGCCGGCCACCACCCGGTCGATCGCCTCGTCCATCGCCGAGGCGTCGACCACCTGCTGGCCGCGCCGGGCGGCCAGCAGGGCCGCCTCGTTGAGCACGTTGGCCAGGTCGGCACCGGTGAAGCCGGGGGTTCGCCGGGCGACGGCGGCCAGGTCGACCTCCTCGGCGAGCGGCTTGCCGCGCGCGTGCACCTGCAGGATCTGCAGCCGGCCCTCCATGTCGGGCGCCTCGACCGGGATCTGCCGGTCGAACCGGCCGGGTCGCAGCAGCGCGGGGTCGAGGATGTCCGGACGGTTCGTCGCGGCGATGAGGATGACGTTGGTCTTGACGTCGAACCCGTCCATCTCGACCAGCATCTGGTTCAGGGTCTGCTCGCGCTCGTCGTGCCCGCCACCGAGGCCCGCGCCGCGGTGCCGGCCGACCGCGTCGATCTCGTCGACGAAGATGATGGCCGGTGCGTTGGTCTTGGCCTGCTCGAACAGGTCGCGCACCCGGGAGGCGCCGACGCCGACGAACATCTCCACGAAGTCCGAGCCGGAGATGGAGAAGAAGGGGACGCCCGCCTCGCCGGCCACCGCGCGGGCCAGCAGCGTCTTGCCGGTGCCTGGCGGGCCGTAGAGCAGCACGCCCTTGGGGATCTTGGCCCCGAGGCTGATGAACTTGGTGGAGTCGGTGAGGAACTCCTTGATCTCCTCGAGCTCCTCGATGGCCTCCTCGCACCCGGCCACGTCGGCGAAGGTGGTCTGCGGCATGTCCTTGGTGATCAGCTTGGCCTTGGACTTGCCGAAGCTCATCACCCGGCTGCCACCGCCCTGCACCTGGTTGATGAAGAACAGCAGCAGCAGCCCGAGCAGCAGGAACGGAAGCAGCGCGCCCAGCACCGTCAGCAGCGTGCTGGGACGCGGCACCTGCACGTCGAAGCCCTCGGGCAGGGTGCCGTCGTCAGCCTGGCGCTGCAGCTGGTCGGCGATCTCGACCTGCTGGCCGGTGACGTAGGACGCGCTGATGCGGCTGTCGTCCTTGAGGGTGAGCTGCAGGTCCTGCTGCTCCCCGGTCACGATCTTGGCCGACTTGACGTTGCCGGCGTCGATCTCGGCCAGCGCGGTCGAGGTGTCGACCCGCTCGAAGCCATCCCTCGAGCCCAGCAGCTGGGTGGCCAGCAGGAAGCCCAGCAGGGCGAGGGCCACCCAGAGGACCGGGCCGCGTGTGAGTCTCTTCACGTCCATCCAGCTCGGGCGTGAGCGCCCGAGGACCCCTTCCTGCCCTCGACCGACGGTGCTGCGACGGTACACCGCAGCCTGGGCCGCCGCGCCTCGGTGACCCAGCCGATGAACGTGCGCGGCCGCGCCGATGTTCCGGACGGGGAG
>Ga0114938_1001793_pt1 | contig 14226 bp, 14 predicted proteins | sample AshMeaBigSpring_FD_88675 | JGI IMG/M metagenome (GOLD analysis project Ga0114938, IMG submission 88675) | Groundwater microbial communities from Big Spring, Nevada to study Microbial Dark Matter (Phase II) - Ash Meadows Big Spring | ecosystem: Environmental > Aquatic > Deep subsurface >...
GAGGCCACTCTTAAGAGTAAACAACATCAATTCAAACCGATGACTATGCTAGCTGATACAGCTGATTTAGTATTAAAAACATTAGACTCTAATAAAGTAGTATTTAAAATACCGAATGTAAAGTCTTTTGTTGATTTTGAAAAACAAATAGGCGATTTCAAATCTAATGATAAAGGCATACTTACAGAGTTACCCTACAATAAATATAATACGACCATGAATGAATTTATATGGGAAATGAAAAATAAAATTATAAAATTTAAAACTCCAGAAGACCCAAATAAAACCATCACATTTAATGCTACAGCAAAAGAAGCAGAGGGACTCACTTTTCAAGCCAAAGGCGGAATATATGACCTCAATACCTATTTACTCACCTGTCAAGGAGTGAAAAATATAAGAGTAGCAGATACCAAAATATATCCTGATAGCCAAGCAGTATATATACTACCTGAGGGGCAAATGCGTACACTAAAAAACTGTGTATTGAGATGTGATACTACCAATGAATACCACGTCCTTAATAAATGTGACTTAACTATATACAGCAAAAATAAATTAACAGGATATGGAGAATCAATATTTCAAAACAATAACGGACAAAAAAACCAAATTATTTACAAAGAAATAGGAATACAAGATACAGATGACAATAAAAAATATACTGCTTATGCACTTGGTGATATTAAAGAAGATCAGAATTTTATGTTAGACCAAAACATGCGATTTAAAGGTAAAGTGCGTATGCAATCTCAGAAAGAATTTTTAAATTTCAGTGGATTTGCCAAGTTTGATTTGAAAAATAAAAACTTAACTCCTCAATGGTTTAATTTCACTGATGCAATAAATCCAGAAAATATTATAGTACAACTCAATAATCCGGTAAATGAAAGGGGTGATACGCTCACCGTAGGTATCAACTATGGTGTAGACAAAGCCAATCTCTATACAGCTTTTATAGACCGATTCAAAAATAAAAGAGATTATCGAGTTTTTCAGACCAAAGGGCTTCTGCGTATCAATGCTAGCACTAAGGAGTATGAGGTAGGCGACTCACTCAAGATACGAGGCGAGGCAGAGCGAGGCCATATCATGCGACTAAATGATGCAACAGGTAAAATATCAGGTGAGGGTAAATTTAAATTTGGAGAGGAATTTCAAATGGTGCATGTTGAGAATTATGGCAAGTTTACTGGAGATATTAATAAAGGAAAGTACGAGTTTCAATCTATGATATTGCTAGACTATTTCTTTGACGAAAAACTATCGGCAATGCTAGCTGCTGATATCAATACCAATAATGAAGAAGCCGAAAGCATTGATTATTCAGATCCCGAATTTAACCGATTCATACAAGAATATTTTAAGCCTAAAGTCTTTAATAAATTGAAACCGACTTTGTTTCTCAATGGTGTGTTCCATAAACCCAAAGAAATGAAAAGTCAATTATTATTTACTAATGTAGTCATGATTTTTGATACTACTACCAATAGTTTTCATTCCAAAGGACCTATAGCTTTAAGTTATATCGGTGATAAGCCTGTAGATAAAATAATTAAAAAAGCTTGGATAGAATTCGGGTTCAAAAGAGGTAGCGAATACTTTAATATTTATTTAGAATCAGAGCTTGAAGATTGGTTACATATATTTTACACTCGTGGTACTTTAAATATTCTCTCATCCAATAAAGATTTTAACCTTGCTGTAAATAATATAAAGCCAGATGATCGCAGGTATAAAAATAGTAATAATCAAATGTTTCAATACATAGTGGGTACGAATAGTAAAAAGAATAATTTTGTAGATAAAATGACCTTTGCAGAAGAAGTAGCTAAGGGTAAAAAAGTAGGCACACATATTGATAAAGAGACCGAGGAAGTAGAAGAATTACCAGTATCACCGCATGAAAATGATACACCTATAGAAGAGCCCAAAAAAGAAGGAGAATAATAAGTAATGAAATTATTGTGGAAAAAATGGTTCAGTTATATAATTCCCATTAATCTAAGCAAGAAAAACAGCATCTACTCGGGTGAGCTCACCTTATTATATGATAAGGGTGAATTGCGTTTGGATACCTCAAAAGCCACTTACTCACATGGTCTCAAATATTTTGCATTAAACAGAGCCTTTGAGCTTATAGATTTTTCTTCTATTCATCATGTATTATCATTAGGCTATGGTATGGGAAGTATTTCATCCTTATTGAGACTATATGTTCCAAATTGTATTATGCAAATAGATGCTGTGGAGATAGATCCTGAGATATTGTCTTTAGTACAAGCACATTCAGATACTGTTCCATCTATACATTATATCCATCAAGACGCTTATGATTATATCCATACTTGTAATAAAAAATATGATTTGATTGTAATAGATATTTTCATACATGATAGCGTACCCTTACATTTTGATGATTATGATTTTTTAAATGCCTGCAAGTCATGTCTAATAGATAATGGATATATTATTTTTAATAGACTAAATACAGGTATTTTAGAAACTAAAAGAAATGAAAAATACTTTGCAACGATATTTCAGCCTTTATTTAATATCACATCAATACATGAAATCAGAAACAATTGTATTATGATAGGACAAAAAAACCTAAGGTATAATAAAAAATAACTAATTATTTACCATAATTGGCATTACTAATGTAGTAAGATGTTCATTATCCTCATCATCTTGTGGCAATATCAAAATAGCTCTATTAGGCGAAGAGAATTCTATTCTTACATTTTCAGTATCGATGCAGCCCAGAGTATCTATCAAAAATTTATTATTAAAGGCTATTTCGGTATCTGCACCATTATAATCACAACTCATTCGTTCATTGGCCTCATGTGCAAAATCAATATCTTGAGTATTCAATTGTAAATCATTCCCACTTAATTTGAATACTACTTGATTAGAAGATTTATTGGAATAAATAGCCAAGCGACGACAAGCATTGAGTAAATCGCTACGATGTATATGCAATACATTGAGGTTATTGGTAGGGATTACGGCATTAAAATTAGGGTAAGTAGCATCTATCAATCGACAAACTAATCGCACCTCGGGTATCTGGATATAAAGATTATTTTTATCAAAATTCAAAGTTATATCACCTTCGGTTGATAATATGTTTTTGATGATACTGAGACTCTTCTTTGGTATTATTAGCGAACATGCGTTTTTTGATATGACATCATTACGTACAAATTTTACTAATTTATGAGCATCTGTACCCACAAAGGTAGCTCCATTGGCATCGACTTGCATCAGCATACCTGTCATAGCTGGACGCATCTGATCCGAACTCAATGCAAATAGTGTCTTACTCACAGCCCGAGTTAATGCATGCGCCGTCATTACAAATTCATTATCGTCCGCTGCTATTGGTATTCTAGGGAATTCCTCACCATTCTCACCATTCATTTTATACTTTCCATTACTTGTAGTTAACTCTACTGTATAATTTTTTTTATCTATCTTGAATGTGATGGGTTGATCAGGCAAGATTTTGAGTGTATCTAATAACATGCGTCCTGGTATAGCTACCTTGCCATCAGTGCTTGATTCTATACTCATACTTGTACTCAGACTAGTCTCCAAGTCAGTAGCACTGAGAGTCAATGTCCCTTTCTGTATATCAAATAAAAAGTCCTCTAATATAGGTAATACTACACTTGTGCCTATAGCACCTCCTATATAATTGAGTTGCTTAAGCAATGCGCCGGATGAAACAATAAAATTCATGTCAGTAAATGATTTATTGAATTCAAATATAGCACAGAATTATATCCTATTTACTCCTATAATGATAAAATTATTCACATCTTTATTACTATATACTTTATATGTCCATCTTTTGCATTGATAAGTATCTTTTTTACAAATCAAAACTTTGTTTATTTTACTCCCCTACACTATATATATTTCATATAAGCTGTGCTGAAAAGATAAGCTCTTCTTTATGCAACCCTAATTACGTATTGAAATTGCATAATTAAAAAAAAGTTTATCTGATCAATAAAATATAAAAATACTGATATGTATAGAAAATCGGGCTTACCCATCATATTGCTTTAGATCATATTTATTCACTACTCCAATAGCTTTATTATGCTCTAATGTAATAAAACAATATTATAATAAAAGAATATGCCGTTAATTTAGAGATATTGTTTTTTTGAGAATTAATATGACAAAAAAAGCAAAATGGGAGCTATTATATTATTTTATAAAAGAGTAATTAAGCTATCCGATTTTTTTATCTGTAGGGCAATAGTTCTTTTTTAAATTTTAGGTAATCATCAAAAGTCATCAACTTATCTATAAATCCTGCTGGGGACAATTCAATAACCCTTGTTGCACTTGTATTAGTAAACTCATGGTCATAACTACTAAATAGTGCTGTACCATTATACGCTATCAAAGATTCATTAAAAGATGTGATACTCTCTAAATCCAAATGATTAGTAGGTTCGTCCAGAATAATAAAATTAGGATTTGCTAGCATGGTACGAGCTATCATACAGCGCATCTTTTCGCCTCCACTGAGTACAGTACATATTTTATTTACATCATCTCCGCTGAAGAGCATTTTACCGAGAAAGCCCCTTATAAATTGCTCATCTTTCTCCTCCGAAAACTGTCGCAACCAATCTATCAAAGTCAGTGGTTCTTTAAAAAATTCTGAATTATCAGATGGAAGATAAGCATAAGTAATTGTTTGTCCCCACTTTATTTCTCCGGTAACAGCGGTATCATTTCCTGTGATGATATCAAAAAGCTTAGTTACAGCAATATGATCATCGGCAATGATTGTGACCTTTTCACCTTTGTTTATTTCAAAGCTTACATCTTTAAATAAATATTCTCCAATTTCACGCTGAGCTGATAAATTTTTGATTTCTAATATTATATCACCAGCATCACGTTCCTGTTTATATATTATTGCAGGATATTTACGAGTACTGGGTTTTATTTCTGCAAAATCTAATTTATCTAAAGCTTTTTTGCGTGAAGTGGCTTGTTTGGATTTAGAAGCATTTGCACTGAAACGAGCAATGAAGTCCTTTAACTCTGCTGCTTTTTCTTCCAATTTTTTATTTTTATCTGCACGTTGCTTTAATGCTAATTGTGATGCTTGATACCAAAACGAATAATTCCCGGTAAAAATATTTATTTTACTAAAATCAATATCGGCTACATGAGTACATACCGAATCTAGAAAATGTCGATCGTGAGATACTACCAATACTAGGTTGGGATAATCGGCCAGGAAATCTTCAAGCCACATAATTGTATTCAGATCTAAGTCATTGGTAGGCTCATCTAGTAATAATATATCGGGATTGCCAAAAAGAGCTTGCGCTAATAATACTCTGACTTTCTGATTACCATCTAATTCTTTCATTAGCTTAGTATGATTGACTTCCTTCACACCGAGATTCTGTAATAACTGTGCAGCATCACTTTCTGCCTCCCAACCATTCATTTCTGCAAATTCGCCTTCCAACTCAGACACCCTGATACCATCCTCATCTGTAAACTCTTCTTTGGCATATATAGCATCTTTTTCTTGTATTACTTTAAATAATTTCTCATTGCCACGTATGACGGTATCCAATACCGATATCTCATCAAACTCAAAGTGATTTTGCTTCAATACACTCATGCGTGCGCCTGGTGCGATTTCTACTTTGCCGGTAGTACTGTCTATCTCACCCGACAATATTTTGAGAAATGTGGATTTACCAGCGCCGTTGGCTCCTATTATACCATAGCAATTACCGGTAGTGAATTTTATATTTACTTCATCAAAAAGCACCCGCTTACCATAGCGCAGCGAGATATTATTTACAAATATATACGACATCTATCTCTATCTTTTGGGGTTGAAAAAAAATGTGAGCGAAGATACTTGCATATCATTAATCCAACAACCAAAAAAATATGATAATAAATTATATCAAAATTCTAATGAATTATCACCCTACGCACTGCTTGTAAAGTTCCTGCATTTATCTTGATAAAATATACGCCATTAGATGCCTTTGCCACATTCCAATTTAATTCTGTATTACCCTGCCCAATTGGCTGATGAGTAATATCTATCATAGACCCGTGTGCATCATATATTGTAATCATGGCATCAGCGTATGAGGCATTATTCCAATGTATAGTAAATGCCTCATTATTAGTATTAATAGCAGGGTAAATACTGAAATCATCATATCCCATATTTTCCTCAATGGCACTCGGTGGTGTTATTATTATTGGTGGATTAGCAAAAAAAGTAACCCATGGTGATGCCAAATAACAAGTATTGGCTTTCTGCATTGGTTTTACATTCCATTTATAATTATTGCCAAATGAAAACTGATCGATGGCTGTATAAAATGTATCTATTGTTGTCACTATAAGTTTATCTATGGTAGATCCTGAAGTACGCATCGCTGTAAGTATGTAGAAATCAGCATTAGTAACTTGATTCCACTTGAATTCTACATAATTGGAAGGTGCAGAAGATACTGGGTTATACGTGACAATACTCTCTGTAATAGGTAGCAAATTGGGATCAGCTGCCTCAAAGGATAATAAATATGGGCGATCCCCTATGAGTGCATCCATCATAGCATCTGCTTCACTGTCGCTAAATCTATTAGTACAGACATCATCAGCATAGCTCATATACAAGGTTGGATCAGGCTCATAGGCATCACCATTTGCATCCAATTCTGTACCCATATAAGGGCAATTCCATCTATCAGGCATATTATCAGCTGGTGTATCACAGAAGCCATCACCTGCAAAGCTACAATTGGCATTAGGTCCGGTACGAGCTACGTTCTCTGGAAAACCCCAGCCACCACCATAGCCTTCAAATGTATGGGCTAGGGCCATATAGTGACCCATCTCATGCTGCCAAGTAGAATTTCCCAAACCAATACATCCATTTATCAATACCATACCACCTTCCGAATTAGGTACACCCGAATGGCTAGGTCCTGTGCCAGGGAAAAAAGCATAACCACATATACCTGTAACATTACCTACAAAATAACAATTTACATTTTTACTTACATTATAATTCTCCATCAATATATCTCCCTCACCACCCCCATATTCCCAGGTATAAAAATCTGTATTATCAATAAAGTTTATATCAGGTACAACATAAAAATGAATATCATGTAAATTAAAAGTTTCATTCATCTCACATAAATTATCCCATATATTTTGCAATTCTATACCCCCAGTACCATCATCACGACGTACTACATGTAATTTGATAGGTACATATTGCATCACCGATGCGCTTTTCATGGCTTCACGGCGTGCTTTATTTACAACTCTGCGAGCAAAAAATTCATCACGCATATCATCTGTAAGCTGTGTAGCACACCATTTATTACTTGATTGCGCATATAGATCATTTAGTGCTAGAAAAACTAAAATAAATAAAAATACTTTTTTCATTTAATATAATTTTTTACGAATATAGCACAATTTTAAACCAATATAATAATTTTTTTTATCACCATTAATACATCGTATAATGTAAATATAAATTATTATTACATTTCTATAAATTATTTTACCTTTGCAGCTATGGTTTATTTGACTCGTAGGGAACATTTCAATGCCGCTCATCGTCTTTATAATCATAAATGGGATGAACAGAAAAATCTAGAAGTATTTGGTAAATGCGCCAATAAGAATTGGCATGGACATAATTATATTTTATATGTCACCATAAAAGGGATACCAGAGATAGATACGGGATTCATAATGAATGCCAAGAACCTAAGCGACATCATAAGACGTGAAGTAATAGAAAAACTAGATCATCGCAATCTTAATATAGATGTAATAGAAACAAAAGATATATTACCTAGCACTGAAAATCTTTGTATTATCATTTGGAATATGCTCGCACCTCATATACCCAATAATTTACTGTATAAAGTCCAGCTATGGGAAACTGAAACTATTTATGCGGAATATTACGGATAATTATAATTATTGATTAATAATAAATAATGTCATAATAGTGAATAAAGACTTTAAAGAACTAAATCCTAATGCTGATATAGAAATACTCACCAATTTATATGAAAAAATACTTGTGAATATAGGCGAAGATATTACTAGAGAAGGTATAAGAAAAACCCCAGAGCGAGTATCTAAAGCACTAATTTACTTCACACAAGGCTATCACCAAGATCCTAAAGCGATATTACAATCTGCCTTATTTAATGAATCACATAATGAAATGGTGATAGTGAAGGACATAGAATTATATTCTATGTGTGAACATCATATGCTACCTTTTTTTGGCAAAGTACATATAGCATATATACCCGATGGAACTATAGTTGGGTTAAGTAAATTACCAAGAGTGGTAGATGCCTACGCCCGTCGTCTGCAAGTACAAGAACGCCTTACTATACAAATAAGAGATGTCATACAAGATACCCTAAATCCCTTAGGAGTGGCCGTCGTTATCGAAGCGCAGCACCTATGTATGATGATGAGAGGCGTGAGCAAACAAAATTCTGTAACTACTACCTCTGCCTTTACAGGACAGTTTTTAGAAAAAGCTACTCGTAATGAGTTTATAAATCTAATAGTCAAATAAATAAGACTATTTATAATCAATAAATTTTATAAAGTTTAAAAGACTACTATTTAACCAATTTAATATTGTAATTTTACATTATGACATTTAATTATCCTATTGCTACAAGTCTACAATCTATTCATAGTACACAGAGGGATTTTTATGCAACTGGTATTACCCGTCAATATGATTATCGGATTTTACAATTGAAAAAATTAAAATCCCTATTAATACAAAATGAAAAAGCTATACTAGATGCTTTATATAATGATTTACACAAAAGTGAATATGAAGCTTATGGTACTGAGCTCGGTATAGTCTATGGCGAATTAGATAAGGTTATATCTTCATTGCACACATGGATGCAAGACCAACGAGTGACTACTCCTTTTTTTGCTTTTCCGGCTACTAGTTATATTCAGCATGAGCCACTAGGACTTTCATTGATCATATCCCCATGGAATTATCCTGCTCAATTGACTCTATCACCGCTTATAGGCAGCATAGCTGCTGGCAATTGTGTGGTCATAAAGCCATCAGAATTATCAAATGCTACAACACATATAATGGCTAAAATTATTAATGAAAATTTTAATAATAACTATCTTTATGTCGCAATGGGTGATAAAGAAATTGCCACTCAATTATTAGCTCTGAGATGGGATCATATATTTTATACGGGTAGTACTGCTGTAGGTAAGATAGTATATCAAGCCGCAGCTCAGTTTTTGACTCCAGTGGTACTAGAGCTAGGTGGCAAAAGCCCATGTATAGTAGATAGTAGCTCCAATTTGAAATTGGCAGCTAGACGCATAGCATGGGGCAAAACTATCAACTGCGGGCAGACATGCATAGCACCAGATTATATTTTAGTACATGATATTATCAAAGATAAATTTTGTCAAATATTATTTGATGAAATGAAAAAACTTTATAATGGTGATTTTGAAAAAAGTACTGAATATGGTAAAATAATAAATATAGCACATTTTCATAGACTCATTTCTTATATGAATGCTGGAACTATAGTACATGGAGGCTCATTTAATGAAAATAATTTATTTATAGAACCCACATTACTTGCAGTTACTGATTTATATAGCAGTATAATGCAGGAAGAGATTTTTGGTCCTTTATTACCCATTGTTTCTTTTGATAATGAAAAAGATATAATTCCATTTATCAATAAAAGGGAGAAGCCTTTAGCACTCTATATTTTTAGTGAAAATTCTAATTTTATAGAATATATATTACAAAACACATCTAGTGGTGGTGTATGTGTAAATGATACATTAATGCAAATTGCCAATAGTAATTTTGGTTTTGGCGGTGTGGGTCATAGTGGTATGGGTGCTTATCATGGCAAGCTGAGTTTTGAAGTATTCTCACATAAAAAGTCAGTGATGAGACGTGGCACTTGGCTAGACATAAATATACGCTATGCTCCTTATACCAAATATTCATTATCGTTTCTGAAAAGAATATTAAAATACACTATGAATAGAGGTATTTAAATTATACCTATGTGATTTATTAATTATACTTATACATATATTCCCAACTTAAACAATTTCTATTGCATAATCTGGATTAATTAGGGCTGCAGATATTGATACCTATTTTTGATTTGTTTTCTTCTGATTTTGTTTTTTAGAAAACTAAAATCAAATTTTGCGCCTCCGATTATGTACCATGACCCAAATCCGAAATGGTGATATGCTCTATCCATAGCAACATTGGCTATAAGTATATCTGTGAGGTTGATATATCCTGCTTTGTACTCACAAGCCATTAAGAATTTTTTGTACACAGCATTCAAACCAGATTTAATAAAAAACACCTTATCCTGATAAATTAAATCTATTATACAGACCATAGTCCATTATACGCACATCCGTTTTGGCCATAATACCTGTGAGTCCAATTCCCATGCGCCAATCCAAATATAAAATGCCTATTATTTTTTTTGATGCCATAGTATATTCTGCATCCAACGAGAACAAATTCAAGCCATTTGTATGTTCGAATGACAAAAATGAAGGATTTATTTTCATTGTATCTAACAAATATACACCTCCGAATAATTGTGAATAAGTAGTATCTATCACACCACTTATTAATGCAGGCTGTCCTTGTTTCATTACATACTTTTGATGATCCATCCCTAATGATAGCGAAAAATTATCAGAGAGATAATACCCCAATCTATATACATATTGAGGCACGGTAGCAGGAGCAGGATGGAAATAAGTACCTGCATTAAATTGGGATAATCTATCAGTAGCTTCAATAATTTGTAATGTAAATTGCCATATAGGTCCACTTAATGTAATGTCCATCTTGCTATATATACTGCTATTATAGCCCCACTATAGATATAATTTATTCTGTTTTTCGGGGCTTACAGTCTCCATGAGGAGAATATAATTAGAGTAAAAAAAATAATATTTTTCATGCTGCTTGTTACGAATATTTAAAATAAATTTCAAAAAAATTAAGCGTTATTGAATTAAAGTTATAATCACTTCAGCATTGAGCGTATCTGATCCTATCCATTTCGTTTTTTTATATTTAAGTTGGGTTATATTAAATTTCTGAATTTCTGGTCCATCTTATCAGCACGCACATAGTTCATTTCTATCCAAGATTGTACAGCTATGGTCAATTGAGGATAGAATTTAAGAAATAATTCCTTTATCTCTTTATCTAATAAAAGTAATACTTCACTGGCATTGATAAAATTTGCTTTGTGGTTCAGTCTTATAGTCAAGCGATCAAATACAGACTGAATACCCTCTATAGTAGTATAGTATTGCAACCAATTTTTATCAGCCATCCAAAATAATTTTTCAGGTATAATATGTTTATGAGCATTCATTACACTATAAATACCTTCACAAAATGACTCATACACCAAAGACTCAAATTGAATCCAATTATTATATAAATAATAATCAAAATAAATATCGCTCACAACACTAGCATAATGATAGAAATATGGGTGCAACAATCGATTGATGATATCTACTTCTTTATTAGTATCCGTAAATGTATCTATAAATCGGTGTAATTGTATCCCCTTCTGTATTGTAATTGGTAATTGCACTTTATCTTTTTTAGACTTTATAGTATCAGCTATCAGATTTCCTACTATCAAGTGTTCATGATAAAAAGATAGCTGAGCATGTGCTAGATAATTCAATACGTAACTTTATTTTTTAGCTGTATTAAAAAGGCTATCTACAAATACTTTAGTATTAAATAATTGTAAATCTTCAATTTTTTCACCTACTCCTATATACTTAATGGGGATTTTAAATTGATCTGCTATACCTATTACCACACCTCCTTTGGCAGTACCATCTAGTTTAGTGACAGCCAAGGCAGTGACTTCGGTAGCTGCAGTAAATTGTTTGGCTTGCTCAAATGCATTCTGTCCTGTACTCCCATCCAATACTAATAATACATCATGAGGTGCATTAGGTATTTTTTTATTCATCACACGTTTTATTTTACCCAATTCATTCATAAGATTGATCTTATTATGCAATCTGCCAGCTGTATCTATTATAATCACATCATAGTTTTCATTAGCGCCTTTCTCTAGTGTCTCAAAGGCTACTGCTGCAGGATCTACATGCATCCCTTTGCTTACTATATCGACATTGCTTCGCTGTGCCCAAATAACCAATTGATCTACTGCGGCAGCTCGAAAAGTATCTGCAGCGCCTAGTAACACTTTATGACCAGTAGATCTAAAGTTATAAGCTAGCTTACCTATTGTTGTTGTTTTCCCTACACCATTGACACCTACTACCATAATCACATAAGGCTTAGTAATATTATGTATTGTAAAGTCATTATCATTATTATCACTATTTTCATCAATTAAAATTTTGATTTCATCCCGAAGCAAGGTATCTAGTTCAGCAGTGGTTAAGTATTTATCTTTCTTAACTCGGGCTTTAACTCGATCTATTATTTTGAAAGTGGTAGCTATTCCTACATCTGACATTATCAATATTTGTTCTAGGTCATCAAGCACATCGTCATCTATGTATGATTTACCTGCAGCGGCTTTGGTCAATTTATTAAAGAAACTAGAGCGAGTTTTTTCTAGCCCTTGATCTAATGTTTCCTTATCTTTATTTTTAAAAAAATCAAAAAATCCCATTATTTAAGTATCGGATATGAATAGAATGGACGAAGTTAAATAAAAATACTACAACAAACTGTAGCTTTTTAATACAGAGCGAAAAAAAGTACTAATATTAATTTAGTTACCTTGAAGAGAATCTTTTAACTTATCCTTATGTACCATTTTTTCTTTAAATATAAATGCACCTGTTTTTGCTGATTTTTCAGTAATTACTACTTTAACATAGTTTTTGGAGTCCAAATTAATTTTACCACGGTCGGTACGAGCGTTTTTTGAAATTTTTCCCATGACGTATAGATATTTGAGTAGTTATATAAATTATTTAATTTCTTTATGCACAGTATATCGCTTAAGTATAGGATTATACTTTTTTATTTCCATGCGTTCTGGTGTGTTTTTACGGTTTTTCATAGTGATATATCGTGAAGTGCCGGGCATACCACTCGTTTTGTGTTCTGTACACTCTAGTATTACTTGGATACGGTTTTCTTTACTTTTCTTAGCCATAAAGAGTATTATTTAAGTTTGATTTCCCCTTTTTTTTCTAATTTACGCAAGTATTCGTAAATTCCAAGAGAATTGATAGTTTTGATTGCTTGCGCAGTTACTTTTAAGCGCACCCAAGAGTCGATCTCAGGGATATAGAAATATTTTAGTTGCAGGTTGGGGTAAAATTTACGTTTCGTTTTATTATTAGCATGCGAAACACTATTACCTGTAATTGTTTTTTTACCTGTCAAATCACATACACGAGCCATTTTTTATTTATTTTTTGGATTGCAAAGGTAAGCTATTTTATTGATAATAAAAAAAGTATTGAGTGAAAATAATGAAAATTCAGATTTTTTTTCATAAAATTATAAGTTTTTGAGCGATGAATACACATAATCAGTATTAATATTATGTGCTATTTTACGATTATCCTAATAGCACCGCTTGATTCTTGGCCACTATTTATACGAAATGTTTTTTGCTGATCAGCATATTTCAGTATAAAGGAGCACGTATTAGGAGGTTTTCGGCCTTCATTTACAGAATATGCCATTAATATATTTTCTCCTTTATGCAGATTGAGAGCTATTGTTATAGCTTGGGCACTTATTGTGTGATTTTGTATGATCCATTTATCATTAAGTCGCAATGATACTATATCCCCATCTTCCTCTTTAGCATCAAAAATAGTGAGTGAAGCAATTGTATCCAATACCGTTATTGGATATTGATTAAACTTGATAGGTCTATCAATGAAAACTGGATTAGGTCTCTTGGATATTAGAGCCATAGTATCATTTGGAAGATGTAGCTGCATCATACCATGAAACCATGTGCCGGCGTATAAATAATCGCCCATTAGAACTAAGGAAGAAACAGGAATAGTTTCTTCACCTCTATATACAATACGCCAATAATTCCCATCAAATCTTGAGATTTGGCCATGCGTGCTGGA
>Ga0114938_1001794_pt1 | contig 14220 bp, 8 predicted proteins | sample AshMeaBigSpring_FD_88675 | JGI IMG/M metagenome (GOLD analysis project Ga0114938, IMG submission 88675) | Groundwater microbial communities from Big Spring, Nevada to study Microbial Dark Matter (Phase II) - Ash Meadows Big Spring | ecosystem: Environmental > Aquatic > Deep subsurface >...
ATCGCAGAACCTCCAGCAGCTATATCAATGCCTTGATAGTTCATGTTAGGATAATGACGCATTTCGTTACCACTAAGCGTAAAAGTAGTTGCAGATCCAAAACCTGATTGCCCCCAGTTTGGATTAAAATTCACACCTGTTAAATTGGTGTACGCTCCGCTGTAAACACTAATTACCTGGTTTGCAGCTCTTGTAGGTGGCGTTTGAGGATTGGTTGTTGGCTGTGCGATTGATTTTACGGCAGCAAAAACCAGTAAAAAAAGTAGAATTTTTTTGACATTCATTTTGGCAAGTTTTGTTAATTAGAAAATAATTTTTAAAAAATAAAATTAGATCATTTATACAGATGGAACAGGTTTTGCAACTACATCACTACTACGTCGATAAAAATAATAGTTTGATTATCAACCATTTTGACTACATCTTTACTACATCAAACAAAGCAATTAAATTTATCAGTGTTTTAGTTAATTGAGAAATTTATCGAACAGGATTGTTTACTTGATCTGATTCAAAAAATATTACATTATTCAATATGTATCAATTAATAATAACAGAATATTAAATTTTAGATAATCGGAACTGATTTTAGATAAAGAATTAATAACTGTAGTTGCAAAAAAAAGCCACTCAATATTGAGTAGCTTTTTTATGCAAAACTTTAATCAATTTATATCACATTGTTATATGCTCGATGCATTCTTCGGCAAAACCAAAACTTAGTGTCATGCCTGCACCACCAATTCCATTTAAAATAAATACATTAGGTTCTGGCTCTAAAAACAATTCTGAGGCACCATTGGTCATTTTAGGATAAATGCCATGCCATGATTGAATAAGCTGCCAATGACTAACATCTATAAATTTTTGTAAATAATCTAATACCATATTATTGATAAAAGTTTTATCAAATGGATCGAATGTTAATCCATATTCATGGCTGTCTCCTACTGTAATTTCTAATGATTTATTTTGTGAAACCATTACGTGAATTCCCCATTTTAGGTATTCTTCCATTTCGGTTTTATATCGTTCTCTTAAATAGGACAATGAAGCAGCTATTTCAAAGCTTTTATAATGAATTAATGAAAGTCCACCACAAACAGATACTCCCATTTTAAAATCAGCGGATGCTGGTTTAAAACGCATCATTTGTAATTTACATTTTGTAATAGGCAACTCTTGAAATAAAGAAGGATATAAAGTTTCAAAATCTGATCCACTACAAATACATATAATATCAGCATCAAGCGTTTCGTTGCCCATCCAAATTTTTCCAGAAGCTACATTTGTAACTGCTTTTCCCCAAATAAATTCAACCCCTAAAAATTCATTCAAATAGTTTGGAATTGTTGCAATAGCTTCTCTAGGATCTACAATCGTTTCGGTAGCACTATATAATCCACCTAATAAACCATTCGGATTTACTCCTTTAAACCTTTTTAGAATTGTTGAAGCATCGAGTAAAGAAACAGGTCTTCCAGATTCGTTAAATGCAGCATTTAATTCTTTTAATACTGTAAGTTCGTCTTCATGATAAGCAACATGTAAGCTTCCCACTTCATCATACCACAATCCTATTGCATCGGCAATATCTAACCAAATTTTTTTACTACGTATTGCTCTATTGTATAGTTTACCATTAGGTTGACCAATTGGCCAAAGCATTCCAAAATTTCTAATAGATGCACCAACAGCTTTTTCTGATCGTTCAATAATTGTTACCGAAAAATTTTTTAAAGATAAAGCCCTTGCTGTAGCTAAACCCATAATACCAGCACCGATTACAATTGCCTTTTTTTGGTTCATCGTATTGAATTTATTGTAAAATGGAAAGATTTTCAGAAAACTTATTAAAAAGCTGCTTATGAATATTGAGTGTAATGAGTAATAATACAATACCAGCAGCGGCAGCTACGTAAAATAGCATAGAAAAAAAATAGACCCAACTATGTTTAATAATTATAAACTCTTTAATTATTAATACAGCCACAGTTCCTAAATATCCAAAAGCATCGGCTATATACATTACAAAACCAACGTTACCAGAAATTTTATAGGTAGATAACATTCTTTCAAAATACAAACAGTTAAATGGTAAATATGCCAAGTAAACGCCTGTAACAGAAAAAAGCATCCAAACCATTGTAGTAATGATATTTTGATTCAATAAAAACGTAGAAAATGCTGCTATAGCAATACCAATAATTACTAAATAGTGAGCATAAGTAAATGCTTTATAGTTATTTTTTACCAAGAAAAAACTGCCAATTACAACCAATACCAATAATGAAATAATGGTACTAGTTTGGGCAAAAATGACTGCATTATTTTGATAACCTGTTTCTATCCACAATTCGTTGGCAAAATCTTCACAAAAATCTCTTACAATAGTAAAAAAAACATAAGCAATAACAACAGGTGTAATTGCCCATCCAAATTGACGAAGAAAAGCCTTTCTTTCTATATTATTCATTGGCTTTCTTGAAGTACGTTCTGCAATATCTGTAGCAGTGGGTGGAGGTGTTTGTTGCAGCATCCAAACGGCTAAACAAAGTGGGATAATAAAAAATAAGCCTGCCACAAATGGCATCCAATTATCAGAAACATGAACATGTAAAAGCAACCATTTACCAACAGTTTTTGCCAATCCGGATGCAAAAATGAAGCTTGTAGCCAAAAATGCACCCATAATTTCGGTGGTTTTTCTACCTTCTAAATAACCAAAGACCAAACCAAAAACCATTCCTAAAGGAAGTCCGTTGATAAACATGCAAATGATATTGTAAGGAGCTGGAATAATGGCAAATAAACAAAGCGATAGCCAAGCAGTACTTACAAACAATAAAATATAGTTTGCTCTTTTTGAAGGTAACATAGCAGCAATAAAACGAATGCCATAAAACTTGCTACACATATAGCCTAAAACTTGTGCAATTACCAAACAAACTTTGTAAGAAATGCCTAAAAAATATTGATTGCTATAAGTTGAAACTGTATAAGGCTTTCTAAATCCGTACATACAAGAATATACAATAAAAGCACTTACAGAAACATAACCCACCATTGCCCATGAAGAGTTCGAAAGCCAATTATGTAACCCTCTGAATCGTATTGAATTAGATAACGTAGGCATATTTTAAGCTATTAATGGCAATATTTCTGACAATTGATGAATGATGAAGGAAGGATTTGCAGTTTGCAATTGACTATACGAATGAGCACCCGTAGTAATACCAATTGTAATACCACAATCTGCATTTTTGCCTTCTTCAATATCGATAATTGAATCGCCTACTTTCACCACTTCTGCTGCGTTTGTAATATTCATTTGCTGCATGGCTAAAAAAATCATGTCAGGAAATGGCCTGCTTTTTAAAACATCATTAGCTGTAATTAATCCATCGATAGTTGTACCAATTTTCCAGTTTAACTTTTCTACGATAATATTTGCAATAGTTGAGTTATAACCTGTGTTTAGCACAACCTTAATTTGTTGTTTTCTTAATTGTTCAAATACCCATTCGGCTTCTAACTGTGGAGTGATAGATTGTGTATGATATGACTGTTCTAAAGCCACTACAAACGACTCGTATGTAGATTGTGTTAAATCGCTGTTTATCAAACCAACCGATAAAAAAACATCTTTAATAGCTTGCAATTTTTCTTTTCCAGCTGCATGTAACAAAACGTCGTCTAAAGTAACATCTGCACCAGCAGCCACTACAGCTTGGTGTAGGGTTTTATATACTACATTATCTTCATCTACCGTTGTTCCTGCCATATCAAAAACTACCATTTTTATTCTATTCATAGGATGAAAATTTTATACTCGAACTAATGAAGATTGATGCTGTGTAAATTAGATAAATGTGCTATCATCATTGTTTTGTAAACGACTAAGGAAGGTAACGGCCTATTCGTTTCTTTCGCCAATTCGTCCCATTTTCTTAAAGCAATAATTTCATGAAACAATTCATCTTTTTCAAATTCAGCTGCTTCTGTTTCAGTCATTGGCCCACCTTGATGTATTAATGTTTGTTTACTTGCTTCTGATAGTTGTTGAGCATAACTTTCATATTTATACACTAAATATCTTTTCGCATGAACATGATTTTCTACCAATCTTGCAAGTTGTTCAGAAAATCCTTTTTGACGAAGGAATTCTGCACCTAGTTTTTCATGATCTATAATACCAAATTTATCCATGTGTTTTAATCCTTTTTCAGGAAACTGAAATTCACATAAATGACCAATATCATGAAAGAAAGCAGCAAGCACTACCGTTTCGTTGGCTCCATTTTTCCAAGCCAATTGTGCACATTGGCACATGTGTTCTATTTGAGAAACGGGCTCTCCTATATAATCTTCATTGCCAAATTTTTCATATAGTTCAATAATTTCATTGGCAATATTTTCAATGTCCGTTTTAGTTTGTATCAACATATTTATCATTTATTAAAATTGTAATTGTGTGGTTATAGCAATGCATCTTCCTACAGCATTAATGCCGCTTCCATGTGTACGATAATCTTCATTTAAAATATTTTGAATGCTGGCTCTAATGGCTATTTGTGAAATTTGATAACCAACGTAAGTATTCAGTACATTCCAACTTGGAGTTCCACCAATTGGAATTCGATTATCGCTTTTATCTCCTTGTGCTAATCTATTTTGCTTCGATGCAAACAAACTTTCTATAGACGCATACCATTTATGCGATTGGTAATTCAATGCAATTCTACCATTGAATGGTGGAATTCTACGCATTGGTTCATTGAGTGAAATGTTTTGACCATAAGCATAAGCTATATTTGCTTTAGCAGAAAACGTTTTTGTAAAACGAACAGAACTACTAACTTCTATACCTCTGATATACGATTCTTGGCTGTTTTGTTTTGTGTACACATTGTAGCCACTTACCTGTTGATTTGGCACTTGCACTCGAGTAATTAAATTGTTTAAATGCATGTAATAGAAAGCAATCGATGTATTAAATTTAGAATGGGTAAACCTGTAGCCAATTTCTGAATGATAGGTTTTTTCTGGCTGTAAATTATAGGCAGGAATTTCGTATCTAAAATCTACCAAACCTAATGTTCCCATATCATCAATATTGGGGGCTCTGTAACCTGTACTAAACGATGCAAAAACAGATTGATGTGCAGCAATTCTATACAAAACAGCAGCATTGGTAACTAAAGAAGATGGACGAACCTGAACATCACCCAATTTTAATGTAGAAGTTATAGTGTCTGGTATTTTAATTGAAAAAGTATTGAATCGTAAACCTGCTTCTATTTCTAAACGTTTAAAATGAAAATGGTGTAAAGAATAAATAGAGAAATTACCATTTGTAGCATTGTTAGGATATAAGCCTCTTTGATTTTGAAGAGATAAATTGTTGGAATTGATTTGTTGTTTGATGCTATTTACATAGTCGTGGTAATATTCAATACCAGAATTTGCCGTCCAACTTTTCGATATAGTTGATGCAATGTCGGTTGTAAATCCCCAAGTACGTATTTTATCCTCCTCTATAAATTGATTGATATTGGCATTGCGTTGGTATCTTCTTTTCTCAAGGCTATTTTGTAACGACCCTACAATAGTTAGCTTATTAAATAAGGGTGTATTAAAATTAGTAATCCACTTTACATAAGACATTTGTCGTTGTTGTGGATCAAAAAAATAATAGGCAAAGTTTTCTAGTTTTACTCGATGATATAATGGAACATTTTTTTGTTGCAACCATTGATGAGCAAATACAATTGAAGATTGTGGATGAATTTGCCATTTAGCTTTTACATCAAATGCTTGTTCTTTATATCCGCTTGGCACTTGTTTTCCAGTTGTGTCTCCACCAATTAAATCTCCAAAATTTTTATGACTATAACCAGCTAAAACTGCAAACTTTTTACTTTGAAAACTAGCTTCTGCCCTAGCAGTATATTCCATATTTTGAGAGATTGCTTTTGTAAGCAGTTTCGAATGAAATGTAGGCTTATCAGCTAGTTGTGGATCTTTTGTAAGCAAATGAATTACGCCACCTAAAGCATCAGATCCATATTGAACAGATCCTGTTCCTCTAGCTACTTCCACTTTATCTATGCTGTAAACATCAATCGTATTTAAATATTGATTCGGACCAAAACGAAAGGTTGCATTATTGAGTCGAATTCCATCTACCAACAATAATGTTTGATTGCCTGTTAATCCACGTATAAATGGAGAACCTCCTCCATGATTGGTTTTTTGAATAAACAAACCATCTACACCTACTAATGCTTCAGGCATTGATCGAGATTGAAACTGTTGAATATCTTTTGATTGTACAATTGATACTGTAAAAGGAAGTGAACTAATAGATGTACTTTTTCTTGTAGCTGTTACCACTACTTCTTGCAACTGTTTAGTTGAATCTACCAATACTTTTTGTGTAAAAGCGGTACTCAACATTACCGAAAACAATACGGTAAATAATTGTTTTTTAAAAAAATGAGTATTCATAAAAATGATTAAAAAATGGAGCAATTTGCTTATTGAACTATTCGAACAAATGCACTTCTTTTTGGTGCAGGCATAATTGCGTTTTCGCCTTTCACTGCTTTCCAAATTACACTACTAAACAAATCGTCTGGAGCTGCATCTTCTTTCGAAAAGTCGAATGTTTCGCTAAGTTTAGCACTTGGTGTAACCTTTACATTTTTATCATTTAAGTCTACATTAGCAGCTATAGATGTAAATGGCAAATGCTTGGCTGTTGCCGAAAAACAACGCCATAAGGGTTCTGCAGCTGCATCGTATTGGCTCATGGGTGGCAAACCCAATATTAATTCGATGGTTCTTAATACAGATGACGTTGAATACATGGTATGATCTACAAAATTTGTTTGTACCAAACCTCCTGCTACATAAGCAGTAGAACGGTGTGCATCTACATGATCAGGACCATTTTGAGCATCATCTTCCACAATAAATACCACACTTTCGTTCCAAATTTTACTTTTCGATAAATGTTCTACAAATAATCCAACAGCCCAGTCGTTATCAGCCACATGAGCAAAAGGTGTAGGTTTTCCGATTCGTTGCCCCTGTGTGTGATCGTTGATAAAACGTAAAGAATTAAACTGCGGAACTTTATTCATTGCTAATAAAGAATCGAATTCTCTTTTCCATTGAAAAAAACGAGTGGTATCTCGTACACTTTCATCCCATCCTGTATAATAAGGGCAAAAATTATTTTCTAATACAGGAATATTGGCTTTATAGTCATCTGCAAATTCGCCATAAGTTCTAAAACTAACATTTGCTCTTTTACAATAATCCCACAAAAATCCTTTTTTGGGGTTGGCAACTGCTCTTTTTCCTTCTGCCGGATATTCTCCACCTCTTCCACCATAACTAGTTACCCAATTTTTCTCTAAATAATCAGTTGCATTTGCACTGAGCGACCAATTATGCCCATCTGCACTCACTTCTCCATCTACATAAAAATTGTCTAATAACACAAATTCGTTTGCTAGCTTGTGTTGGTTAGGTGTAATTTTTTCGCCAAAAAGAACCAAAGATGTATCACCATTTCCTCCTTTAACATCACCCAAAACTTGATCGTAAGTTCTATTTTCTTTAATAATATAAAACACATGTTTTATAGGCGAAGCATCGCCAACTTTCATTGGTATTGGATTTCCTTTTTCGCCACTAGCATTTAGTTCTTTTTGTTTGGTATAAGGTGTATTATTGTAAACTTTTTTGGAATAAAAAGATAAATCAGCTGTTGTTGGTTCTTTAATTATACTCATCGAACCCTTCATTAACCCGCCAATATATTGCACTTTAATAGGTAAGCCATCATCTCCCTTCTGGTAATTTACACCTTGTTTTTTACCAACAGGATTAGGCCCATTTGGATTTGGGAAAGATGAAAAACCTTTGCCATTTGTTACCCATATTTTTTTACCAATTACTTTTACGTTTGTAGGATACCAACCAACAGGTATAAATCCTTTAGATGTAGAATGCCCCATTTTTGTTACATCAAATACAGCCAAACAATTGTTATCTGCATTGGCTATATACAATGTTTTTTGATTTTCTGACAATGCTAGTCCATTACTTGTAGAACCTGTAGGTGCATTTGGATACAATGCTGCATTTAGTACTTCAATTACTTTTCGTTCAGCAATATTAATAACCGAAACACTATTATCGTTGGCATTTGCAACCAACAAAAATTTACCATTTTTAGTAATTAATATTTCATTAGGATTATCACCAACGGCAATAGAATCGGTAATTGTTTGTTTGTTTGTGTTGTACACTAAAACCTTATCGCCACCCCATAAAGAAATGTACAACTCAGCTTTATTATTGGAAAGGGTACAAGCATATGCTTCCGCACCTAAATGAATTTTATGAATAATTTGCTTTGTCTTTGTACTCAATACATACAAGCTATTGTTTTCTTTTGTAACTACATACAACTCATTTTTTAATTCATTGATTTCAATTCCTGCTGGTGAAATTTTTGTAGGCCATTTTTTTCCTAAAAATAAAGTATCAATAAGCTTTAACTGTTGGTTGATAATTGCATATTGAATAATGAAATTATCGTTACCACCACTTACATACAAGCTTTTTTCATCGGCACTAAATTTTAATCCATACCAACTTTTTCCAATTTCTACTGTACTCATCACCCTTTCTAAAGCAGTATTGATGAGTTGTATTGTTTGAGTACTTTGCCCATTATTGGTGACTGCTATCCATTTTTTAGAAGCACTTACTGCCATATTTAAGGGTAAATCTCCCAAGGTTAAAGAATTACCAGCAGGTGTTAAAGACCAACCATTTGGTAATGTATGTTTTGCCGCAATTTTTGGTTGTGAAAAAACAAGAAATGGGTAAAATAAGCAAACGGAAATGAATGACAAAGTAGATTTCATGTTGAAGTATTTAAGGGTTGAATTCTTTTTTAATATCGGTTACTTTATCCATTTCAGGACCTTGCATAATTTTTCTCCAATCTATATTTCTATGGTATTTTTTCATGGCCTTTTCTGCATCAAAAACTCTTGTATCGTGTGGAATTAAAGTATAAGGTGTATAGTTAGGTTTATTGGTAAAAAAGTCTGTAAGTAATGAAGCTGTAACATCGTATTGGTTTACGTAAGGTACATTTAAAATATTATAAATTGTTTTTAAAATAGAACCAAAATTGGCATGTGTATGACTAACGTATCCACGTTTTACATAAGGGCCAGCCATCATCAAAATACTACGATGAGCATCTACATGGTCTACTCCTCCTTGAGGATCGTCTTCTGTAATAATTACCAACATATTTTTCCAATATTTGGTACGAGATAAAAAGTGTAAGATTCTACCAACTGCTAAATCGTTATCAGCAACATAAGAACTACGAAAAGGATATCCATCAGCTGGTCTTGGCCCTGCTGTATGATCGTTGGGTACTTGCATGGTTACTAAAGCAGGCATTGGCTCTTTGCCTTTAATCCACATTTTTGTAAACTCTTCTTCAAATTGATTCATTCTAAATTGATCAGGAATGTTGGTGTTGTAGCCTGCATAATTATAACTTGTTCTGCTAAATAAAGCCTTTTGCATAGGCACCATTACACCATGAGCAGCACCTGTAGCAGTATCGTACCAATTTTCTCTTACATGGGCAGTTTCATTGGCCTCACCAAAATTGTAGAAGCTAATTTTTTTTCTTTCTAAAGCTTCCCATAAACCACCAATTTCTGCATAATCTTCCGGATCCATACTTCCTGTTGATCCAGGAAAACGACGACCAGGTGCTTTTGAAAAGTATTTAGCAGATTTGTCAACACTAGAATTGGTTTCTACCCATTCATTCGGAATAACGCCCATCATCCAATGGTGACCATGAATTGAGGCATCGCTATCACAATAAAAATTATCGCTGAAAGCAAATTCTGTTGCTGCTTTATGATGATTAGGTGTAACTTTTAGATGTTTATTTTTTGCTCTTACAGAATCTGGCAAAGTGTATTCACAATTAACTCCAAATCTTGCTAAGGTTGAATCTCCATTAGCACCTTTAAGTTGTCCAAAAACTTCGTCGTATGTTCTATTTTCTTTGGTAATATAAACAATGTGCTGAATCGGACTTTTTCTTAACCCGGGTAAAATAGGTAGCGGATTTTTCACATCATCTTCCATTTTCAAAACTTCAAAAGTGTTGGCAATGGTTTGGTTGGTATAAGCATTTAACTCTGTTGCATTTGGAATTTTTATTTTCTGAAATGTACCTAATTGAATATCTCCAATATATGTGCCTTGAGGTGGAGCAACGAAATTAGCACCTCCATTTGGACCAGCACCTAAACCTCTACAAGAAATTACATACAATTCTTGTTCGTTTGGTGAAAGCTTTACCCTCGAAGGACCCCAACCTGTAGGTATTAATCCTTTTGTGGTTTTTGTTTGTACATCAATTACTGCTATTGCGTTAAACCCTAATAAAGCAACGTATAAAGTTTTCTCGTCTTTGCTTAATGTAATTCCAAAAGGTAATAAGCCTCTGTACTTATTAATTAAAGGATGAACTTGAATAGAAATATGAGCTAATATTTTATGATTTTTATAATCTAAAACAGCAATATTATCGTTGGTTGCATTCGTTACATAAGCATATTTTGATCCTACGGCAATTGAATTTGGACTAGCACCACCAACAACTTCTGCATCTTCTACCATTTCCCCAACTTGATAACCTGTTTTAAATTTATCAATTACTTTATTGGTTGCAAGATTAATTGTAAAAACACTCATTGCTTCAGGTGATAATGGGCTACCTAATCCTGGGATTTTTTTACCTTCAACAACGGTTCCTTCAATTGATTCTTTCGTATTATCGCCATAAGGATGACGAGAAATAAGCATAGAATCATAATTTTTTTCTGTTATTCCTTCGATTAATGGATAAGCATACATGCCAACATTGGCAACAAAAGCAGTTTTTTTATCTGCACTAACAGCTAAGCCAAATGGCTGACGACCTACAGCAATAGAAGCGGTAATTTTTTTGTGCAATAAGTTTAAACGAACCATTCTAAAATTGGCTCTATCTAAAACCAATAATTCATTTTCATGCAATAATAAGTCAGAAGTAAAGCTATCATCATATTCAACTCCATCAACAATTCCATTTAAACTAATAGAATCTAGTCGCTTATAATTTTCAATATCATAAACAATTACGGCTCCATTATCACCACCACTTAAGTAAACAGTCTTAGAGTCTTGTGCAAATGCAACGCCTAAAAAAGAACCTTTTGGCAAAGCCGATTCAAGAGATTGATGTGGCAAAGCCTGTTCAGGTTCATTTCCTCCAACAGGACTATGGGTTAGAGGTGAATTAATTTTATTGTTGTATCCTGGAACTCTTGTGTGTTGCAAAGTAACCAAATCGATAATTGTAAAAACACCATTGTGCAGTGTAACCGCTTTTTTACCGTTTGGAGCAATGGCTAATCCAAAAGGGTCATGCGTAATACGGATTAATTCACCTGCTGGTGTAACAAATCTTCCACTTGGTAAAATAGATACTCCATTAGGCTGAATGGTACAAAATTTATTTTTTGCAGGAACTTGTAATACGGATACCTTCTTGGTTTGAGCATTTATGATTGAAGATGAAGACCATAAACCTATAATGAGTAGCAAATATTTATTCATGAAAGCAGTATGTTGTAATAAAAAAGTAAAATAAGGCGAAATGAAAAATTCCGCCTTATTTAGAGTGTTACTAAAATATTATTGATTTTATTTGATAAGCCACATTTTGGTATTTAAATCATCTGTACCACCTTGTGCAGCAACTGCTTTTTGTCTGTTTACTGCATTCAAAGATTGTTCAGATAATGGATAAATGTAGCGAACAGGTACTTTATTACCATTTAGGTTAGCTGTTCCAGGAACAATTGCTGGCATTCCAGTTCTTCTCCAATCGAACCAAGCTTCTAAGCCATTGAAATACAATGCAATCCATTTTTGCAAAGCAATTTTAGCCAATTTTTCAGTAGAGTTTCCGGTGTACGCAACTGCTGTTTGTGTTAAATAACCTGTAGGCATATTTACATTCAGGTTGTATTGCGTTGGAACAAGTGATTTCCAATAATCGAAGTTTGCAGTAATTCCATTGTTGTAGAAAGTTTCTGCAACTCCAGTTGTAATTAAACCACGTTCTCTAGCTTCTGCTAAAATAAATTGCAACTCGGCATAAGTCATTAAGATTGCTCTTGGAGCAGCCGGGTCAGGAACTGCTTGTCCCGGATCGTTACAAACTAAGCATGCAAAAGTGTATCCTACTCTTGAAACGCTTTGTGGGCCACCATTAAAACTCAATGCATCTACATCACCTAAACCATTTGGAATTCCTTCAATTTTAGGTGTGCCAGCTACTACAGAAGATTGTGTAGGACGACCAAAAACATTTAATCTTGTATCACCTAAAGCAGTTAAACGGTCGCTCAATGTTTTACTTACTCTAATTTCATCGAAAGAACCTACTCTACTTCCATACAATGGCCATTGATTAGGTGCAGCAGCTAAATATTTCAATTCTGCATTATCGCTATTGCTAGTAAATATTGGATTATTTACAGCATCACTAAGAATGGCCTGCATATCTGCACTTACATTTTTCTTGGCAGAAATTCTCATTAATAAACGTAAACGTAATGAGTTAGCCAAACGTCTCCATTTTAAAATTCCTGCTGCACCACCACCAAATAAAATGTCTCCAGATAAATTGGTATTTGCAGTTGCCAATTGTTCGTTTGCTTTTTTTAAGTCGGCTAAAATACCTGTATAAATGGCTTCTTGACTATCATATGCAGGAGTATAAAGTCCGTCGGTTTTTGCTTTACCTGCTTCTGAATAAGGAACATCTCCATAAGCATCTGTTGCCAATGAAAACATCCAAGATTTTAAAATTAAGCCTACACCTAAATAAGGGCTTTTAGAATCATTTTGTACAGCTACAAAAATATTTTGCAAATTTCTGTTGTTTCCATAAACACTATTCCAAACTCCATTTTGTTCGTTCCACAAATAACGATCTTCATTTACAAATTGTATTTTAGCATGGTATTGAGCAACTAAATTTCCAATTCCCCAAGCATCAGATACTTGTTGGTTCATCATGTTTCTAATTACAGTACTTAGTAATAAATCTGGCGTTACGCTTGTAGGATTGTTGTAATTGGTATTTATTTCTCTAAAGTCTTTGGTACAGCTTACCATAAAGGCTATACTTAAAACAATGGTTGTTATTTGAATACGTTTCATAATTTTTTGATTAATTCGTTTGCATTAGAATTTTACGCTTAGGTTTACACCCATACTACGTGTTGATGGAATAGCCATGTTTTCGATACCTGGCAATGCAGTTCCACCACTGTAAGACATGTTTTCTGGGTCTACATGCGGTACATTGTCTTTTAACCATAAGTTACGACCAACGAACGAAAGTGTAGCCATTGTAAATGGTGTTTTCGACAATAGTTTTGCAGGGAAATTGAAGCCAACTTGCAATTCCCGTAGTTTAACAAAAGAAGCATCATACATTACACCTTCAGCAATACCACGACCGCCTGTCCAAGCTGTATGCCACTCTCTAGCAGTTACTTTTCTTGTATTTGGAACAAATCCTGTACCTGAAACTACAACACCTTGTCCTACAACACCGTTTCCAGGTTTTGTTAAGTCATAACCATCTGCACGTCCTTCAAGTGTTTCCATAATTATACCACCTTCTCTACCAACAGTTTGGGTTTCTGAGTATAATTTACCGCCAGAACGGATGTCGAATAAAAAGCTAAAGCTGAAGTTTTTATAAGAAAATTTATTGCTAATTCCCATTAACCAATCGGGGTTATAATTACCCAATTTAATACGATTGGTTGTACGAATTGGACGACCATTTGCATCAAACACCATTTGACCAACAAATTCACCTTTTGCATCATAATATGGTGCAGCAGGATTGGTGTTTTGAACTCTAGCAAAACCAATTCCATACATATCTCCCATTCTTTCACCTACTCTTGCTTCAATAGTAACACGTCTACTACCCATTACATAATTGGATAATCCATTACTTAATTCAACTACTTTACTTCTATTGGCAGAAAAATTAATATCAGTCGTCCAATTAAAATCTTTTGA
>Ga0114938_1001795_pt1 | contig 14220 bp, 17 predicted proteins | sample AshMeaBigSpring_FD_88675 | JGI IMG/M metagenome (GOLD analysis project Ga0114938, IMG submission 88675) | Groundwater microbial communities from Big Spring, Nevada to study Microbial Dark Matter (Phase II) - Ash Meadows Big Spring | ecosystem: Environmental > Aquatic > Deep subsurface >...
CAGCAAAAGAAAATGGCAATACATTTATTTCATAAGCTCTACCTGTAAGCAAAGTTGCTAATTCGCTTGATAATAAGAATGCGTTTGAACCGGTAACGTACAAATCTATGTTTGGGTGAACGTACAAGCCTTCCAACAGTTTTTCAAATTCGGGAACGTTTTGCACTTCGTCTATAAACACATAATTTGTTACATTTTTTTTGAGTTGCTTAATGATGTAATCGTAAATCTCTATCCAATTTTTTTCTGCTAAAACCCGAAATTCTGGTATATCCATATTAATTGCCAAAATAGAAGCTTTTCCGTTTTCTAAAAGCAACAAGTCTTGAAATTGAGTCATTAAAGTTGATTTTCCACAACGCCTAACGCCTGTGGCAACCTTAATTAAATTCTTGTCTTTAAGAACACTAAGTTTATCTAAGTACCGTTTACGTGCTATTGTTTTCATATGGCAAAGATAAACAAATTCCTAAAACTATTCATAAATAAAAACATTTAGGAATTTTATGATTCGTTTTTTGTACAAGTTCGGTTTATTGCGTTTTTAAAACCATGGACTTTGTCAATTAAAATTCGTCTGTTCAATGTCATTCGTGGTTGTCTTGCCGTTGTCCTATCTCGTACTGAAAAAAGTTTACACTTTTTGGTTAATAATCCTGATACAAATTTACACTTTTTTTTTTAATCCTGCATATTATTTACATTTGCATTGGAGATTCAAACGGAAACGGGCTCTGCTGTGGGGCAACCCGCACAACTGTCAGCAGGCGTTTTAAACTTTCATTTGCAAAACCTGTTAAGGCGAGCAAAGCCCGAAGTCCGTTTTCTTTTTCTACAAGTAAACTTTCAAAAAATTCCTTTTTAAGTCCGTCAGTTTCAACCTTGTTTTTTAAAACGAGAAGGGTTTCTTTTAACGAGTTGATATAGCTTTCATACTGCTCTTGAAAAACGGGATTATATAAATAGAAAGTGTTCTTATCTATTACGGTCTTAAATTTCTGGTCGTTTTTTTTTTCATGGTCAAATGTAAAAATTCTGTCTGTAATACTGTAAGTTTAATTGAAACACACTCATCAAAGCATAGCACATAACGAACAGGTATTTAGGAAGAAGTGGAATTAAAAGCACAAATGTTCAATCTACCACAAAAGCACATAAAAAGCACCCGTATCCCCAAATTTAGCACTTCTGCCTCTTTTTCATAAATACAATGTGCCTGTTGCACAACTCAAATATACAACTTGTTTTTAAATGTTCATAAATGTAGATAAAAAAGGCTGAAAGTATTGTTAATATAGGGTCTTATGCACAATTATTGCTCCGTTTTTATTATGCAAGGACGCAAACATTTTACACCACACTTATTCTATCAGACCGGGCTTGAGGCACTCGTTCAAAGACAATATTTATTGGTAAATAAATCATTAAACAACCCCCGCCAACACACTAAAAATGCGTTGTCAAGCATAAATAAAATTTAGTTTGTAAGAAAAAATCTTGTTGTGCAACAGGCTCGGCTGTTAAGCGATATGTTTTATTCTGGTTTAATTTTTACGATTTTATTGTCTCGCAAAATTACTAATTCACTGTTTTTTATTTTCTTAAATTCTAAAAGTTTTTCATACACTTTTTCAAGTCCTTTTAGGATTTTATTTTTTTCTTCTATCTGAATTTCAATTGTTGTCATAATAGTTTTTTAACAAGTTAAATTTTTCTTGATTAATAATATTGAGTAAGCCATCGGTTTGTTTGTCTGCTAAAAGTTCGTGTTTCCCTTCAGAATTGTCAAAAATCAATACCATCAACAATTGGTAGATAAATGTCAAACAGATTTTTGATTCCTCTGATGTATCTTCTTTCAATAATTTCTGGTTCAATATTATGTCCTCCTTCCGAAACTCTAATTTTCACACGTTCTTTAGCTAAATCGATATTTTGTAGCCAAAAAAAGAAAAGCGTTATTCGGTAACCTTGCTCTTTGGCTTTGAAGATTTTGTTTTTGTAGCTCTTAGTAGAAAGTGTTGTTTCAAAAGCGAAGTTTTTATCTTCTAAAAGCAATTCGTTAATCCTGTGAAGCATAATTCGTCCTGCTTCAAATGACACTTTTTCTGGTTGAAAAGGTGATAATCCTTTTGCAATTTCATCAGCATTAACAAATTCCTTACAATCCAAAATTTCGGGTAAAATAGTAAATGATGCAGTTGTTTTACCTGCTCCATTGCACCCAGCGATTATGTAAAGATTTTTGTCAATCATATTAGCAAATTTACAGATTATTTTTTTAGATTTTTAGTATTTATTTATAGGAAACCGTCATTATAGCATATCGCCAAACGTGGCTACAGTTTTAAGACGTGCGAGTTTTAAAAAACCGATACTTCTATTTAGTACCAAAGATAATTCAAATTCATAATCCTCGATAAAAAAATGCACCTTCCATTTCATATAACTGTCAACTATATATAGGCAATTTTGTTCTTAAATCTGTATCATCATTATTGCTTTTCCCAATATTACAAGTTTCACACAAGGTTTGGTAATTCTCTAGTTCATCTTTACCACCTTTTGAACGAGGTAAAATAAGGTCAATATGTAAAATTATATTTTCTTCTGCTCTTCTACCACAAGAAAGACAACGCCAATTATCACGCTTAAATACCTGCCATCTCACACCAGCTTGAATTTTTATTTTCGTTTCAGTTTTTAACATAATTTCAAAAAGTTGCTCTTCTTCAATTACTATACTATCAATTTGATTATTATCAGAATTTTTGAAATATGTAGTTTGTATATTTGGTATTTTATCAATTAATTTTAGTATATCGGCACCAATATTTGGCTTGTTACCAAGTGCTATTTCAATACAAGAATTTAATAAAGGAAAAAGATATATCAATTGCTTTATACATTTATTAATTTGTTCATAATTTATTGGATATTCAATAGGATTGGACATTATTACTAAATCATACTTTTGATTTTCCAGTTTAGCAATTAAGTCGTTTATTAATAAAAAAGTATCATAGAAATTGAAAAAATATTTTAAATTAGTTTGTAAAATAATACTAGAAATTTCTTCACTATTAGCAATAAAAAAGTTATAAAATTTTTCATAAGTTTGTGTAGAGAAATTTTTAGGGTGATTAAAAAAGAAGTAAGCTGTAAACCCTTCTGAAGTTAAATTATAACCCATTGAGGACGGAGATATTTTTGCATCACTACCATCTTTTCTTTTTAATCCATTCTATTTATTTCCCTTTCTTTGACCTCCAATAGAAATCCCTGCACTCTTATAATCGTATTTGGTAGGTTCTTTTCTTTGTGTTTTAGATAGCCTAAAATGTGGGGATTTTGTTAAAGAATAGTTTTGGTAAAAATCAAATTCAAAAATCTCCATTAATCTTGAAATTGTTTCATTTATAATCAAGTCAATTTTAGGGAGTATGGAATATCTAATAGCATCTGCTTTTAGTTGAATATCGTCAATTAAAAACAAAGTTTTATTATCTTCATCAAATATAATTTCTTCAATTTTCATATAATTTTTTGTGAAGTAATTTGCTTACACCTATCACCAGCCACCCAAAAATACCGGGACAAGTCGAGAAAAAACCTTCGTTTTTGCTTTACAAAAATAGGATATAATTTTATTTATAAAAATATATTTTCTAAGTGAATAAATTGATTTGGTTTGATGCTTTTGGGTGTGATTTTTTCCATTTTATTCATGCTATTTATTACCCGAGCTCATAGGCTTCAAGTTCCTATTTATGCTTTATTAGTTTTCATTACTAATAAAAACTCCAGTTCGCTTCATCGATGCTTTTGTTGATAAATTAGATTTAAAACAACTTCCCATTTTTAGGCACAGATTAGCTGCTTAAAAACAAAGGTTCACATACGTTTGTTTTGCACAAATAAGCTATTTCAAAAGCTATTTTTTTGGTTATAAAATAAATTTTGTAGTACCTATAGACATTCAGGGCAATTGAACTATCGTTTTTGATATTTATATGAAAGAGAAATAAAGTTGATGTTGTAAATTTAGATTGATTTGTTTTTGTCACTTAGCCTTATTATTCATTATACGATGCATAATAGCATACCATAAAGGAGGGAAAAATGAAATTACTATACTAGCGGGATAGCCAAATGGCAACTGTGGACTTTCATCAAAATGCCTGAGGATTTGATATTTGCGACTGGCCATATAGTGATGATCGCTATGTCGAGTCAATTCAAATAATATTATGCGTCCCAGTAAATGATTGCTATTCCATGAGTGATGAGGCATTACTCGCTCATACTTACCAGGGCTTATCACCTTACGCAACAATCCATAATGCTCTATATAATTGACACATTCTAGTAACAGAAAACCGATAATAGCAGCTATAATAAAAGCTATGCCTGCTTTCATTCCCCAAATAAAAAAAATAGCAGATGTAAAAGACAATTGTATAATATGAAATAGTAACATCAGATTATGGATTGAAAAAAATGAATGTTTATTTTTATACAATAAAGCAAGTTGGATACGCCAAGCTGATACATAACCCATTACCACTGACCTACACCAGAATGCGTATAGGCACTCATTGAGCCGAGATGTGGCTGGATCCATAGGCGTACTTACATAACGATGATGACCTCTATTATGTTCTATGTAAAAGTGCATATAGAGTGAGGTCAAAAGCAACGCATGGGACATCCATCGTTCATACCACGTAGCTCTATGACCTAGTTCATGTGCTACATGGATACCGAGTACTCCACATGAAATACCTGTGCCAAGTGTAAATCCTATTATTTCATTTACTGTATATTGATTACTAGCAATAGCTTGCAGAAAAAAAAAGATAATAGAATACTGTATCGGCACTATGATATATAATAATAAATCAAATAGCCATTGATTGTTTTTAGAATTTTCTATTTTTGTACTGTTATTGCTATTGCTATAAGGAATGAGTTGCTCTAATATAGGAATAATAATAAAAGCAATGACCACAGTAGTATAGGACCAAAATCCACCAAAATAAAATCCAAAATAAGCACTTAAAGGAACTATCAAACAAGCCAGGTATTTAAGGTCACTCCATCGCATATCTCTACATTACATGGCCTCAGCTACTACCTCCTGTACCTCAGGCATCATACGCTTGAGCATACCTTCAATACCTGCTTTTAGCGTAAGAGTGCTACTAGGACATCCACTGCATGATCCTTGCATACCTAGTGTAACTATACCATTTTTAAAAGATCGGAATATAATATTACCTCCGTCCATCTCAACGGCGGGCCGCACATAGGTATCTAAAATGTTTTTGATCTGTATTACAGTATCACTATCATCGGTTAATATTGTATTGTGTGATGTATCAATTGTTGTTTCATTAAATATTGGTTTGCCGGCATTAATATAATCCTTGATAAAATCTTTTAATAATAAAATCACATCATCCCATTCGGTATCAGCAGTTTTGGTCAAGGTTATAAAATTGGATGAATAAAATATATTTTTGATATAAGGGAAAGCAAATAAATCTAAAGCCAATGGCGAATCACTGGCATCCTCAATTGTACGGTATTCGCATACATGATTTGTAAGCATACGATTCATTACAAATTTCATGGTCTCAGGATTGGGAGTACTTTCAGTATAAATTACTAATGGTGAAATGGTAGCAGCTGACATGATTATAATAATTATAGGTACAAATTTCGTATAAAATTCATTATGATAATAAAAAATATAGCCTATTAAAAAAATAAAATGTGGGATTAATGCAACATTTACTAAGAAATTTTTTTTTAAGAATAAATAAAATAAGGAAAAAATTTGAATATATTTGTACTTGCAAAAAGTGTTATTATAATAATAACTATTTGGCATACGATTTGAAATTATATTATAAAAATTAAAGAATTATTCCGATGAGATTTTATTTATTATCCCTTTTACTGCTATTAAGTATAGCCTACACACCAAGCAAAGCACAGTCTAACGGCATATTACAATATGATAAAGAGACTTATGATTTTGGTGATATCATTGAAGGTATATTAGCTACGCATGAATTTACATTTACTAATACAGGTATGGATACGGTAGTATTGAAAAGTGTAAAAGCGAGTTGTGGTTGCACTACTCCGTCCTGGACCAAAGACCCTATAGCTCCTGGAGAAAAAGGTAAAATCACTGCTACATTTAACTCTGCTAATAGAAAAGGCGCTTTTAGAAAATCTATTATGGTAACCAGTAATTCTAGTGAACCGACAAAAATGCTGTATATAAAAGGCACAGTAATATCGGCTCCTAAAGAAGTGCCAGATATAGAAAAAACACCATCAATGCTTTCAAATCCATAATTTATTAATAGTATTTTTTACAAAATGAAAAAATTATTTATTTGTTTTATCAGTCTATTTGCTATCTATAACGTAGATGCACAAGAATTTCAGTTTCTTGAAGAAACGCATGATTTTGATACCATACCCGAGGGTCCTCAAGTATCTACAATTTTTAGATTTAGAAATATAGGGGATCAAGCTTTGATTATTTCCGGAGCAAGGGGCAGTTGCGGTTGCACTCAGCCTACCTTTACTAACCGACAAATAGCACCTGGTGATACGGGCAGCATACAGGTAACGTATAATACTCAAGGCAGACCCAATGCTTTTAGCAAAACTGTTTTTGTTAATAGTAATGCTAAATTAACTGAAGGTCAAACAGAGAAAATACTTATAATTAAGGGATTTGTAGATAGTGCAATGAAAATAGAAAATTATAAACCCTCTCCTATCCCCGACTTTGAAGAAATTAAAAAAGACATGCCTAAAAAACCAAAAAAAGAAAAGAAAATTAAAAGAGGCAAAATGAATGGCAAACTCAAAGAGTAATTACTATTTTATTTATTTCAAAATATTTTTTTTAAAAGCGGAGGATATTCTTCCGCTTTTTGTTTTTATTTTCGATAACAATTATTAAATGAAATGAATATACTAATCACTGGCGCTACTAGTGGCATAGGTAAGGCATGTGCGGTAAAATTTGCAATGAAAAATAATAGGCTATTTCTTACAGGTCGCAGAAATGAGCTTTTAAAAGCATTACAAAATGAGCTAAAACTATCAGGAGCCGAAGTATATATATATAATTTCGATATACGTGACCAAAAAGCTTGTAATACATGCATAGAGGACATCAATACTACATATACCCTTGATGTATTGATCAACAATGCCGGACTCGCAGCAGGTATGAGTGATTTTGCAAATGGTGATATCATGGATTGGGAATTGATGATAGACACTAATATAAAAGGGTTGATGTATATTACTAGAGCTGTATTGCCTAAGATGATACATAAAAATCATGGACATATAATCAATATAGGCAGCACGGCAGCAAAACATACATACGCAAAAGGAAATATATATTGTGCCACCAAGCATGCTATAGACGCTCTCAGCCAAGGTCTGCGTATCGAATTACTTCCTCATAATATCAAAGTCACAGCAATACACCCTGGTATGACAGAAACAGAATTCGCATTGGTCCGATATAAAGGAGATGCAGAAAAAGCTAGTAAGGTATATGAGAATATAACACCTTTATATCCTGAAGACATAGCGGATGTCATATATTATGCTGCTCATCTGCCGGCTCATGTATGCCTCAATGATATCGTCGTGACTTGCACTGCTCAAGCCAATGCGATACATGTACACCGTTATACCAATGTATCATGAGTGTGTTATATAAAACATTATATAAGCTCCCTATTTACTTTTGGATTATAGTGGCTATATTGATATTACTGCAATTATATTTTATAGACTTTCCTTTTTTTTGGGATAATATCTTATTATCGAGTAAAATAGCTCATCATTATTATGATACAGATTTTAGCCAATTTTGGTTACCTGCTAGATTAGATAGCGGCCACCCTCCTTTTTTTGGTATCTTATTAGGGCTATTATGGAAGATATTAGGTAAATCATTATGGGTAGGGCACCTATTTATAGGACTTATAGTGATTTTGATTTTTTATCAATTCAGACTTTTGGCCACTACATACATTAATGAAAAATATATCCCTTGGGTTTTATTATTATTGATAGTAGAGCCTACTATGTTGGCTCAGCAGTCGCAATGTACCAATGAGATGGTATTATTATTGGGATTTTTATTGGCAGTAAATGCTATTATCAATAATACATGGTATTGGTTATTATTAGGTTTGCTGCTGATGGTAAGTGTAAATCTGAGAGGTATATTTTTAGGTTCTGGATTATTTTTAGGTGAATATATATATCTTTTGGTAAAAAATAGAAAATTTGAATATTCGAGGATACTACCTTACGTAATTACTGGCATTTTAGTAATCCTATATTTTTACTTACATTATCGTCATACTGGATGGTGGGTAAGTAATACTATGAGTGATTGGAGTGCCAATCAGCAATTGGCTGATGCGAAAACAATAATACGAAATCTCGTATTGATAGCTTGGCGTATGGTGGATTACGGTAGGATAATCGTATTTGTTCTTATTGCTATTTTATTCTATAAAAATAGAAAAAAAATAAATTTTGGTATTATTACCTACTTAATTATAGCTTCATTTTTTATCCTAAGCATAGTTCTACTTGCTATCAGCAATCCTATAGCACATCGCTATTTATTGCCGTTTTATTGTATGAGTTTATTGTTATTGGTGTATTGGATACAGTCTGTAAAACATGCTGAATTGTTATTTTGTATTACTTTTATGGTATTAGTATTGGGAGGCAAATATATTGTATATAAGCAGCCCATTGCTACTGGCTGGGATGCAACACCGGCTCATTGGGATTACTTCGTAGCGAGAGAAGAAATGCTTAATTTTATAGACCGCTCCGCTATCGGCATTAATGATATAGCGACAGCCTTTCCGTGTGTCAATGTGAACTATTATAGCGACCTCAGAGGACGGAATATAGATTTTAAAAACTATTTTGATACGAGGAGCACATATAATTACATATTATACAGTAATGTGATGAATGATTTTAGTAAAGAAGATCTTAATAATTTTAATAATCTAGTGAAGGTATATGAAGTGAACAGAGGGCCAACGAATTGCATATTATACCGAAAAGATATATGTAATAGACCAATCAATTAAAATTAGATTGGTCTAAACATCTATCAATTCGGCATATACCACTGTAAGAATTATAATTATTAGCCTAATTCATAAATCACATTGGTATTATATCAAAAAAAATAAAGCCACTCTCTCGAATGGCTTTAGTACCTTTTTATTAAAAGTGATAGTTTAGAAATGATAGTTAAGACCAAACCCTAGTGTACTCATATTGAGATTCAAACCAAAGCTAGAATTTTTATCTGTATTTTCAACAGTTGTAGTATCACCAGACTTTGAATTCCAAGAGTTATATCCTAATTGACCATAGTGAGTATTCATAGAGAAATGATCAGAGAATTGGTAATATACACCTGGGCGTATATTGAAACCTAATGATGAAGTTTTAGTATCATCAGTATTAGTAGTACCACCTCCAGAGTAGGATGTAGTCTCTTTACCAGATCCATATCCTAAATCACCTTGCGCATACCATCCAAAGTTGTCATTTATTTTTCCTATGTAACGAGCAAAAGGCATGACTTTGAAACCACCATACTTTATAGTTTCTTTATCACCAATAACATATATATCTTCATCAGTATTGGTGCTACCATTATAACCGATACCTAATCCTATACAGATATTATCGGATAGATTGTAACCGATGGTAGGCATGAAATGATAAGAGGAAGTCTTAGGCAAATCTGTCTCTGTAGTAGTGCTGCCCATTACTTTTTTATTGCTACCACTATTAGTATTAAATCCTAAGTTAGCCGAAATCCATAATTGAGCTTGTGCAGCTACTGTAGTGAAAACTGCTATTGCAGTAATTAAAACGATTTTTTTCATAATTATTAAAAATTTTAGGGTTTACGAAAAATTAATTGATGCAAAATTCTAATATAAGTCACAGATTATTACAATAAAGTTGCATGAGTTTTTCAACATATTACAAAAAAAAACACCCATTGTCAGAATATATAGACAATAGATGTTATAAAATATTGATTTGCAAATATTTACAATATTACAAATATAACTGAAATCCTACATTGAGTCCAAATTTACCAGTACTAGTACGGGTAGTAGTAGTTACTCCCAAAAGCGTACTCTCATCTTTATCCACAGAAAATGTATAATTTAGTAAAGCCTCGACCCCTATGTTTTCATTAATAAAATAAGCAAAGCCTACGCCAGGTCCATAGCTTACGCCACTAGTTTTAAGATCTGGTAATGAGGTGCCCGTTATATCTTTCTCCTTAGTTGTAGTGGAGCCAAAACCAACAAATGCCTCACCAAATACTGCTGATTTCTCATTTAGATTATAATAATATCTCAAAAAAGGTCCTACGTTGAATTCAGTAGTAGCATTAGATCTCTTATCTCCGTCAGCTCTCGATTTGGAAGAGCTCAAGCCTACATTTAGTTTCAAGCCACCTGCTAGATTATCAATAAAAAAATAACCAATATTGGGATTGATATATATATTGGTGATCGAAGGTCCTTTTGATTCTACCTTAATGCTACCTGATTCAGTTTTTATTTTGGCCGAACTGCTATTGAATCCAATGTTGCCACCGACCAACATATTACCTTTTTGAGTTTGTGCAAATGCACAAAAATTGATTGCTCCTAAAACTAGAGCCATAGTTAAAATTTTAATTTTTTTCATAATAATAAATTTTTTTATTAGAGTTTGATGCGAAATTATCAAAAAATATTCTAATTAGCAAATTAGTTTATACTTTTGTCAAAATTATTTATTTTATTTATTTAATAATTAATCAATTATCAATATGAAATTATGTCGAGATGGATGGCTATAGATTATGGGCTCCAAAGGATAGGGCTAGCTATTACTGATCCATTACGTATCATAGCTACTCCATTAGATACTATTCCTACTGCCACTTTTTATGAATATTTCAATAATTATTTACAGAATGAGCATGTCTCAAGAGTAATAGTTGGTATGCCCATTTCTTTAAAAAACAAAGAAACAAACCTAACATCTCATGTAAAATTATTCATAGAAAAGCTCATACTACTTTATCCCGATATTAAAATAGAATGTGAGGATGAGCGATTTACATCCAAGATAGCCTATCAAGCTCTGAGTCAAATGGGGCTACCCAAAAACAAAAAACATCAAAAAGAAATTTTGGATAAGATGAGTGCTTCATTAATTTTGCAAACTTATATGGAAAAAAATCCATCTTGATGAAAATATGATCCTACCTATAATAGCCTACGGTGATGCGGTGCTAAAAAAAACCGCCTTACCTATCGATGCATCATATAATGAACTATCACAATTGATAAGTAATATGTATGATACGATGTATAATGCACATGGTGTGGGGCTAGCGGCACCTCAAGTCGGTATAAGCATAAGATTATTTATAGTAGATAGTGATCAAATATTAAATAAAAAGAAAAAAGATGATAATGATGATGATGATGATATATTGCTGCTCAAAGATGAAATAGGAATAAAAAAAATATTTATCAATCCTACTATTACTAAGCGCTATGGCAGAGAATTTGAATACAACGAAGCTTGTCTGAGCATACCAGGTATAAGAGAGGATATCACACGCCATGAAGCTATAGATATGAGCTATTATGATGAGTATTTCACATTACATCAAGAGTCTTATAATGGGCTTAATTCACGTATCATACAGCATGAGTATGATCATTTGGAAGGTAGATTATTTACAGACTTATTGAAACCGCTACGTAAATCAATGATACGTGGCAAATTAGAAAATATCTCCAAAGGGAAAGTAGAAGTAGATTACCGTATGAAATTCCCTTTTTCCAAGAGAAAGTAAGTATATACTATATCCTTGAGGGAATAACGATTGCATAATGTGGGTTAATAATTATTGGCATAAAAAATAAGCCTCCTTGTCATTATTCATAAGCCAATGTAAAAGCTGACATAATATTGCTATGCATGCCAGTTGGGGTATGCTTATGTATTTGTATTACCGTATTTATATCCCTGTCAGATTCTATAATATATCCCAAGAGCCATCGTATAATTATATGTATCACATATAGTAAAGGCAGTAAAAAGAGTTTTTTTGGTATTCGCATTCTATATTTTATTTTTATTAGTATAAAATTATGATTTCCGAATGCCTCAATACAAAGACAGATTTCATTATTTGTCAATAATAAAAAAGCCCTCAAATTGAGGGCTAATCATAATAATACCATATTGTATTATAAATCAGTTGCTATAATATCATCACTTTATCCTGTTTGGTCCCCATTGGTGTATTGATCTGAATATAATAAATGCCAGCAGCAATAGCCTTAATATCTAATGATTCTTCCCCCTCTTGCATGGCTTTATTCAATACTATACGCCCACTCATATCTACCAAGGTCACCTGTATGTCCATAGCAGTTGGCAGACTTATAGTCAGCATACCTTGTGCTGGATTGGGATAATAACCTATTTGACCTTTTTCTACCATAATACCTTTTCCTGTATTACCTGTAATATTACTATTATCTATACTTTCTATTTCCTCTGGCAGCGGTATATTACTAGTATTCACAACTTTATCACGTATAGTCACAGTCACCCTTATAGCTGATATAGAGTTATTGTATATATCTAGGTCATTATTCCCGGCTACGTTTTCATCTATAGGTCCCAATATTTCATCTTCGATAAATATAGATTGTGCGTACAAGTGCCCAGCGACCATACACACAAGGATATATATTAATATTACTTTTTTCATATCTATCAATTTTTATTAAAATAAAGATACTACAAATTTTAATACAATTTACCGACAAAATTTATCAATTGTCAGAAAAATGTAAAAATACTGCTATCTCTTAATTTATTTATCCAACAATTTTTGGCAATATCCTCTCTTTTTTTATAATTTTATTTCCATAAATATAAAATAAATTTGATACTCATAATCAAAGATAGGATATTATGTCACTTAAGGTGAATCTGAAATTACTGGGAAGTAAGCTCCCCGCCAACCATATCGAGTGCTGTAGCTCATCTGCTATGGACCAGTGGCTAGTAGCCCTTATCTCTCCTAATATGTTTATCGTTATTCATCACATTTAGTTGTATATAATGTTACAAAGTAAATGCATCATGTTATTACGAAGTTTGTCTCCTAAAGAGTACCGCTACGTATGTAATCTAATGTCACTATCCAAATCAGATGATACCCTAACAGCATTATGGCAAATATTACAAACGTATGCACCAGCTTATGTCCATACTGATCTAAATAAAGCTAATATACTGAAACTTCTTAAGCTAAGCGATACCGATGGAGATAAAAAGCTACGCTATACCATATCCACAATTACTAAGTATATAGAAGACACTATCATCTATCAACGGCTATCTCTCGATACCCAGTTGCGTTCCTCTATATTAATCGAAGAGTTGGTACATCGATCTATCAATAAACAAGCAAAAAAATTGCTATTACAGGAAATAGATTCATTAGAAAACGGCTCATTACGCAATATGGATTATTTCAGCAGACTATTTCAACATAGAGAAACACAATACCGACTACTCACCCCTCAAGAACTGCGTAGCGAGACTAATAATCTACAATCTGTGGTCAATAATTTAGATATCTATTACCTCGCTCACAAATTGCATTATACCTGTGAGATATTAAATAATCGCTATGCCTTTACTTATCCTTTAGAGTCTAAATTCTGGACAGAGTTATTGCCTATGCTACAAAAAGAGCCCTATTGCAATATCCCATTATTACATATCTATAAAACGATAATAGACACCCTCACTGCTCCAGATGAAACACAACATTATAAGAAATTAATAGATTTATTGCAAGAGCATCGCAACAAATTTACATTACGAGAATTACAAGATTTATATGTATATCCATTCAATTTTGCCATACGTCGCATTAATAAAGGAGAATCACAATGGTATCAAATTCTCTTTGATCTATACAAAAATCAAATCAATCAAGGTCTATTTAATATCCCTGGATATATCAATGAATTTAATTTTAAAAACATCATAGTCATAGCATTGAGAGTCCATGAA
>Ga0114938_1001797_pt1 | contig 14200 bp, 18 predicted proteins | sample AshMeaBigSpring_FD_88675 | JGI IMG/M metagenome (GOLD analysis project Ga0114938, IMG submission 88675) | Groundwater microbial communities from Big Spring, Nevada to study Microbial Dark Matter (Phase II) - Ash Meadows Big Spring | ecosystem: Environmental > Aquatic > Deep subsurface >...
GAATCAAATCTTCAAAAAAGCAGCAGGTGCAAAATGAGAAGCGTTATGCTTCTAGCGGCAGGGGTTTCCCTGTCGCTTATTTTGCTAGGATGTGATAATAAGGTGGCAAGTGCCCAAAGTGTGGAAGCACCTAAGCAAGAGGTTAAGGTAGCGCCAAAAGTGGAAGAAAAAAAAGCCCCAACTGTTGCAAGTACAGCTTCTGGGGTCTTTTTAGACAATGCAACCATTCAACCCAATGGCAAACCGATGTTAGTCGTCTTTGGTGCTAAGGAGTGTATGTATTGTGCAACGCTCAAAAAAGATATTCAAGAAAGCCCTGAACTGACCAATACGCTCAGTAAAGAGTTTTCAACCTACTATGTGGGTATGGATACTTTGAGTGAACACAATTTGGTGCATGAAACCCAAACCATGAAAACAACGAATAAAATGTTGGCAGAAATTTATGGCATTAGCGCAACACCAACCCTCATTTTTTACGATGAAAAAGGTCAAAGCCTCTTTAGAGTACCTGGCTATATGCCAAAGCAGCAATTTTTGGTAACACTCTCTTTCATGAAAGAAAAAGCATGGGGTGAGGCTGCGCGTAATTCGCCAGAAATCTATGAGAAGCTTAAAGCATACTATACCCAAAAGGGCATTATTAAATAAAGGAGATGGCATGTATCAAAAAATTATTATGATGACACTGATGGCGTACTCATTGGCGTCTGCTGCAATCATTTATGAGCCAAAAATCGTCACCAACGATAAAAATAACCTTTTTATTTTTGGGAGTGCTTCGTGTTCGTATTGTGAAACTTTGAAAAAAGAGATTGAAACGGATGGGGCGCTCAAAGAGGCATTGGGCTCCTTTAATGTCTATTATATTTCAATTGATTCGAATATTGAGTATACCTATGTTGATGCCAAAGGCGTTGAAAAACCAACATCCAATATCACGCTAAAAGCAGAATTTGGTGCGCGTGCAACACCTACCATTGTCTTTTTTAGCCCATCGTGGCAAAAAGTCTTGCAACTGCCAGGGTATGTGGATAAAAAGAGCATGGCTAAGCTGAGTGATTATGTGGGCAAAGAGATGTACAAAACCAAAGATTTACAAGAATACATTAAAGAGAACAATCTCTAAAGGGATGGCGCCATGAAAAAATTAGCACACCGCTTTTTTACGTTTCCGCTCTTCTTTATACTGCTTTCCTTTTATGGGGGCTTGTTGGCAGTAGCCACCTTTTTGGAAAATGATTTTGGTACGAGCAGTATCAAAGCATTGATCTATCATGCCCTGTGGTTTGATCTGTTGCATCTTGTGATGGGGGTCCAACTTTTGGGGATGATTGTGAAGTACAAGATGTGGAAAAAAGAGAAGCTTCCCATGTTCTTTTTTCATGGCGCCTTTATTGTTATTTTACTTGGTGCTGGGGTGACACGGTATTTAGGCTTTGAAGGTATCTTGCATATCAGAGAAGGTAAAAGCGAAACGCGAATGCTCTCTAGTGAACCTTACGTTCAAATCAAAGTGCTGGACACCAAAGGCAAGGTATTGGGGGAATGGGAGTATCTCAAATATTTTTCCACAACACCGTTTGGAAACAATGCCTTTTCAAAACAGATAGCACTCACCAATGGAGAAAAGGTTGAAATCGTCTTTAATCGTTACACACCTCCTTTGAAAAAAGGGCAATACGCCAAAGTGGAATTGTTGGTCTATTATAAAAAAGGGCGTAGCGTACTCTCATTGGTAGGAGGGGATATGAAAAAAGGGTATGAGCAAAAAGTCCAACTGGATGACGCTTTGATTGTTGCAGAGTATGGTTCTAAAGTGCATGAGCTCCCTTTTGCACTCCATCTTGAGGATTTTATCTTAGGCAAGTATCCAGGATCATCTATGCCATCGCATTATGAGAGTGCGGTAAAAGTGGTGGATGGAGAGAAGCGTTTTGATTACCGTATTTATATGAACCATGTGTTGGATTATAAAGGGTTTCGTTTTTTTCAATCTTCGTACGATCCTGATGAATTGGGTACAGTCCTCTCTGTCAACCGTGACCCTGGAAAGTGGCCTACCTATCTTGGGTATCTTTTATTGGCCTTGAGTCTTTTTTGGTCAATCTTTTCAAAAAGAGGAAGAGCCGCAACATTACTTCGCTCTTTAAATACGAAAACAAGCGCTGCTTTTATGGTCGTTTTGCTTTTGGGCTGGCTACAGCCAAGCTTTGCAGAAGAGACAACCTTTTTAAAAACCTATGCCTCTTCTACAAAAGAGCATGCCAAAGCGTTTGAGTCATTGCTCTTGCAATCCAGTGATGGTCGTATCAAACCGCTTGAAACCTTTGCAAGTGAAGTTTTATACAAATTAAGTCGTAAAAAAAGTTTACATGGACTCTCTTCAACGCAAGTTGTTCTTGGAATGGTCGCATTTCCAGACACCTTTCATCACGTAAAGATGATTAAAGTCACCCATCCTGAGATTAAAAAAATGATCCAATTGGCACCTCACGAGAGTCTTTCGTCCTATAATGCCTTTTTTACAGAAAAAGGGGACTATCGTTTAAAAGGAGTTATTAATGAAGCCCATCGAAAAAAGCCAACAGAACAAAACCAATTTGATAAAGATGTCTTGCGTATTGATGAGCGTCTTTCTATCGCTTATATGGTTTACAGCAGTTCTTTTTTAAGAATTTTCCCAAAAGCAGGCGATGCAAATGCAAAATGGTATGCACCCATTGAAGCGGTGCAACAGTTTGATGCCAACGATGCAAAGAGGGCACAACAAGACATTACGGATATCGTACTCTCTTTTCAAGAGTTTGACACCCAAAGTTTACAAGTCGCTGCCCAAAAAGCTCGCTTACATGTAAGCCAAATCCAAGAAGAGATATCGCCCAATCTTGTACCTCCTTCTTGGAAAATTCATTTGGAAATTTTTTACAATAAACTCTCTTTGTTTGCAACACTCTCGTATGTCTATCTTACTTTAGGGTTCGTAAGTATCTTAGGCGTTTTGTATAAGCTTATCTCTCCATCGAAGAGCGCATCATCTTTTTTTGCGATGCTACCGCTTGTTTTGGCTTTAAGCATTGTTCTTCATGCAGTAGGCTTAGCCATGAGAGCTGTGATTTCAGGACATGCCCCTTGGAGCGATACCTATGAGACGATGATTTTTATTGCATTGATGACGTTGTGTATGGGGGCAGTTGTGGCAAAAAAATCGCCTATTGCTGCTAGTGCATCACTGTTTATGGCAGGCATTATTCTCTTTGGAGCCCATCTGAGTTTTATCGATCCGCACATTACGACGTTGGTGCCCGTACTAAAATCGTATTGGCTCAATATCCATGTTTCGGTCATTACAGCCAGTTATGGCTTTTTTACGTTTAGTGCCTTTTTAGGGTTACTGACCTTGGTTCTTTTTATAGGAAGCTTTTTTGCACGTAACCGTTTTAGCGAGAGTATTGTACATATTAGCAGTGTGAATGAGCTTTCGATTATCGTAGGATTAGCATTATTAACCGTTGGAAATTTTTTGGGAGGTGTTTGGGCCAATGAGTCATGGGGGCGTTACTGGGGATGGGATCCCAAAGAGACATGGGCACTGATTTCGATTGTAGCCTATACGCTCATTGCCCATTTACGTTTTGCTGTCCCAAAAGCCTCGTATCACTATTGGTTCGCTATTGCCTCTATTGTGGGCATCTTTTTTATCTTAATGACCTATTTTGGAGTGAACTTTTATCTCTCAGGACTTCATTCGTATGCTACAGGCGATCCTGTTCCTGTGCCCAATGAACTTTACGTGTTTGTCCTTAGCTTTGTTTTTTTAGCAGGCATTGCATTTAAACAGCGTCGGTGCATCCTGATGGTATAGTTACATGTAAGCTTGCCATGCTCGTAGAGCACCTAAACGTGGTATACTATTTCAAAACGTATCCTAAGAGGAGGTGCGCGTGCATAACTTGTTTAAACATGAAAATATCATTCGTGTGAGCATTGGGCTTGTGATCTTTGGGTATAGCACGTATGTGTCATGGTGGTGGGGTGTGTTGCCTGCACTCATCTTGATCTACACAGGAGCTCATCAATTTTGTCCTGTGTACAGTATGATGGGAATCAATGCTAAAGAGGCGCTGGATCGCTATTATTTGGCTCAACTGCCAAAATACAACCCTGAACCAGTTTTTATTTATAGCCTTAAAGGCGAATTAAAATTTAAAAACGCTAATGCTAGCGATGCCTTTATTGCTGCAATAAACATTCCAAACTTGCTAGCATACCACCAGCAAAATGATTTTTTTGAGCATTTTAATATCGCTGCAAAGATTTACATGGTACGTTTTCATGTGGTCAAAGAGAGTGATTTGGTGTTTGGCTATGCCTTTGATGCAACAGAGTTTGTTTCCTTGCAAAAAGAAATCATTTCGACGCAAAAAGAGATTGTCTATACCATGGGTGAAATTGGTGAGACGCGCTCTAAGGAGACGGGCAATCATGTTAAACGGGTGGCAGAGTATTCGTATACCTTAGCCAAATTAGCAGGGCTAGATGAAGAAGAGTCTGAACTTTTAAAAGTGGCTTCACCGATGCACGATATTGGAAAAGTTGGTATCCCCGATAGTATTTTGAAGAAACCAGGAAAATTGGATGATGAAGAATGGGTCGTGATGAAAACCCATGCACAGATTGGCTATGAACTTTTAAAACACTCCAAACGACCCATCTTGCAAGCCGCTGCTATCGTTGCCAAAGAGCATCATGAAAAGTGGGATGGCAGTGGTTATCCGCAAGGGCTCAAAGGTGAGGAGATTCACTTGTATGGGCGTATTACGGCAATTGCCGATGTTTTTGATGCTTTGGGTAGTGAACGTGTGTATAAAAAAGCGTGGGAGATGGAGAAAATTTTAGGCTTATTTGAAGCCGAAAACGGAAAGCATTTTGACCCGCATTTGGTAGAACTCTTTTTTACCCATTTAGATCAATTTATCGCCATTAAAGAGCGGTATAAAGATTAGACATTAAAAGAGAACCATAATGATTTTAGAGCATAAGACTACCGAGAGATAATGTCCTTTTGTAATATTATTTGTACAAGCACAGATTGATTTTATTCTCTATTCACAATCAAATAATTTTCTAATTATTGAAATTTAGATTTTCAAAATAAATTTATTTCAGGCAATAGACTATTTTCTTTTGCTAAAAATTCTTTGTGAAAGATCACTAGCAATTTAGCGTGTATGATTAAATTACAATGTACATTATGCTATAATGATGTTTATACATCACTACACCACTGAGGTTTATTATGCATAGAATTAGTTTAACGATAGATAAAGAGCTTTATGAGCAAGCAAGAGTTTTTGGTTTTGTGGAAAAAAAATCTATTTCTCAAATTTTAAGAGAGAGCTTAGAAGTCTATTTTCAAAATTCTCATTCAAAAGAAAAAGCTGCACTTATTTTAGATGCCAAAGACAAAGCAGATATTTTACAAATTTTGAATTCAGATACATTTACAGACCAAAACGACTTTGCTAAAAAGTACAATGTGTGAAAATATCATTTTCAAAAACATTTGAAAAAAGCTTTTCAAAATATGACCATACTTTACAAAAGCGCATCTATGATGCGATTATAAAATTACCTGAAGGTGATGTCAAAAAATTAGTAGGTGAAGATATCCCTCCCATTTTTAGATTGAGAGTTTCTAAATATCGCATTCTCTTTTATATGGACGATAGTGAAATCAAAATTTTGAAAGTTGATAGTCGCGGTGATATTTATAAATAAGATTTTTTGGCTTCTACTCAGGCTACACTAACTTGATATACAGTGATAATGTTCAATTATCTGAAAATATATGCTTGTCTCGCAAAGCAATGCCATCAAAGCAGGATACTACATCTGCTCTTTTGACGTTTACTTGTTTGAATAGTTTTAAGCCATTTACCTTACAACCATAAATCCGTAAATGCTCTAAGGAGTATCATGAAGAACTATTCTCTTTTGCTGCTACTTGCCACATATGCTCTAGCAGACATGTCGTTTCAATGCTACGATGTTTTTAATGATATCATTAAAAAAGGTTTTCAAGACAGCAAATAAAACATTGAATTAAATGCTTAAAAGAGCTATAATATGCGCAACAAGGAGTCACAATGAGAAAAAGTATCGCACATCAAGAGCAACGTGTTCATTTGCATGAACTTTTTTCTATTACCAAAGTGGCGCGAGGTTTAAATAATCTTGTCACACAAATCAAAGATAAAGCATTGGAAAAAGTCATTATTTTAAAGAACAATGAACCTGAAGCAGTATTAGTGAATATTGATGATTATCTAGCACTTAAAGAAAAAGAGAGACTTTTGGAAATGATAGAAATAAGTGCTATGGTCAAGCAAAGAGGTAAAGAGTCTCATGAAAACACTATGAGTATGGATGAGATGTTTCAAAAAGCTCGTGAAGCAAGAGCTAGAGTCTAAGGCGTATGATGGCTATTGTAAAAGCGGTCAGTAATGCTATTTATGAAGATTTGCAGAATATTGAAGAAGATGATGCGTTTGAAGAGGCTGAAAAAATTTGGCAACAGTTAAAAATCAATCCCTATTTAGGAGAACCCCTCTTTGATAGACCCGATTTAGATATATATCTTGAAGGGTGCTATAAAATCTATTTTATCAGAAAAAATACCGATTCGTTTACACTATGAATGATGCCAATGAAATCATTGTTGTGATTATTATTGCTATTGGAAAAAGAGATAGGCTAGAAGTTTACAGAGAGGCTGATAAGAGGTTAGGGGAGAGTTGAAAGAAATACGACTCTCTTGACAACATTAAGTTATAATATCGCTACCATAAGGAGGAATAAATGCTTACCAAACAAGATGTGTTAGAATATCTTAAAAATCATAAGCAATATTTTCATGATCATTATGGCCTAGAAAAAATTGGTTTGTTTGGCTCATTTGCGAGGGGAGATCACTCAATTTCAAGCGACATTGATATCCTTTTTGAGGTAGATGCAAAGAAAAAGTTTTCGTTGTTTAAATACTTAGAACTGAATAAATATCTAGAAGATGGGTTTAAAACAAAAGTAGATTTAGTAAGAGAAGCGTCGCTTAAAGAAAGCCTCAAACCTTATATTCACAAAGATCTAATTTATGTTTAAATCTCAGCGTGATTGGGCGTTATACGTCAAAGATATCTTTAGGGAATGCGAACGTATTGAAACGTTTGTCTATGGCATTACGTATGAAGAATTTACGGATAATATTGAGAAAGTGTATGCTGTAGCTAAAGCGTTTGAGAATATTGGTGAAGCAGTGAAACAACTGCCTCAAGAAGTAACTTCAAAATATCCCAATATCCCATGGAGTGAAATAGCAAAAATGAGAGATGTACTAACACATCACTATTTTGGGTTGGATGATAAAGTTTTATGGGATACTCTTGATGAAGATTTTAAGCTTTTCAAACTGACAATTGCTCAAATGCTAAAAGAAATAGAATAGGCTAGAATATGTCCTATTCGCTACAAAGTATTACAATTTAAACTTTGAAAATCTGAATTTTCAATAATTAGAAATTCACTTAGTGAAATCAACTTACTTATGGTTGGCTCCAAGACAAATAGATTTTAAAGCTATTGTCTTGGACGAGCAACATGGGGTCCTTTCAGGAAACGGAATATATAGCACGTTAAGAGAAATGAACTTCTTAATTTGAAGCAGGAATCCAACGATATAGGGTTGCGAGGGATACTCCAAGATCTTTAGCGACATCGCGAGGTGGCACACCACTGGCAAGAAGACGTTTAGCAGAAGCAATTTTAGAGTCAGTCATACTTCTTTTTCTTCCTCCTGTACGTCCAAGAGCACGCGCCACTTCTAATCCTGCACGGGTACGCTCAACGATGAGTTCTCGCTCCATCTGCGCTAAACTTGCCATGACATGAAAAAAGAACCGGCCTGAGGGCGTACTGGTATCAATAGAATCGGTAAGACTTTTAAAATGAATGCTCTTAGCATTTAGTTCCTCAACAAGCGTGATGAGATTTTTAACACTTCGTCCAAGACGATCGAGTTTCCAAACAACAAGGACATCTTCACTTCGTAGCATCTCAAATGCTTTCGCAAGCCCAGGACGTTCAGCTCTGGTTCCGCTAATGGTATCTTCATAAATACGTTCGCATCCAGCTTTTTCTAACGCCTCTTTTTGTAAAGCGAGATTTTGATCCGTAGTTGATACGCGAGCATAGCCAATGAGCATCGTTCTATCCTATTAGAAGTTTTTACACAAATTTTGGATGATTGCATCGTATTCAGCCGATGTAATTTTGGCAATTTTTTCTTTGATTCTCGCTTTGGAAAGAGCTCGTATTTGATTGATTAAAATATCTGAATCCTCTTTAAGCCCTTCACGTGCAACAATTCTCATTCTATAAGGGGTCATATTATCAATACGATCGGTTGAAAGTGGCATGAGAATCACGGTATCTAAAATAATATTTTCATCATCGCCAGAGATAATAACAGCTGGTCTTATTTTTCCAACTTCATCGCCTTTTTTAGGGTAAAGATTGACGATGACGATGTCACCTCTATTTAATTCCATCATCAACCCCTATCTCTGCAAATTCTAAATCCTGATGATGTTTCAGTTTATGCAGTTTTGCAAGTTTCTCTTCTTTATTGATTTTTTCAATAAGAGGCAAGATAAATTTTTCGTATTTTGAGGAGATAAAATATCCCACAGTCGTGTGTGCTCTTCGATCGATAATTTCTGCTACATCCATCATTTTCATTAAAGAGGGCTTGTTTTGAATATCTGTTACACCATAGGTTAACATACTATATCCTTTTATTAGATTTAATCTAAATGTATTATATCTTATTCTTAATAACATATTTACTAAAATATACTATTTACTTCATAAAATTCTTAAAACTCATAAAAAGTATAGTATATTTAGAATTTAATTCAAGAATAGTTTTTGAGAAAAAGTTTAGCCCTATTTTCGGAGAATTGAACTTCTGAAATTTCTATTCTCAAAAACCAACGTTTGTAAGAAGGAATTGTATGCCACGTAAATCAATTTTAACTGTTTCTGAAAAAGAGAGCCTGACAGATATACCAAAATTTGAAGAGGAGTTAATTCGGTACTATACTCTTAGCCAAACAGATCTATCCATTATTCGTCAACATCGAGGGGCTGCCAATCGGCTTGGTTTTGCAGTGCAACTTTGCTACCTTCGATATCCAGGAGTTTTGCTAGGTCCCAAAGAGACACCGAATACCACCGTTATAGAAATCGTTTCACAGCAACTAAAAATATCTGCTGATTTGTGGGAACAATTTGGACTGAGGGAACAAACAAGGCGCGAGTATTTGTTGGAACTACAAAATATATTTGGATATGAGCTGTTCACTATGCGCCATTATGAAGACTATGTTCAAAGATTAAGTGCTATCGCGCTCCAAACTGATAAAGGAATTGTTCTAGCAGCACACTTATTGGAACATTTACGCTCTAAATTAATTATCCTACCAGCGATCAATGTAATAGAAAGAATCTGCGCAGAAGCCCTCACTACAGCAACCAGGAAAATTTATGCTGCACTCTGTGATTCATTGAGCGAACAACAGTGCAAACAATTGGATGCATTGCTTCAACGAAAACCTGAGGGAAAATTAACATGGCTTGCTTGGTTGCGACTCTCCCCTTCTAAACAAAACTCCAAACATATGCTTGAACATATTGAACGTCTTGCCATGCTACAAGAGATCAATCTTCCTTTAGGAATAGAGCGTTCAGTTCATCAAAACCGTATGCTAAAAATGGCGAGGGAAGGATCCCAAATGACACCGGCAGATTTGTCGAGACTTGAAACCAGCCGAAAATATGCAACATTGGTGACCATAGTTATCGATTTGACGGCAACGATTACCGATGAAATTATCGATCTTCATGACAAAATAATCGGTACACTCTTCAACAATGCCAAAAATAAGCACCAGCATCAGTTTCAATCATCTGGCAAAGCAATCAACGATAAAGTCCGACTCTATTCAAAAATTGGTCAGGCGCTTCTAGACGCAAAACAAAATGGGAGTGACCCATATGCCGCTATTGAAAAAATAATCCCTTGGGAGGAATTTACAAGCAGTATCGATGAAGCCAATAAACTCGCAATGAATGAAGACTTCGACTTTTTACCCCACATCAGTGAAAATTATCCGACACTACGGCGCTATATTCCCCAATTCTTGAATATTCTTCATCTACGAGCTGCCCCGTCGGCAGTAGATTTGATCGATGCCATTGAAATTATTCAAAAGCTCTACTTTGATAACAGCCGCAAACTTCCTGAAAAAGTCCCCACTGCATTTATCAAGCGCCGATGGGGAAAACTTATCTTTACTAACGAAGGTGTTCATCGTATTTACTATGAAATATGCGTTTTATCTGAACTCAAAAATGCTTTACGTTCAGGAGATATCTGGGTACAGGGTTCTAGGCAATATAAAGATTTTGATGAGTATTTAATCCCCACAGAAACATTTGAACGTTCGATAAAAGAGGGAAATCATACTTTAAAATACGACATTAATTGTGAAAGCTATTTAGAAGATCGACTCTCAACGTTGAATGCGCGGCTTTGTACTGTGAACGAGATGGCGGAAAAAAACACCCTACCAGACGCTATTATCGGACAATCTGGATTGAAGATCACTCCGCTAGAGACTACCGTACCAGAGCGTGCACAGGCACTGATCAACCTTACATCGGCGATGCTACCTCATGTCAAAATAACCGAACTGCTGCTGGAGGTAGAAGAGTGGACGGGATTTTCCAACCACTTTACTCATTTAAAAACTGCCGAAAAACCCAAAGATAAATTAATGCTGTTATGTGCGATCTTAGCTGACGCCATCAATTTAGGTTTGGTAAAAATGGCCGAATCATCGCACGGCAATACCTATGCAAAACTTGCTTGGTTGCAAGCCTGGCACATTCGTGATGAAACCTATTCAAAAGCACTTTCGGAACTTGTCAATGCTCAACTGAAACAACCTTTTGCAGCTCATTGGGGTGATGGGAAAACATCCTCTTCGGATGGGCAGAGGTTTCGTGCCGGCAACAAAGCTCAAAGCACAGGCCACATTAATCCAAAATACGGGAGTGAACCAGGGCGTCTTTTTTATACACACTTATCCGATCAATATTCCCCTTTTAGCTCAAAACTTGTAAACGTCGGTATACGTGATTCAACTTATGTTCTTGACGGATTGCTATATCACGAATCCGATCTTCAGATTGAAGAGCACTATACCGATACTGCTGGCTTTACCGATCATGTATTTGCTATGATGCATCTTCTTGGATTTCGGTTTGCTCCGCGAATCAGAGATTTGGCTGATACAAAGATCTATATTCTCGATAGTAATAATGATTATGATGGCTTAAAACCTATGATTGGCGGTACAATCGGAATCAAAACTATTAAAACACACTGGAATGAAATTCTTCGACTTAGTGCATCTATCAAACAAGGTACCGTGACGGCCTCACTGATGCTTCGTAAGCTAGCAAGTTATCCGAGACAAAATGGTTTAGCGTTGGCGCTAAGAGAATTAGGACGAATCGAGAGGTCTCTTTTTATTCTTGATTGGCTCCAAAATGTTGAACTGCGCAGACGGGTGAATGCAGGTTTGAATAAAGGCGAAGCTAGAAATGCGTTAGCCCGTGCAGTCTTTTTTAATCGGTTAGGCGAAATCCGTGATCGAAATTATGAGCAACAACGATTCCGCGCAAGCGGTTTGACTTTGGTAACCGCAGCTATTGTTTTATGGAATACAGTTTATTTAGAGAGAGCAATTATTTCATTACGTACAAGAGATGATGCTGACGTAGATGATGAATTGTTAAAGTATTTGTCACCGCTAGGCTGGGAGCATATCAATTTAACGGGGGATTACGTATGGAAAAAGAGTTCGAAACTCAAAGAGGGTAAATTTCGCCCCTTAAGATCGATTAGATTCTCTTAACGTGCTATATATTCCGTTTCCTGAAAGGACCCCAAGGGCATCGATTTCATCAATAAAAATGACACAAGGTCGCTTGGCACGGGCGGTTTCAAAAAGTGCTTTGATGTTCTTTTCGCTGTTTCCCACGTACATATCTAAAATTTGATCAATCCCAATATTATAAAAAGCCGCATGGCATTCGCCTGCAATGGCGCGCGCAAAGTAGCTTTTTCCACATCCTGGAGCACCATAGAGTAAAATACCCCCACCCGCACTTTTTTTAAACTTTTTAAAAAGCTCTGGATGTTTAAACGGTTGGATAATTTTCATGGAGGCTTGTTTTTTGAGCTCTTCCAAACCGCCAATGGCATCAAAGGTAATGGTGTATTTTACATGTAAAGGCTCAAAAAAAGATAGGCCCTCATTTTCTTCATTCACCTTATTTTTTAACGGTTCATCCATCGTTTGCCTTTATGAAACATTTCTTCTATTTTAGCAAAAAGCTGCCTCAGTAGTTCTCCACCGACTCTACCCATCATATAATACATCCCTGTCACCAAAGGAATAACATACCATTCATGCCACTCCACGCTCCCTAAGAGAATAAAACTTACAGCAAAAAAAGGAAGGCTTAAACGCCAATCACGCCACACATACAAGGACAAAAGAAACAACACGCCTGAGGTATGGCTACTCTTTTCCCACATTTCAAGGTATTCACCGAGTGCGTATAATAAAAAGGTTAGCATCAAAGCGGGTGCTATTTGATAATAGCGCTTAATGCTCTCCAACTGCTTTGCGCCCTCTTTGTCAAAAGGATTGCGCAACAACATACCTTGGAAGATGTTAGCCTTTTGCATGAGTAAAGAGGTGCAGATGTGGGATTGAAGACGTAATGCTTCTGCATGATGAGGCTCTTTAGCCAAAATGGTGCTAATGATGTCACACGCAATGGGGGTATTGCCTAAAGAATAGGTTATATGTGCAAGCGTTGCTAAAAAATCGGTATCGTGAGGGTCAAGAACTAAGGTTTTATCGATGGCACGTTTGGCTTCAACATACCGTTCTTGTTCTAATAGTATTTTGGCATACACATGATGATAGAGGGCATAATTTGGCTCTTTAGCCAACAATGATTGTGCCAAAGAGTCCGCTTCCCTCAAGCGGTCTTGTTTAAAAAAAACAAACGTTTGAAAATAGAGAAAATGCACTTCCGATGGAAACTGTGCTAACGCTTTTTTGATAACCTCCAATGCTTCATCCAAACGTTCCAAGTTTATCAATGCCAAAATGGTGTAATGATATGCCATCCCTTGATCTTCGGTGTTCGATGCACACAGAGGAATACTGACATGTAAAAGCTCTTCATACCGCTGAAGATCGTACAAAACTTCCAGACGTTTAGCGGTATCACTCATGGCTTTATCCTTGTAAAGGCAACACAATCAGCGCATCGGTAAAGCATAGAAACTAAAAAAAGTATAAAAAACAGAGGGATCAACAGGGGAAATTTAGCAGATGCAATCACACCACTAAAAGCGATTATCACCACGATGATGTACTTTTTTGTGGGCATATGCTGTTGCATCTCACTAAAATATGCCACCCAAAGCGTACTGATGGTAACACAAGAAACCATAACAGCCTTTAACCAAAGGGCATCAAAGCCATACTCTTGAAGCAGAAACGAAATCAAAAAACCATACATTAACCCCATCCAGCCATAATACAGCACGATGGAAAACAATTTTTGAACGCGATGGCAATCAATTTTCATAAGAAGTATCCTTGATTTTTTTATCGCCATGCACACTGGTACTGTATAAAAACAGCGATGGCTTCATTAAAAAACTGTTTGACAATTTAAAATCGTACTCTACACGCTTCTTCTAGTATCATTACGTTTAACCCATATTATGATTTCGGTAAACTCTCAAACATGTCGCATACGAGTTTATCAGAGATCCTAAAACCATCGTTTGAAATGTCATTAAAAAGGGTTATGGCCTCATCTTTTGACATATATCCTCGTTTGATATTCAAATAAATGACACCCAAAAGCCCTATGATTTTTAAACCCATATTGGTGGCTATTTTTCGTCCTTTTTTCTCATCAATGATGAGCGGAAGGGATTTGTCTTTCGCGAGTTTTATTGCTTCACTTTCTCCATCATCCAAAA
>Ga0114938_1001799_pt1 | contig 14194 bp, 12 predicted proteins | sample AshMeaBigSpring_FD_88675 | JGI IMG/M metagenome (GOLD analysis project Ga0114938, IMG submission 88675) | Groundwater microbial communities from Big Spring, Nevada to study Microbial Dark Matter (Phase II) - Ash Meadows Big Spring | ecosystem: Environmental > Aquatic > Deep subsurface >...
AGCTTTTCCAGCCGCGCCTGCACCTCTTTCGTGGTAAGCCCCACTTTGGTAAGGTTCACGTACAAATGCTGCCCGTCACCCGCTGCTTCGTATAAGCCGATTTCTTCGACCACGAAGTGCTCCGGTGCGGCGCGCAATTTGCCCCCAACTCCGGGCAGATGCGCCGTCAAGTAAGGCAACGCCGTCACAATCTCATATTCATTTTGCATGATGCACGACTCTTTCGCAGGAAGGGAAGTTCCAAAGCTGTCGAAGTAGAAAGATCGAGGTCGTGGACGCCGGGTTACAGTTACACCAATTACTTGTCGTTGATAAACAAGGCGTGATAGCCAGCCAGCGTGTGGATATTGTGCAGCAGGCGGAAACCCACCTCCTCGGCATTGCGCCGAACCGCGCCGGCGCGCATAAACGCCGGATTGAACCATTCGTCCGCCACAGCCAGCCGTGCGCCCGGTTTGAGCACACGCCGCAGCTCGTCGAGTGCCGCCGGCTTGTCGGGGATCTCGCCCAGCGTCGCCACGACAAGCGCCACGTCGACAGCGTCGTCGGGCAGTGGTAGCTGGTATGCGCCGGCGTGGTGCAGTTCGATGCGATCCAGCACACCCTCGAACTCGGCGCGTGTGGTGGCCGCCGTCAGCATCGCCGCCTGAAGATCGACGGCGTAGACGCGCCCGCTTGCGCCGACCATGTGCGCCGCCGCACGTGCAAAGAGGCCGGTGCCGCAGCCCAGGTCGAGCACGCTCATGCCAACGCCGACGCCTGCCGCATCCAGCAAGCGCGGCGGGTCAAGGTATTCCAGCCGCACAGGATGCTCCAATAACGGGGCGAATTGATGCGGCAACGGATGCGGCTGTAGATTCTGCTGGGCGCGCAGGGTAATCTGAAAGCCTGCCGCTGTCCCCAGCGCCGTCAGCGCCATGTTCGCGAGTGCGTCAAAGAGTGTCACCACAATTGCATCCTTCTTGCTGGTGCGGAGGCGAAGCGGCGCCCCACCTCCACGGCACAAATCAGCAGCGCGAATCGTTGATTCGCACGACAAGGTTACGCCGCCGCACCCGCGGGCGGCGGGAAGCGAATCTTGAGCACGCCGTTGGTGAAGGTGGCGCCACTGGCGTCGCGCTGCGCCAGCACCGACGGCAGCAGCATCTCGCGCTTGAAGTTGCCGATGTTGACAAACAGCTCGTCGCCACGCTTGGTCAACTTGACCTTTTCTAGCTCGACCTGCGGAAGCGGCAGCCGCAACACAAAATCCTCGCCCTCCTCCTCGATCGACTGCGCCTGACCACGAAAGAACAATTGGCTGGGATCGTGGTCTTGGAACAGATCGCCCGCCAACCGGCGCAGACGACTCAGCCCGACCATCTCCTGGTCGTACCACGGCGAACGCAAGATCGGCAGCGGGTAGAAATCACGTTCGATCTCGGCCAAGTAGCGCGCCTGGATTTCCTGCAAATGACGGAGATAGCCGTCACTGCTGGGCTGTGTTACCGTGGCGCCGCCGACGCCGTCGCGCTCCACGCCGGGCAGGATGCGGTTGACGATGGCGGCGTCCACCGGGTAGCCAAAGAGCGAGAGATAGGTGACCGCGCGTGCACCCTCCTTGAGCACCATCTTCTCCGGATTGAGCACAATGCGATAGCTTGTCACGGTCGGGTCGGTCAGCACCGTTTGCAGTTCCTTGACGCCTTCCACCAGGTTGTTGAGGCCGGTGAACAGGTCTTTGTCCGGTACGATGCGGTTGAGCAGCCCACTGGCGATCTTGAGCGTGGTGTCGCCCCAGCCGCGCAAACGCCCGACATACCACTGAAAGCTCTCCGGCATCGTCAGCAGCCGCATCGTCTCACCGGTGGGGGCGGCATCGACCACGACACAGTCGAAGTGCCCATCACGCGCCTGCTTGTTGATGTGCAGCAGGCTGACCACTTCCTCCATGCCAGGGATGATCGCCATCTCCTCCGACACGGCCTTCGTCATGCCCTGTTTGCGGAGGACGTTGCCCAGATAGCCCTGCATCTCGCCCCAATGCTCGCGCACCTCCTCAACAACGTTGATCTCCTGCGCAAAAAGGTTGGGGGCGATCTCCATCGGCTGTGCGTGTAGCGGCACATCCAGGCTGTCGGCCAGGCTGTGCGCGATATCGGTGCTGACGACCAGCGTGCGGTAGCCAAGATCGGCGCAACGGATGGCCGAGGCTGCCGCCGTCGTCGTTTTGCCGACGCCGCCTTTACCTAAATAAAGAATGATTCGCATTCGTGTTCTACGCTCCTAAACGCCTTGCATCTCGCAGACTGCAATACATCCGGCGCAATACTGCGCCGGATACTATAGTACGCTATTTCGGCGTCTTCGGTCGCGACGACCACGCCGCAGCAGCCCGATTGTCAGCGCGCCCAGCAGCGCAATGCCAGCAACAGCGCCCACCAGCGCGGCCAGGCTTAAGCCAAACCAGTCGCGGATGCGCCACCAATAGAGCGGCAGTTGCACCCAATAGCTCCACTGCAGCGGCCAGCGCTGACCGACCTGGAACACATACTTGCCCATGTGGTTGTGTGGACTCCACACCACGATGTAGGCGCGACCGCCAACCAGCGTCCGTGTGTCGATGGTCGGCCCCAGGTAGTAACGCGCGCGCGTCAGTACGTCCTTGACCGGCGCGGTCAACTGAGCAGGCGGCGTTGCCACGACGGCGCTGAAGCCAGAGGGCAGCGTAAAGGGTAGCTTCTGCATGTCGGCGCTATAGGGCAGGCTCTGCGCGACGACGGCAAAGGCGGGGATGACCGCGCCGCCGCCGGGCAGCACCGGCACCAGCATCTGCACGCGCAGCCGTTCACCGGCGCGACATTCGGCCGCATAAACATGCACCTGACCCGGCTGCCCCATCCGGTTGAAGATCAGCCGCTTCGGTTGAAAACTGGCAAGCCGCAGACCGGTCTGCAACGTTGCACCCGGCAGCGTGGAAAAGGTGGGTGTACAGCCGGCAAAGTCGGCGCCGGTGCGGTCGGACTGGGTTTGCGTGATTGTCATACCTACCGCCATCTTCGGCATTGGCGCCGCCCGCAGACGGCAAATAATCTTGTCAATGCTGCGCAAAGTCTAGCATTGCCCGCCAGGAGCGTCAAAGTGTAAGTGACCTGTCAGGGACTGTCCACTTGACCCGCGCCCAGGGATGCTTTACCATATCGGGTATGAATAATCCCGCAACACCCACGCGCCCAATTTTTTCAGTCGTGATCCCAGTTTGGAATGAACAGGAAGTGATCCCTGTCCTCTACGAACGCCTGGTCCAGACCATGGAGAGCACCGGCGAACGCTGGGAGGCGATCTTCATCAATGACGGCAGCCGCGACCGCAGCCTGGAACTGCTCACCGACCTGAGCCGCCGCGACGCTCGCGTCAAGGTGCTCAACTTCAGTCGTAACTTCGGCCACCAGATCGCCATCACCGCCGGCTTTGACTATGCCGACGGCGACGCCGTGATCGTGATGGACGCCGACCTGCAGGACCCGCCCGAAGTGCTGCTGCGCATGATTGCCAAATGGCGTGAGGGGTACGATGTCGCCTACGCCGTGCGCACCAAGCGCGAGGGCGAGACCAAGTTCAAGCTGTGGACGGCCTCCGCCTTTTACCGGCTGATCCGCTACATCGCCGACGTGGACATCCCGCTCGACGCCGGCGACTTCCGGCTGATGGATCGCAAGGTCGTGCTGGCGATGCGCCAGTTGCGCGAGAAGAACCGCTTCATGCGCGGGCTGAGCAGTTGGGTCGGCTACAAGCAGATCGCCGTCGAGTACGAACGCGCCGCGCGTTACGCCGGCGAGACCAAGTACCCGCTGCGCAAGATGCTGCGTCTCGCCAACAACGCGATCACCAGTTTCAGCCACGTACCGCTGCAACTGGCGATGTACACCGGCTTCTTTTTCGCCAGCCTCGCCGGCCTCGGCATCGTGATCGCCGTCGTGCTCCGGCTCTTTGGGCACGACACCCTCACCGGGCAGGCGACGACGCTGGTGAGTGTGCTTTTTCTCGGCGGCATCCAGCTGATCTTCCTAGGCATCATCGGCGAATACTTGGGGCGCATCTACGACGAAGTAAAAAATCGCCCGCTTTACCTCATCGCCGACGCCTACGGCTTCGACGCGGCGCCGATGCCGGCGTCGCGCACTGTTCGCAACGACGGACAATCAGCGCCCGCGCACATCCAGTCCGTGTAACCCAACCGACTGGCGTCTTCACATCGCCGCATGTTCGACAGGATACGCAGCGCACTCTACTCGCTTACAGCGCCCGACCTTTGGCAACGCTCGATTGCGTTTCCCAGCCAGTTCGACCGCCGCGAACAGCGTCTCGTGATCACCGCTATCGTCGTAGGCGCGGTCGTGTGGCCGGTCGTCTTTGCGCTGAAAACGCTGGTTCACGTGACCTTCGAGTACGTCATCAGCTGGGTCGAAACCACGCCGTCGTCCTTCTTCATCTTGCTTCCTCTTGTCCTGGGCAGCCTGATCACAGCGCTAATCGCAGCATGGAACGCCAGCAGCGTCTACTATCGCGACAAAGATGGTCACATCCACGCGCTGAACGATGTCGAGGGCGACGGCCTGGAACGCACGATCGCCCTTTACTATAGCTCGGAACCGGCGCTGGATCGCGGTCTGCTGGGCGTGCAAGGGGTGCGCGCCCGTTGGGAACTGCCAACCTTTAGCCTGGCGCTGCGCAAATTCGCCGCCACGCTGGCCACACTGGGGCTGGGCGCGTCCGGCGGTCTGGAAGCCAGCGTCACGCTAGTAGGCGAGAGCCTGGCCGTCGGCACGTTGAAACCACGCCCACGCCTGCTGCCCCACAAGTTGTGGGCGTTGCGCTTCTGGCGTTGGTGGCGCACCCTTGACCCCGACGAACTCCAGACGGCGCAGTTGAGCGGCGTGGCGGCTGCAATTGCCACCCTGCTAGGCGCACCACTGGCCGGTGCTTTTTTTGCCATCGAAGTGATGTATCGCCGCCGCCCAGTCATCGAAAAGCTGATCTACGCCCTGATCGCGGCGTTGACGGCGTCTTTTCTCGGTCGCATGCTGGCGCCCGGCGCCGGCAAGTTCGTAACGCTTGGGCCTGTCTCACCACCAGCACTCGACTGGCGCTACGCCCTGGCGTTGGTCGGGCTGGCGATCTTCGTCGCTTTTGTCGATGTTTACTTGCGCAAAGTGCGCACGCTGCTGCGCGACTTTTTTAGGAGCCGCTTTCCAGTCGATTGGCAACGTCACGTAGCCGGGGCACTGCTGACTGGTGGCGTGGGCCTGACTGCAGCCTGGCTGGCGGCAGCGCCGCTCGACCTGGTGTTGGGGACGGGCGACCGCGTGCTGGCGGAGGCGTTGGCCGGTGAACTGACGCTGCGCGTGGCGGCGGTGGCGCTCGTCGGCAAGCTACTGGCGACGATGTGTACGATCGGGTCGGGTGGCTCCGCCGGCATGTTGGTGCCGTCGATGTATCTGGGCGCCATGGCCGGCGTGATTGTGGCAACGCTGACCGGCTATCCAGCGGCTGCGCTCGTCGTCCCTTCGATCACGGCCAGCCTGGTTTCCCTGGTCAATGTGCCATTGACCGCGCTGATGCTCACCGTCGAAATTTTTGGCGCCAACTTTCTGCTGCCGGCGCTGATAGTTCTGATCGTCACACTGCTGCTGTCACACCCAACCAGCGTCTACCGCACCCAGCGCGAACGCGACGACACCCATGAGATTCTACCCAACTATGCGGTCCGGCGCATTCAGATTCCGGCGGCGTGGGATGGCTTGACACTGCGCGACCTCGATCTGCGCGCTAACTACGATGTCAACGTCATCGGCTACATTGCGACCAATGCCCAGGGCGCACAGATTACGCCCAACGTGCCGGCGACGCGCCCGCTATACGCTGGCGACCGGCTCATCGTGATGGGACACACACGCGCATTGGGCGATCTGTTGGCCGCAATGGGTCGCACCAGACACTCTAATTCATGACTGATCTGTTTTACAAGACTTGCCGCCACAGCTCGCTCGCCGCGCGATGGACGAGCGTGTGCCGTCGCGCTAGAGCGTCGATCTCCTTGCTGTAGCCGCCGCCGATCACCGTGGCGACAGGCACGCCGCGACGCACGCAGCTTTCCAGCACGAAGCGGTCACGACGCAGCAGTCCGTCGTCGCTCAGCGCCAGCTTGCCCAGCGCGTCATCGTGGTGGGGATCGACGCCGGCGTCGTAGAGCACCAGGTCGGGGCGCACCTGCGCCAACAAATCCGGCAACCACTGCGCCAGGACGGCGAGATAGGCATCATCCTCCACCCCGACAGGCAGCCCTACATCGTAATTGCTTTGCTGTTTATGAAAAGGAAAATTGGCGTCGCAGTGCATCGAAAAGGTGACCAGGTCGGCATCGTCGCGCAGGATGCTGGCGGTGCCGTCGCCCTGATGTACGTCGAGATCGACGATCAACACACGACGCACCTGCCCGCACTGCCGAAGCCAGCGCGCCGTGACCGCCAGATCATTGAAGATGCAGTAGCCGGAGCCAAAATCGTAGAAAGCGTGGTGTGTGCCGCCGGCAGTGCTGCTCGCCAGCCCGTGCTGAAGCGCCAGTTGCGCCGTCAGCACGGTGCTGCCCAGCGCAGTGAGTGTGCGCTGCACCAACTGCGCCGTCCACGGGAAGCCGATGCGCCGCATGGCGCGGGCGTCGAGCGCGCCATCGAGATAGGCGCACACATACGCCGGATCGTGCGCCAACATGACCTGATCGGGTGTGGCGGGCCGTGCAAGCTGAAACTGGTCGAGCGTGGCGACGCCGTCACGCACCAGCCATTCGTACACCTTGCCAAACTTCGCCATCGGAAAACGATGGCCTTCCGGCAAGAGCGCCACGTGGTCGGGGTGATAGACGATAGGCAGTGACATGCGGTGTGGCTGAAAAATCTCCAGTCTCTAATCTCTGCGGTGTATACCGCGATTAGAGACTGGCGCTCGAAGATTATTGCGGCTTCCCCGGCACTTCGTGACAGGTGCGGCAGCGCGCTTCGTAGCTTTCACTGCCACCGACCAGGATCACTGGGTCGTCGTAGCGCGCCGGCTTGCCGTCGATGAGACGCTGGGTGCGGCTGGCTGCGGCGCCACAGACGACGCAGATCGCCTGGAGTTTGTCTACATATTCCGCCAGCGCCATCAACGCCGAGATCGGGCCAAATGGTTCGCCGCGAAAGTCCTGGTCGAGACCTGCCGCAATGACGCGCAGCCCACGCCCCGCCAGCATGTCACAAACGCCAATCACGCCGTCGTCGAAGAATTGCACCTCGTCGATGGCGACGACTTCCACATCCGGCGCCAGGCGGGCAAGGATTTCCTGCGCGCTGGCGACGACGACGGCGTCTTCACGCGCCACACCATTATGTGACGCCACGCGCACAACGCCGTAGCGATTGTCGATGGCAGGCTTGAAGACCTGCACCTTCTTGCGGGCAATCTCGGCGCGGCGGATGCGCCGCAGTAGTTCCTCAGTTTTGCCACTGAACATGGAACCGCAGATCAGTTCCAGCCAGCCGTCCGGTGGTGGGTGGTGCATAGGATTCGGTTACCGCTGTAGACGCAAGGCTTTTCAAATAAACGTCAAGACGATTTCTCTAGTGCAGAAGTGGGCAATCGCCTCATGGGGTATAAGGTATGCGAAATAGCGGCTGAACGCAAGTTCAGCCAGGAACCAGGGGCGATTATACGGTTGGAGCAGGGCGGCGCCTGATGCCGCGCGCGCATCTCAAACGCCTACTCACACGCAATGCGCTGCATCGCCTCCAGAATTTTGCCGCACACGATCGGGGCCTACTCTTGCTGGTAGGCGAGTATCAGCGCCGGCAAGATGTGCTGGCGCACCGACTTCCAGCCAGTCGGCGCGGCGTCGATGCGGGCATCTCCGCCGACGGCCTGTTGCCCTGCATCATGGCAGCGGCGCCGGTGGGCGCACGTTCGTTCACATCGACGCCAACCGCCACCAACTGCCGGGCGCCCCCGCCGATTCGTTGGCAACCGCAGACAGGATCGGCAGCGGAAACCCGCCAGTTGGGTGCAGATTCGGGTCGGCGCCGTGGTCAAGCAGGAGTGCGACGATGGCCGGATCGCCCTCGGCGACCGCATACCACAGCGCCGTCTGCTCGACTTCCGCCGTGCCGACGTTAGTAGTTACGCAGCGAGAAAGTAAAGGTCGTCCCCTGCCCGCGCTGGCTGGCGACGCTGATGCTGCCGCCATGCGCCTCGACGATGCCTTTGGCAATTGCCAGCCCCAGCCCGGCGCCGCCGGTCTGCGTGCGCGCCTTGTCCCCGCGATAGAAGCGCTCGAAGATGTGCGGCAAGTCTTCCGGCGCAATCCCTTCGCCGTTGTCGGCCACGGAAACCGCCACGCCGCCGAGGATGGGTTCGGCGTGCAGCAGCACAGCGCCGCCGGGGGCTGTGTGACGCAAGGCGTTGCCTACCAGATTATTGAGCACGCGCCCCACGCGCGCCACATCCATCAGCACGGGGTCGATGTGCGGCGCCACCGAACCTTCCAGCGTGATCTGCTGGCGCTGCGCCTGAGCGGTGAAGCTCTCCAGCGTGTCGGAGAGCAAGTCGCTGAGCGAGGCCGGTTCGCGGTGCAGCGGCAGCCCGCCGGCGTCAAGCTGCGAGACCTGAAAGAGATCGTCCACCAGCGCCGCAAGCTGGTCGACCTGCTTGCGCGTCTGGTCGAGATATTGCTGCACTGCTGCCGGGTCGCTCACCACGCCGTCGGCTAGCGCCTCCACCAGCAGCCGGATCGAGGCGAGCGGCGTGCGCAGATCGTGACCGGCCCAAGCAATCAGGTCGCGGCGCAGTGCATCCAGTTCTTTCTGTTTGCGGTCGGCGGCGTCGAGGCGCGCCACCATGCGGTTGAAGGAGTGCGCCAGCGCGGCGACCTCGTCACGGCCAGGGATGGCGGCGCGTGCGCTCAGGTCGCCTGCCTCCACGCTGTGCGCCGCGCGTTTCAAGCGGGCGATGCGGTCGGCCAGGGCGCTGGCGAAGAAACTGCCTAGGGCGACGGCGATGCCGCCGGCAAAGAGCAGCAGGATTGTGGCGAGCAGCAGGTCGTGTTCGCTGGCAAACATCAGCCGCGCCGTCAGCCAGACGTTGAGAAAAGTGAGCAAGCTGGCCAGCACGTAGGCGCCGTTCAACGCCCAGCGCACAGAGGGCGCGCGCTCTAGCCAGCCCAGGCGATAGGCGGCGTAACCGGCGGCGATGGAGATCAGCGCGGTGAAAGTGAGAAACTGCGCCATGTGCTCCAGGTCGCTCATCGGCGGGCGCATCAGCCAGAAGAAGCCGGCCAGTGACAGCAGTAGAATGAGCAGCACGCCGCCAGTGAATTGGAGAACGCGTGCGGTGGCGGTGGACATGGCGCGTTACGGCTCGAACTTGTAGCCGACGCCCCACACGGTGACCAGGCGCGCCGGCGTCGCCGGGTCGCGCTCAATCTTCTCGCGCAGGCGGCGAATATGCACCGTCACCGTGCTGGCGTCGATAAATTCCGTCATGCCCCAGACGCTGTCCAGCAGTTGGTTGCGGGTAAAGACCTGGCGGGGGTGCTGCGCCAGAAAGTGGAGCAGGTCGAATTCCTTGGCGGTGAGCAGAATTTCCTGACCGGCAAGGCTCATCAGGCGCGTTTGTGGGTCGAGCGCCAGGTCCCCAAAGCGTAGCGCACCGCCCGGCGCCGGCTCGCTCGCCGCCCGCATCCGCCGCAGCACAGCCCGCACGCGGCTGACCAACTCCTGCGGGCTGAAGGGCTTGACCACGTAATCGTCGGCGCCCAGCTCCAGCCCGGCGATGCGGTCAGCCTCCTCTTGCCGCGAGGTAAGCAGGATGATCGGCGTGTCCGTGCGGTCGCGTAGTTGGCGGGTAAGGCTGAAGCCATCTAACCCCGGCAACATCACGTCCAGAATCACCAGGTCGGGCAACTGACGCGCCAGTGCGTCGGCGGCAACCTGCCCGTCGGTGTAAACAGTGGCGGTGTAGCCAGCGCGCCGCAAATAGAGACTGACGACTTCACTGATATTCGGCTCGTCCTCGACAATCACGATGTGGGTCATGGATACAAATTCTCTATCGCGTTGCACCGCCTGTCAAGCAGGAAACGATTACACAAATCTTACGCGGCGTTCATCGTTGTGTAAGCGCTGCGCCAGCGGCGTGTAATCTCCCGTCGCCATACTTGCCCGGCAATGTCTTTGGACGTACTCACCACTGAATCACGAAAACAGGAGAAACACACGATGAAACGCATGTTGTTAGGATTGATGGTAACTTCGTTGCTGTTGGGTGCGTGCGCACCTGCTGCGCCGGCAACGACAATCGACAACGCTGCCACCGCAGCGCAGCCCACAGCGCCAATGAGAGAGGAGGCCATGACTAAGGATGTAATGACCGAGGCGCCGATGACCGAGGCGCCGATGACCGAGTCGCCGATGACCGAGGCGCCGATGACCGAGGCGCCGATGACCGAGTCGCCGATGACCGAGGCGCCGATGACCGAGGCGCCGATGACCGAAGAAGTCATGACGCCTGACGCCATGACAGACGACGCCATGACAGTCGACGCCATGCCCGCCTGGTTCACCACCCCGCTCACCGACGTGCGCACAGGCGCAGCCTTCACGGTAGCCGACTTCAAGGGCAAGGTGGTGCTCGTGGAGACGCTTGCCATGTGGTGCCCCAACTGCAAACGGCAGCAGCAGGAGGTGCAGGCGCTGCACGTGGCGCTGGGCGAGATGGGCGCCGACCTGGTCTCGCTGGGGCTGGACATCGACCCCAACGAGAGCGCCGCCGATCTCAACGCCTACACCGAGGCCAACGGTTTCGACTGGCTGTACGCCGTGGCGCCGCCCACAGTGAGCCGCGCCCTGAGCGAGTTGTACGGCGACCAGTTCTTGAACCCGCCCTCTACGCCGATGCTTGTGATCGACCGTCACGGTCAGGTGCATCCGCTCCCCTTTGGCATCAAGGACGCCGAAACATTGAAACAGACGGTCACGCCGTTCCTGAACGAGGGCATGTAAGATGGACGTTGCGATCACCTCGCTGGGGTTGGGGCTGCTGGCGAGCACCAGCCCCTGCATCCTGCCGCTCTATCCCGGCTATCTGGCTTATCTGAGCGGCACGCACAGCCGGGCGCCGCATGCCGGCCAGGATCGCGGGCGCTACTTCCTGGGCGTCTTTGTGCTGGCCGGCGTGTTGACGATGATGCTGGCGTTGGGGCTGCTGATCGCACTGCTGGCGGTATCGGTGGGGCGGGCGCTGCTCATCATCATCCCCGCCGCCGACCTGCTACTGGTGACGTTGGGTGTCCTGCTGCTGCTCAACCGTAACCCCTTCAAGGCACTGCCGCAGATGCAGGCGCCGCTGCTCAAGCATCGCTTTGTCAACGCCTACGCCTACGGTCTGCTCTATGGGCCGATTGCCCTGCCCTGTTCCGGGCCGCTGGTAGTCGGCATCTTCGCCCTCTCGCTGACGGCGGCGGAGGCGGTAAGCAAGCTGAATGTCTTTCTGTGGTTTGGGCTAGGCTTCGGGCTGCCGCTGCTGGCGCTCTCGCTGGCGTCGGGCGCAGCGCAGCGCACCATCACGCGCTGGTTTGCGCAGCACGCCCGGCTAGTGAATATGGCGGGTGGACTGCTGCTCATCGGCATCGGCGTCTTCGACTTCTGGGCAAACTGGGAGATGATCCGCCTGATCGCCGGGCTGGGGTGAGACGGTGCATCACCAGGGTTCACCGGGATGCCGTCAAGTTTCCGCCGGATTCCTGGAAGTCGATCCAACACCCATTCTTCTGCTGGCAAAGTCGCTGTGTTATATTGATTATCAGAAAGGTGCCATGTCCACCCAGTGGCGCTGACCTGTGCGACGCACACCTGATGATCCTTGCGCAGAGAGGACAAGCCACATGCCATCTGACTTTCGCTGGCGCCAGCACTACGAACCGGGCGTCCCGGCGGCCGTCACTGTGCCGGAGCAGACGATCCAGCAACTGCTGATCGCCGCCGCCGCCCGCATCCCCGACCACACCGCCGTGCGCATGGTGCTGCGCTACCTGCCCTTTGGCCTCAAGGTGCAGGCGCGGCTGAGCTATGCCGAACTCAACCGGCTGAGCGACCGCTTTGCGGCGGCGCTGGCAGGACTGGGCGTGGGTAAGGGCGAGCGCGTGGCGATCATGCTTCCCAACCTGCCGCAGCAAGTCATCGCCTACTTTGGTGTGCTCAAGGCGGGGGCGATTGTCGTCAACACCAACCCGACCTATCCGGCGCCGGAACTGGCGCCGCTGTTGGCCACGACCGGCGCCACCACGATTATCACCCTCAGCGGTTTGTTTGCGCGCGTGCGCCAGGTGCAGCCACAAACCGCCCTCACCCGCGTGATACTCACCGACGTGTCCGACATGGTAGGGCGCCTCTTCCGGCGCAGCGTGGCAAAGCAGGTGCGCGCCACCGGCATGCTGGCTGATGTGCCGCCACAGCCCGGCGTCTACTTCCTGCGCGATCTGCTGGCGCGCCACAGCGACCCGGCGCCGGCGGTCACTTTCGACCCGGCAGCCGATACGGCGGTCTTTCAATTCACCGGCGGCACGTCGGGATTGCCCAAAGCCGCCGAATTGACCCATCGCAACATCGTCGCCAACGTCACGCAGATCGCCGCCTGGGTGCCGTCGCTGCGCCCGGACGCCGAGAAGTTTCTGCTGGCGCTGCCTGCTTTCCACGTCTACGGCATGACCGTCGGCATGTTGATCTGCCTGCGGCTGGGTGGCGAATTAGTACTGACGCCTGACCCGCGCAACACGGAGCTAATCCTGGAAACAATTGCGCGTGAGCAAATCACGCTCTATCCTGGCGTGCCGACGATGTACATTGCGCTGCTCAATCACCCCCGCACCGCTGAATTCGACCTGCGCAGCCTGCGTGTCTGCTTCAGTGGCGGCGCCCCACTGCCGCTGGAGGTGGCGCAGCGTTTCGAGGCGGCGACCGGCGGCAAGCTCGTGGAGGGCTACGGCATGTCGGAGTCGTCGCCGCTGACGGTGGGCAACCCCGTCTTTGGACAGGCGCGCACCGGCGCCGTCGGGCTGCCCTTCCCCAGCACCGAGGTGGCAATCGTGGCGCTGGAAGCGGATGCACAGGGCGTCTACCCGCCGTGCGCCGTCGGTGAGGCGGGCGAACTTTTGGCGCGCGGCCCGCAGGTGATGAAGGGCTATTTCAACAACGCAGCGGAAACCGCCGCCGCCATCGACGCCGATGGCTGGCTGCACACCGGCGACATCGCCATGATGGACGCTGACGGCTATATCGCAATTGTCGATCGCAAGAAAGACCTGATTATCGCTGGCGGCTATAACATTGTGCCGCGCGAAGTCGAGGAAGCGCTTTTCCAGCATCCAAAGATCGCCGAAGCGGCAGTGGTGGGCGCGCCGGATGCCAGGCGCGGCGAGACGGTCAAGGCGGTGGTTGTGCTCAAGGTGGGCGAACAGGCCACAGCGGAGGAGATCCGCACCTTCTGCAAAGAACGCCTGGCGCCCTACAAGGTGCCGACGCTGATTGAGTTCAGTGCAGAACTGCCCAAGACGCAGGTTGGCAAAGTGCTGCGCCGGCGGCTGGCGACGCCGCAGCCCGCCCCGGAACCGTCACCTCCCACCTGACGTTGTGCTGGCGCGCCAGCGGTTTACCCCAGCTGGCGTGATGCAGTTCGATTCCCCCAAGAGAGGAGGTTATGATGTGCCTTCAGCGTTTTGCACCCATCGCGCGCCGCATCTTCGGCGTGACACTGGCGGTGTTGGCCGTAGCATGGCTCCACGGCGTCGTGCCAGCGGCTGGCGTCGCTCTCACCACTGCACGCACTGGCATAAGCCCGCACGCGCAGTCACCCACCCACACCCTATTTCTACCCGTCGTGACCGCGCCCGAGAGCGCTCCACCGCCGCCTGCCAACCTGCTCGCAAACGGCGACTTCGAGCGCGGCGACCTCACGGGTTGGAGCGGCAGCGCAGGAGCGGCGGCATCTACGGCGCAGGCGCACAGCGGCGTCTGGTCGGCCTGTCTGGAACAGGCGACGCTGCGCTCGGCGTGGATCGCTGTGCAGCCGGGCGTCGCCTACAAGCTGACGGCCTGGGTAAAAATTGTCGAGGAGAGCAGCGCCAGCGGCGACC
>Ga0114938_1001800_pt1 | contig 14189 bp, 12 predicted proteins | sample AshMeaBigSpring_FD_88675 | JGI IMG/M metagenome (GOLD analysis project Ga0114938, IMG submission 88675) | Groundwater microbial communities from Big Spring, Nevada to study Microbial Dark Matter (Phase II) - Ash Meadows Big Spring | ecosystem: Environmental > Aquatic > Deep subsurface >...
GCTGAAGCCGATCCTCGAGATCCTGGCCGGCATCCCCAGCGTCGTACTGGGGTTCTTCGCGCTGGTGTGGATCTCACCCAATTTGGTATCCAAACTGGTAGGACCTCGCCCGTTCTCGATGGCGGCGGCCGGAATCGGTGTCGGCATTCTCACCATCCCGCTGATCGCTTCGATAGCCGAGGATGGGATGCGGGCGGTCCCGATGGCGTTGCGGGAAGCCTCTTTCGGGCTGGGGGCGCGCAAGCTCTCGACTGTCGTGCGGGTGGTGCTACCGGCGGCGACATCTGGGATCGTTGCCGCGTTGGTGTTGGGTATCTCGCGGGCGATCGGAGAGACGATGGTGGTTTACATGGCGGCCGGCGCCTTTGGAGGCTCGCTGCTGGAGCTCAACCCCTTCGAAAAGGGCCAGACCATGACCGCCGCGATGGCGGCGCTCGCCACCGGCAGCGATCAGGTGGTGGGTTCGGGGCTGGCCTTCCAGAGCTTGTACTTCGTTGGGCTGGCGCTGTTTTGTATGACTCTCGCCCTCAACGTGGCTGGCACCAGGTTCGTCCGCCGAGGTAGGGAGAAGTACTAGTGCACCGTCTGGAAAATAATCGTGGGTCTCCCTGGGCGCCAACTGACGCCCCTGGCGGCGTCCTCCTCCTCGACGCAAGCGCACGGCTGCGCCTTCGTCGTGCGTCCTTGCCAGAGACCCCCTGTCCTCGTCGACACCCTCACGCTATTTCCCAGACGGAGCACCAGTGAACGCGGGCAGTTCGGCAGCCGAAGCGGTCGCCAACTCCCTGCGCCGGCGGCGGTCCGGAGTTGGAGGGCTGATCTTCGAGGTCGGCCTGGTGGTCTCGTTGTTAGCTGCGCTTGGCATCCTGGCCACGCTGTTAGCGGAGGTGATCCAGGGCGCGGTGCCGGTGTTCCAGGATCGCGGCTGGGGCTTCATTCGGGGCCCGCTCACACTCAGCTCCGACACCGCCGGGGTGTGGCTGGGGATCGTGGGTTCACTCACGATTGCTGCCCTGGTCGCCCTGCTTGCCTTCCCGATCGGGATCGGAGCTGCCATCTACTTGGAGGAGTACGCCGCCGACACTCGATTCACGCGCTTTGTTACCACCAACATCCGCAACCTGGCTGGAGTGCCGTCAATCGTCTATGGCCTGTTGGGGTTGGCGGTGTTCGTTCGCCTGGTGGATGGCATTGACGGTGCCCAGCGCAACGGGCGCAGCGTGGTGGCGGCCGGTCTCACCATGGCAGTGCTGGTTCTTCCGATCGTGATCATCACTGCTTCCGAGGCAATCCGGGCGGTCCCGGGAACCATCCGGGAGGCGGGGCTGGCGGTGGGAGCAACCCGCTGGGAGGTGATTCGTCACCACGTGCTGCCGGCGGCGGCGCCCGGGGTGCTTACCGGCACCATCCTCACCCTGAGCCGGGCCTTCGGCGAGAGCGCGCCGCTGCTGTTGATCGGGGTTACCACCGGCCTGCTCACCATCCCGAAAGGGATCGGCATCTTGGATCGACTGCTGGGTGGGTACACCGCGCTGCCGGTACAGGTGTTTACCTATGCTCGGCAGCCGGGTGATCTGCAGGACCACGTTGCTCCCGCCGCCATCGTGGTGTTGTTGGTGGTGCTGCTGGGTGTGAATGCGATCGCCATTGTGCTGCGCAACCGCTGGGAGCAACGGTGGTAACCGACCAAGGCACCGTGTTCAGTGTCCGCAATCTCAACGTCTATTACCGCGACTTTCACGCAGTTAGCGATGTTTCGTTCGACGTAGCCAAGAGTGAGATCACTGCTTTCATCGGGCCCTCCGGATGCGGCAAGACCACGGTGCTGCGCTGCTTCAACCGCATGAACGACCTCATCTCAACTGCCCGGGTAGAGGGTGAGGTTCGCTTTCACGGGGTTGACCTTTATTCACCCGAGGTGGATCCGGTGGAAGTGCGGCGGCGGGTGGGAATGGTTTTTCAGAAACCCAACCCATTCCCCAAATCGGTGTACGAGAACGTCGCCTTTGGTCCCAAAGTGGCTGGTCACCAGGGGAAGCTGGAGGACCTGGTGGAGGAGATGCTCACCAAGGCGGCGCTGTGGGACGAGGTCAAGGACAAACTCGACCAGTCCGCTTATGCGCTTTCGGGCGGTCAACAGCAACGGTTGTGTATCGCCAGGGCGATCGCCACCAGTCCCGATGTGCTGTTGATGGATGAACCTTGTGCTTCGCTCGACCCTATCGCTACGCTGCGGATCGAAGAACTGATGTTCAACCTCAAACAGGACTACACCATCATCATCGTCACCCACAACATGCAGCAAGCGGCCCGGGTTAGCGACCGCACCGGCTTCTTCACGGTCGACGTTCAGGAGGCCGGCAAGCGCACCGGTCGGCTGGTGGAGTTTGACGAGACCGGTCGTATCTTCACCAACCCCTCCCGCCCCGAGACCGAGGACTACATCACCGGGAGGTTCGGATGAAGTCGCACGAAGAAATCCGTCATCGCTTCGAGGACCAGTTGGAGGCGGTGCGGGGAGAGGTGGTGGTACTTGGCCATCTGGTGGTCGAAAACGGGCGCCGGGCGGCGGCCGCGGTTCTCGACAACCGTTTGAGTCGGGCGGCGGAAGTGATCGCGGCAGACGACGAGATCGACTCGCGCTATATCCATTTGGAAAGAAGCGTCTACGAGCTGCTGGCTCGTCAGCAGCCAGTGGCAGGTGATCTCCGGCTGCTGGTATCGCTCACTCGTATCTTGTACGAGATGGAACGCTCGGGCGATCTGGCGGTGAACTGCGCCAAGTCCATGCTTCGCCAGGATGGGTTCAGGTTGCCGTCGACCCTGCACGCGCTGCTGGCGCAGATGACGGAGGCTTCGCTCGACTTGTTCACGCAAGCAGTTACCGCGCTTTCCTCGCTTGAGCGCGAAGCCGGGATTCGGCTGCAGCGGGCGGATGATGTGGTCGACGACCTCACCGGCGAGTACTACCGGACCATTTCGATTGAGAGCGACACCCTCGGGCTGGCAGCCGCCATCGAGCTCTCCAAGGTCGGCCGCTACTTCGAACGGATCGCTGATCACGCGGTCAATATCGGTGAGCACGTGAGCTACATCGTCACTGGCGCCTTCCCGCGCCCAACCGCCTAAGTCACTCCTTCTTCCTCCGAAATTGGTGCCGCAAACGACAACAGTTGTCGCATTGTCCCTCCGAAATTGGTGCCGCAAACGACAACAGTTGTCGCATTGTCCCTCCGAAATTGGTGCCGCAAACGACAACAGTTGTCGCATTGGCGCACCACTTCCCCGAACCGTTGAACGTTTTTGTACCGCTGCGGTCGGTAGCAACCCTGGGTTCGGCTGGTTACAGGCGCCAGACGCCGCCGGTACGCGGGGGCAGAACCAGTCGCAGACCCTCGGCATTGGTGAGTTCACCCCCACCCCACAATCGGGTAGGGGTTCCGTCGGCGGGAAGAGTGGCGGTGGCCGGATCGTCGCCGGCGTTGGCGGCCAGCACCAGTCGCTCGCCGTCCGCCTCTCGCAGCGAGGCGTACAGCATTCCGCCCGTGCCGGGGGGGGGCCACAGCCGCTGGTATCCCACTCCCCGAAAAGCAGGGTGAGCCTTCCGGAGCGAGATCAACCGGCGGTAGGTCTCGAGCAGGGTGCGGTCCCAGGTGCCGGGGTGATTCCAGGGAAAAGTCCTCCTGCAATCGGGATCCTTGCTGCCGGGCAGGCCGATCTCGTCCCCGTAGTAGATGCAGGGTGCCCCCGGGAACCCGAATAGAAGCAAGGCAGACAGCACTACTGAGTCGCGGTCGCCTCCCGCCACCGTCAACAGCCGGGGAGTGTCGTGGGAATCCAGCAGGTTGAGGTTGGAACGCTGAGCGGCAGCCGGGTAGATGCGGAGCAAGTGATCGAGCGAGTCGGCGAAGGCGCCCGCATCCCGAGGGGGGCGGACGCGATAGTTGGCGCCCTCCACCACCTGGTCGACAACTCGCCGACCGGCGGCGAAGGCGATGATGGCGGAGGTGAGTTGATAGTTCATGGTGCCATCGAAGCGATCTCCCCTTGCGATCCAGTCGGTGGCCTCGTCCCAGATCTCGGCAACGATGTAGGTATCGGGGTTGATGGCTCGTACTCGAGTGCGGAACTCTTCCCAGAACCCGGGGGTGCTGACCTCGAGAGGAACATCCAGCCGCCAGCCGTCGATCCCCTTTCTCACCCAATGCTCCCCCACCCCCATCAAGAACTCTCGCACCGCCGGGTTGTCGGTGTTGAACTCGGGAAGCGCCGGCATTCCCCACCAGGCTTGGTAGTTGGGAACCCCGGAGGACTCGTAAGCCCGCACCGGGAAGCTCTGCACGTTGAACCAGTCCAGCCAAGCCGACTCCGGTCCGTTTTCCAAGATGTCGTGGAATTGGAAGAAGCCTCGGCTGGCGTGGTTGAAGACTCCGTCGAGAATTACTCGCAAGCCGCGGGCGTGACACTCTTCGATCAGTTCGTCGAAGGCAGCATCACCGCCCAGCAACGGGTCCACCCGCAGATAGTCGTAAGTGTGGTAGCGGTGGTTGGAAGCCGAGTGGAAGATTGGGTTGAAGTAGATGGCGTTGACTCCCAACTCGATCAGCCAATCCAGGCGCTCGATGACTCCCCATAGGTCCCCTCCTTTGTAGCCGTGGAAAGTGGGGGGATCGTCCCAAGGCTGCAACTTGGAGGGCATCACCGCCCGACCCGAACGGGCGAAACGGTCAGGGAAGATCTGATAGAAGATGGCATCCGCCACCCATGCCGGGGGCTGGCTCGAGACAGGCATGGTTCGAGTCTCCCACGCCAGTTGGCTCGGCAATGGGATCTGCCGGCTAGCCGAATGTCTGCTCGGGGATCGCCGCGATTCGAACACCAAGAGCTCAGGTTTGCAGGAATACGACGCCTAGCGGAGGAAGTGTGAGCTCGATAGAGCACGGGCGTCCGTGCATGGGCAGCGCCTGGGCCTCGACTCCGCCCCGGTTCCCACTCCCGCTCCCACCGTAGATGGCGGCATCCGAGTTGAGCAGTTCTCGCCACCAGCCGGACACCGGGACTCCTACTCGGTAACCGTTGCGGGGGATGGGGGTGAAGTTGCAGAGGACCACCACCGGGTTCGTCGCCTCCCCTTTCCGCAAGAAGACAACCACACTGGCGGCGGAGTCGGAGGCGTCGACCCATTCGAAACCGGCCGGGTCACAGTCGATCCAGAGCGCGGGGTTGGTCTGGTAGAGGTGGTTGAGATCTCGCACCCACGCTCGCAGCCCGGTGTGGGAAGGAAGTTGGCTTTCTTCCCAGCCGAGTTCGCGGTCATGGTCCCATTCCATCCGCTGCCCCCACTCGTTCCCCATGAACAGAAGTTTCTTGCCGGGGAGGCCAAACATGTATCCGTACAGAAGTCGAAGATTGGAGAATCGCTGCCACTCGTCGCCGGGCATGCGATGCAGCAGCGAACCTTTGCCATGCACCACCTCGTCGTGCGAAAGCGGTAGCACGAAGTTCTCGGAGAAGGCATACAACCCGCGGAAGCTCAGCTCGTTGTGGTGATGGGCGCGGTGGACCGGGTCTCGACCCAGGTAGCGGAGAGTGTCGTGCATCCAGCCCATGTCCCACTTGAGACCGAAGCCGAGCCCGCCAATATCCGTGGGGCGGGACACTCCGGGCCACGCCGTCGACTCCTCCGCCATCATCACGATCCCGGGAAAGCGGGAGTAGGTCTCTCGGTTGAGCGCTTGCAGGAACGAGATGGCTTCGAGGTTCTGGTTGCCCCCGTGCGGGTTGGGGATCCACTGTCCGGGAGGGCGGGAGTAGTCGAGGTAGAGCATGGAGGCGACTCCGTCCACCCGCAGACCGTCAAAGTGGTAACGCTCCAGCCAGTAGCAGGCCGACGAGAGCAAGAAGCTGCGCACCTCGTTCCTCCCGTAGTTGAAGATCGCCGAGTCCCAGTCCGGATGCCAACCTTGGCGGGGATCCGAGTGCTCGTAGAGGTGAGTTCCATCGAAGAAGGCGAGGCCGTGTTCGTCGGTTGCGAAGTGCGATGGCACCCAATCCAGGATCACCCCAATCTGGTGCTGATGAAGGTAGTCGACTAAGAACATGAGGTCCTCGGGAGTGCCGTAGCGCGAAGTGGGGGCGAAGTAGCCGGTGGTGTGATAACCCCACGATGGGTAGTAAGGGTGCTCGGCAACCGGCATCAGCTCGACGTGGGTGTGGCCCAGCTCGGCAACGTATTCGGCCAGTAGCGGAGCCAGCTCCCGGTACCGGTATGACTCATGTGCTCGCTGGCGCCGCCACGAGCCCAGATGGAGTTCATAGATCGAGATGGGGCGATCCAGGCGCTGGCGCTCACCTCGAGTTGCCATCCAGGCCGCGTCTTGCCAGGAGTAGTCCAACCCCCACACCACCGCCGCGGTCTTGGGAGGAACCTCGGTGAGGAAGGCGAACGGATCGGTCTTGTCGACTGTGTAGCCGGCAACCCGGGACCGCAGCCGGTACTTGTAGATCGTGTCGCGGCCGATGTCACCAACCACGCCAGTCCAGATCCCGGCCTCAGAAGGGGTGAGGGGGTGGACTGCCGAATTCCAGTCGTTGAAGTTCCCCACCACGGACACCGCCTCAGCATTCGGGGCCCACACCGCGAAGTGGGTACCGTCTGGGGCGGGTTGGGCTCCCAGGAGGTCGTAGAGCCGGGAGTGGGTGCCAGCCGAGAACGACTGGAGATCTTGGTTGGTGATGGGTGAGCGTTCCACGACGTCCGAGGTTAGGGGTGGCACTGCCCAAAAACTCGATGGTGACGGCCGGGAGGAATGGGCGGACCCCCTGCGCGACTTTACGCACCGGATCCGTGGGCGGGGATGCGTTTGGGTTAGCGCGATCACAAGCGACGCGCAGACCCGGAGTTGGGTCAAGCGCGCCGTCCGCGACGCCGAGGTTAGGTGGTGACGTTGCCAGAGGGCTTGCGGCAGACTCGGACTGAGAGGGGCCAATGCACTCGCCGACTTCCTTGCCTCCAGGCCGCAGACAGTTGTGGCCACACCATTGCAAGCGGGTCGGTCCCGGTGGCGGCCCGGTAACGATGGACCGCCGACCAGGTGCCGAGGTAGCTGACGAAAGCAGTCAGGTCCCAGTCAACAGCCATCTCGAGAGTGGGCGGGGTTAGCTCGGGAAAAGGGAGTACGATGGAGCGGTACTCCTCTTCGACCAACGCCGCCTCTGGAGGCCAGTAGGGGCCAACCACCTCATCCGCGAGGTGCTCCACGATCGGGTCGATCTCTGGGTTGACCTCGGTGAGCCGGTAAGTGATTGTCGCCAGTATCCCGCCCGGCAGCAATACTCGATTGCATTCGGCGAAAAAGCGGTCGATATCGAACCAGTGAAGAGCCTGGGCGGCGGTGACCACATCGATGCTGGCTGTTTCGAGACCAGAATCTTCGGCAGGCGCCACCCGGTAGCTGATGCGTGGATGGGGAGCCGCGTTGGCGATCTGGTCGGCGCTGGCATCAGTCGCCACCACCCGGGCGAAATGCTCAGCCAGCCCCCGCGCCGCCTGTCCATTCCCGGTGCCGCAGTCCCATGTCAGGCCCCGGGTGGGAGCCAGCTCGGCCAGATAGGAGAAAAGCGCAGCTGGATAGGTCGGTCGGGCACGGGCGTAATCGGCGGCGTGGCCCGAGAAGTGGTCTTTGAAGTTTGTCACCCGTAGGCTTGCATGATGACCGATCGCGAAGCCACCCGGGAATACCTCGACCGCTTTCTCGGTCACGCCGCCAGCGCCGGGGCGCTGACGGTGGTGGCGGTGGCCGACCGGCTGGGGTTGTTCTCGGGGTTGGCTCAGGGTCCCGCCACTCCGGCAACCCTGGCCGGCCGCTGTGGGGTCGACCGCCGCTACTTGGAGGAAGCCCTGGCCGCTCTCGCCGCCGCCGGCTTGGTCGAATACACCGCTGAGAATGGCACCTTCACGCTCCCGGCCGGTGCCGAGGCCTGTCTGGTGGATTCCTCGAGTCCCTATTACGTGGTCGGCTGGGCCCAGATTCTGAGCGCGCTGGCAGGCAGGGTGGATGAGCTGGCCACCGCATTCGCGGCCGGTGAAGGCATCCCCGCTCCTATCTATGGGGATCAGTTGCGAGAGGCAATGGCACGCACCAACTCGCCCGCCATCCGGGCCTTGCTGGTGCGCAAGTGGCTGCCCACCCTGCCCGATGTGGTTGCCGGGTTGCAGCGTGGGATTCGGGTCGCAGACATTGGCTGCGGCTCTGGAACGGCGGCGCGGGTGATTGCTGAGGCTTTCCCGGCGTCGACCGTGATCGGTTACGACACCGATCTGGCCTCGATCGAGACCGCTCGATCAGCCGGAGCCGATCTCCCCAATCTGTCGTTTGAGGCGGTCCCGGCCGAGCAACTGCCCAGCTCTCCTTCCTTCGATTTCATACTGGCGATAGATGCAATCCACGACATGGAGGCACCGCAGGCGGCGCTGGCGGCGATCCGCCAGGCTTTGGCAGCCAACGGATGCTTCCTGATGGTGGAGCCCAACGCAGCGCCCCAGCTGACAGACAACCTGCACCCCACCGGCGCGCTGCTTTATGCCCTGAGTACTCTCTACTGCGTTCCGGTGTCGCGTGGGGGGGGGTCAGGAGGTGGGCTGGGCGCCGCCTGGGGACCCGAGCGGGCCGAGCGGATGGCCCGAGAAGTAGGGTTCGGCAAGTTCGAGAAGCTGGCGATCCAGACTCGAACTAACTCCTTCTACCGACTAGCGAACTAAGACTGCTTGAAGGTGGCGAGCCGCTGTTCGAGGTCTGCGAGTTGGGTGTCGAGGGCGGCCAGCCGGTCTTTGAGCTCGTCGGACTGATTCTGGTCCTTCTGCTCGGCGCCGGCCTCCTTCTTTCGCCACATCTTTCCCTTGCCGGCTTCGACGACAACCGGTTCGCTGGCCTTGCCGATCGCCACTTTCTCAGCGGCCTTGCTCGCCGCCTCGGGTGCGCCTTTGCTCATCACCGCGGTTACCGCGTCTTTGGCGACCGCCACCGGTGTTGCCATCTTGCCGGATGCCGCTTGCTCAGCCGACTTGGCCCCCGCTACCACGGTTGCTGCCACCCCGGCCGCGGCCTTGCTCGCTGCTACCGCAGCGGTGGTCTTGACTACCGGTTTCGGGTCGGGTACTGCGATGCCTGCTGCGGTTGCGGTCTTGCGCAAGGTGGCAAGACGGTGCTCCAAGCGCCCGGCCCGACCCTCGAAATCGGCCAGCGATCCCTTGATTGCCGGCCTGCTGGCGCGACCAGCGAGCCAGCCGACGATGAGACCGATCAGGGTCGCCCCCACTATGAAGGCGAGGATCTCGCCGATTGCGTAAGTGGTTCCGTTCATGACGCAGCTCCTCCAGGAGAGTACGGGTAGTCGCTTGGCACGTTCAAATGCATTCGAGGTGTGAAGGTGAAATCTAGCCGACGATTGAGGGCCCTGCCGGCGGTTGTGGCGTTTTCTGCAATTGGCCGGGTTTCGCCGAATCCCACTGACGAGAGGCGCTCCGGCTCGATTCCTGCCCCGATTAGGAAGTCAACCGCGGCCTTGGCCCGGGCTTCGCTGATCGCCTGGTTGGATTCCTCAGTTCCTGAGGAGTCGGTGTGGCCTTCGATGGTGAGGTCGAAGGTTGGTTTACTGGTCAAGATGTCTGCCACCACTGTAAGCAGCCCCCGCAACCTTGGCGAGAGGGCGGCCGAATCGGGGGCCAGGGTGGCCGCACCCCGCAGCGAGGCGGTCACCTTCTCACCCTCGATGCCCAACTCCCACTGGCTCACCGATGCCAGCTCCGAGAAGGTGAACGGGATCCGGTACAAGGCAAACGGAGTGGCGAGGTTGGTTCCAACTGTCATTCGGTTGGTCACGGCAGCTTCTCCATAAACCTCCGTGGCTGCGACCAGGATGCGATCAACCGAGGCCTGATCCGGCATCAGCCCGTCTAGAACCAAAGTACCGTCGGAACTGGCAGCCGCCCTGAAGCGCGGGGCTTCACGGTTCGTCACGATGACTTGATTGCTGAATGTGGTGTCCGAACCAAGCAGCTGGCGAAGCCCGTAGTCCAACAGCGCGCCTTGCTCACGATTGGCCACTTTGCCAGACAGGGTTGCTTGGGTACCGGCGAGCTCGAGGGTGACCGTTTCGGAAGCCGGAAGCAACCAGATGGCCTGGGCGGCGTTGCTCAGCCAGGGTGCCCCAGCCAGCGAAGTATCCACCGCCAGTGAGTCTTCCACCAATGGCGCATACACTTGCTCCGCGGCTGCCCGCAGCTGGGCAGCGATGCTGGTGTCAGGGATGCTTCCGCTCAGATGCAGCGTGCCTTGTTCCAGCCTCGCCACCAAGTGGGCGGTCGGCGGGGAAGCGATGGTGGTGGTGGGAGCCGGTCGAGTAATCGGAGTCGTTGTCGGAAGCGTTGTCGGAGTCACAGTTGGGGGGGTGGTGGGAAGGGGCTGGCTGGTGGTCGCTACCGCGACCGCGGCGGTACCAGTCTCGAAGCGAACGATTCGCACTCCCTCGATGGCTTCGATGACGGCGGCCGCGGCGCCACGGTCGGCCGGGTCGACTCCGGAAAGCACCGCATCTCGGCCTTGGAATGAAACCTCGGCGTTGATACCAGCTGCTTCCAGGGCTTGGTGGGCGCGAGAGGTGAGATCGCGTTCTTCGCTACCCAAACCCCACACAACCGCCGCCGCAGCCAGCATTACCCATACCGCTAGTGCCAGCGCCCAGCGCCGCTTCCTTCCCGCCACCATGCCAATCAACATATCGCGAGGTAATCCTGCCCATGCGAGAAAAAGCAGGCCAATCAAGGGTTTTTCCCGTTCGCCGAAGACAGGCTCGAGGAGGATCATCCGGTGGACTTGGGAACGACGCTCGCGCAAACTCGCGACGACACAACCCTGGCTCGGGCCATGGCAGCTCTGCACCGGGACCGGGAACGCATTCTCTCCCAAGCCCAGGTCAAGGCCCAGCACATCATCGAATCGGCCGAACATGAGGCGCTGCGGATCCAAGCGGAGGCGGCCGAAATGCTGGAGACCGCTCGCCGCCAGCAGGCTTTCATGCACAACACCGAGCTACGGGCCCGTAAAGTAATCGAACAAGCCGAAGCCAAGGCGGAGCGAGCGCGGGCCTCGACCGAGCGTTTGGTAACCGAGGCAGGTGAGGAGTCGGAGGCGGCCCGTCGCCGCGCAGCTAGCGAAGCAGCGGCGGCCCGGATTGAAACGGATCGGCTGGTGGAAGAGGCCAAAGCGATCCGGCTGGTGGCGCAGCAGGAGCACGCCAAGGCGGAGGCCGAAGTCACTCGTCTGCGACGGGAAGCGACTGCCGAGATCACCGCAGCCCGGGCTGAAGCCGATCGCCTCAAAGCCGAGGCCGAACAGGAAGCGGCTCGCCTGCGGCTGGATGCATCCTCGGTGTTGCTGGCGGCCCGCGGCAAGGGCTTGGCCGGTGAGGCCGAGCGACAGGCGGAAAAGATACTGGCGACCGCCCGCTCGCAAGCCGAGGCCCTAGTCCGTGAGGCGGGAGCGATCCTGGCCTCCGCCAAGACGGCTCCCGAGTTGGCGGCAGCCGCCGAGCGAGCCGCCGAGGCCACCCGAGCCCAGGCCCGACGAGAGGCCGAGATCATGCTCTCGGCCGCTCGGGATCAAGTAGCTGCCGCCGAAGGGACCATGCTCGAAGCCGAGTTGATGGCGACGGCGGCCAAGGCAGACCATGACCGGCACCTCGGGGAGTGGAAAGCACAAGCCAATTCACAAGTGGCTTCTCTACGGGCGTTGGCGGAAGCCGACATCGCCTCCATGCGGTCCCAGGTCGAGTCCCAACTGGCTGCTTCTCGAGCCGAAGCCCAGGCCTATATCGAACACATTCGTACCGAAGCCGAGGTCTCCGCTCGCCAGAGCTCGACTACCGCCAAACGGGAAGCCGACGGGATGTTGGGGTCGGCTCGAAAGCAGGCGCAGGAGATCCTCGAAGCCGCCACAGATCGCGCAGAAGCTCACCTGGCCGGCGCCACCCAGGAGGCCGCCGCCATCGTGGCAGCTGCTCGGACCAAGGCTGAGCTGCTAGAAGCCAAAGTCGGAGAACTTTTCGCGGCGGCCAAGACCGACGCCAGCTCGCAGGCCGAGGGAATGCTCACCAAGGCTCAGCAGGACGCCCAACAGATGTTCGCCATGACCTGGCGCTTGCGAGAAGAAGCCGAGCGGGAAGCGGCTGAAATCATCGGGCGGGCCAAGTCGGAGGCGGCTCGACTGGGTGGCGCCCCGGTCGCAGCAGTGGTCCCCCCGGTCGCCAAGGCGCCGGCGAGCGCGGTGGTCGCCCACTCAAGCATCCGGCTGGCAGCCCTTCCAGAAGTCAAGGCCAATGACCCCGAGGACAACTGGCCTGCCTACGGTTTCCGGCCCAAGCGAAAGAAGCGGGGTGAAGACGACTGCCACCCGTTTCCCAATCAAAAGAGCGGTCTGCCTCGATTGGATCCAGCTCGGGCCAAACAGGTCTCAGCAGATATCCGTCGCCTCCGAAGCAAGAAGACAGGGACTGCCTGAAGCAGCCCAAGCCAGGGTTCCTACCGACCGCCACGTTACGCGTCCGCGTGTGGTCAGCGGTTCGGTGATGAGACATCTTTACCCACAAGATGGACGCCGGCGAGAAGTTTCTCGACTGGACTGCCTAAGGCAGCAAACCCAGGGTTGCTACCGACCGCCACGGTATGAAAATGTTCAACGGTTCGGGGATGAAACTGGGTCGGCGACCTCACGGCCAGTCGGCGCTCTAGCATCGTCCGACTTGTTGCGAAGCTTCGCCCAACTCGTAAAGGCTGCCATCGAGGAGTACCGCAGCGACAAAGCCTCCCAACTGGCGTCCTCGCTTGCTTATCACGCCCTCTTCTCGCTAGCTCCCTTGTTGTTGATGGGAGTGGGGGTGGCCGGCTTTGTGTTCGGTAGGGACGCCGCCGAGGGACTGATTGTCGGGCAACTAGAGGATGCAGTCGGGGTGCCGGCTGCCACCACTATCCAAGATGTTCTCGAGTCTGCCCGCGATAACCGTAGCTCTGCCACCTGGATTGGTTTGGCGCTGGCGATTTTCGCTGGCTCCGGGGTGTTCTTGGCGCTCGAAGATTCGCTCAACCAGGTCTTTCGCGCCCCCGCCAGTCGCATTCAGGGTTTGACGGCCGCCATCCGGAAGCGCCTGCTCGCAGCGGGGGCATCAGTTTCCGTCGGTGTCCTGTTGTTGGCGTCGTTGGGCGCCAGTGCACTGATTTCCTGGGCGGACCAACTGAGTGAGGGGAATGCGGTCGGCTTGCAAGTTGTCGGGGTGGTTGCGTCTTTTGTTCTACTGGTGGTGGCAATCGCTCTGATATTGCAGTATCTGACTGCGGTCCGCATCTCGTGGAAGGCGGTCTGGGGTGGCGCTGCCCTGACAGCGGCGCTGGTGCAGCTGACCGTTTGGGGGGTGGGGGCGTATGTCAGGTGGGCCTCTGGCAACTCCACTTGGGCGGCGGTAGGTGGCGTTGCCGTGATCTTGTTTGGTGCCTACACCGTTGCACGCACATTCCTGTTGGGCGCCGAGTTCACCAAGGTTTATGCCGACCGGTTGGGGCGAGACCGCTAGATGGAAGGTGACAACAACAACCCAGCGCAGCGACTCGACCAAACCGCCGAGGGGATCCACCGGCACCCTCGCAGTTCACATCGAGGATGTCGAAGGATATTTCATAGAGGGCTTTGAGGTCGGCCTCCGGTTCGAGACTGCAGCTGGCAAGGTGATCGCATCCAGCTTGTGGTCGGATTTCGTGCCGTCGCTGAACCGATCCGACATCGACGCCTATTACGATTCGGTCTTGGAGCAGCCGATGCCGGCCGGCCCGGTGATCGTGGCGGCCACCGCCAACGTTGGTGAAGACCCGGGGCCGGTTATCCCTGATGTCGAGGGCGACCTGCGGTGCCGCCTGGAGGTGGACGTGCCCGCCAACGGGCAGGTCGAAGTCGAAGGTGGCCTTTTCGCCGCGACGAGTGCCTGGAGCTCCGCTAGCCGACTCCTTCGGACGCGGGTAAGCGCCTCGCTTCAGCCTTGGCGGGGGTCGGCGCAGCTGTCGCGCGAGATGGCGACGGTCCCCACCTCGAGGATGGATAGGAGCCGAGGGGAGAAGGGCTGGGTCACACGGACGCAGACCTGAC
>Ga0114938_1001801_pt1 | contig 14183 bp, 17 predicted proteins | sample AshMeaBigSpring_FD_88675 | JGI IMG/M metagenome (GOLD analysis project Ga0114938, IMG submission 88675) | Groundwater microbial communities from Big Spring, Nevada to study Microbial Dark Matter (Phase II) - Ash Meadows Big Spring | ecosystem: Environmental > Aquatic > Deep subsurface >...
ACCGACCGCCGCGCCGATATGGCGACCGCCTCCTGCCCGCTCGACCCCGCCGACGAGTCCAACCCGAACTGCGTGAAGGTTGTCACCAATCTCAAGGGGAACGCGCTCTACTTTTCCCGCTCGCTCGTCCCGGCCGACCGCGATGGCGACGCGAATCCCTCCCGTTTCCGGCATTTGGGTATCTACGCCTACCGCCGCAAATTTCTGCTCGGGTTCGTCAAGTGGAAGCAGACCCCGCTGGAAATAAGCGAGAAGCTCGAGCAGCTCCGCGCCCTCGAGCACGGCGCGACCATCCGCGTTCTGGCCACCCGCTCGACGGGCCCCGGCGTCGACACCCCCGCGGATGCCGCCGTCGCGGAAGCTCAGCTCTTCACGCAAACTCGCCGCCCGTCCCCGAAATGAAAACAGTTGGCTCCCAACACCGCTTTCCAACCACCCCGGCCCAAGCAGTACGCCGCGCGGAGCGGATTATTGCCGAGGCAAATCGTCTGGCCCCCCATCCCAAACCGCGCGGATTCGTTGTCAAAGCAAAAACCTGGGACGACTACACTGCATGGAGGCTGTCCCAAACAAACCCGAGACTCTGGTAGTATCGCGCTCACTCTTCTTCAATGCGCCCGCGTAAAGCCGATCACCGACCACTGAAAACATGCCTCCTGCGGCTATTGCCCGGGTTCTGAACGTGGTGTAGCGTTTGCCCATGCCTGCAACGGTGAATCAACTTTTTGAGGAAGCCCTTCTCCTTCCACCAGCCCATCGGGCGAATCTGGCTGAGAAACTTGTCGAGAGCATAGAGGCCGACATTGATCCGCTTGTCGGGAGCGCCCATCTTCAGGAAATCCAGCGAAGACGTGACGAGGTTTCCTCCGGTGTTTCCAGTATTCTCCCTGGTGAAGAAGTCATGGCGCGGGCACGGGCCAGGATGCAGGGATGAGTCCATATGGTTTTCATCCCGAGGCAGCGAAAGAGTTCACTGAGGCCATTGGTTTTTATGCGGAAATCAATCCCAGACTCGCGGAGGAATTCCTCGCGGAAATTGAACATTCCATCACTGTCGTTTGCCGGAACCCTGAGAGATGGCGAGTGGTGGATGGGGATGTCAGACGCTGCCTGCTGCATCGTTACCCCGCCATGGAATTACTCCGACCGTCGCTGAACGATTTGACAGGATTTGCCGTGGAATCCTTCGGGAACGAAGGAGGAATTAAGAAAATATTCCCCTGCAACCTTGCGCGTGGCATGGTGGACACATGCCGACGGTTCTGCGTATTGGGTCATTCCGATTTCATTTCTATACCGACGAAGGCAATGAGCCTCCTCATATTCATGTTCGGACCCCGGACGGAGACTGTAAATTCTGGTTGGAGCCGTCTATTTTTCTGGCAAATAATCGTGGCGTAAAGCCGCATGACCTGCGCCTGATCGAACGCCTCATTTTCGAAAACCAACAAGAACTCAGAAAAGCATACCATGACCGCCATACTCGCTGATCCGCCGATCTCCCTGGAACCAGCCGCTGTCCGGGCTTGGACCGAAGGACGAACAATTTTTATCGAACTTCATGATGGACGGCTTATCGGGTTTCCCGCAGACCGCTTCTCCCGCCTAGCAGCGGCCACAGACGCCCAACTGAAGGAAGTCGCTGTGGAGGTGAATGGTTTCGCTCTTCGATGGGAAGAGTTGGATGAGGACATTACCGTGCCTGGGATTCTTGCCGGCCGCTTCGAACTACCACCAAAATAACGATTTATCAACGGCCCGCTGGCACGTGTTGACGCACTGACTCCTGTGAACAGCACTCTCTTCGGGCTATCCTCCGGATGTGTTGCCCCGTTCGCCTCCCGGCTTGTGATCCCTTCGGGCGGATCTGGCGATCCGGCTATGTCGGTGAATCCCGTCACCTCCATGTCCCCCGGCGCCCTGGCACGTATTCAGGATTACCCATTCTACATTTCCCATTCGCGCCTCTGGCGCTCATATGCACCCCGGCTATTTCCCTGTCTTTTTCTGGAGCCTCGCAGCAGCTCCCGCATTCGAGAATCGGCTTGATCTTTCTTTCTGTCGGCAGGATACGTCTGCGTATGGACATCACCACGATACTGCACGACTGTTCCCTTGATGGTGAGACGGGATACGCCGCGATTTGCGCCGAATTTCCCGAAGCCAATGGCCAAGGAGAAACTCCGCAGGCTGCCATTCAGAATCTTCGAGAAGCCATCCGGGATATTATTGACTACCGGCGTGACGAGGTTCGAAAATTGCTCGTCGCCAGCGATCGCATTGAAGTCATCGCCGCATGAAGCGGGAGGTGCTTGTGTCCCATCTCACCGATAGTGGATGCCGTATGGAGCGGGAGGGGGCAAGCCACTCGATCTGGAAAAATCCATCAACAGGCGAAATTCAGGCTGTGCCCCGGCATCGCGAGATCAAGAAATTTACAGCCCGCTCCATCTGCCGCAAACTCGGCGTCTCCGTACCAAAAGGGGCCTGATTCTGCCCTGAAAACCGATCGCTGACTGCTGATCACTTCAAGTTTCCGCTTTCCGCTTTTCCGCGTTTCCGCTTTCCTCTTGCCGTGCATCCCGGCTATTTCCCCGTTTTTTTCTGGAGCCTCGTGATCTTCGCGAGCTTCTGGGGTTATGGCGAACTGCTCCGCCGCCGCATCGACCGCCCGGAATTCGCCGACCTCGGCTGGGGCCTGACCGCCGCCTGGGGAATGTCGGTTGTCCTTGCCATCGGTGGCATCCTTATGGTCCTCCATCTGGCCAAAGCTCCCGTCCTCACCGCCGTCGTCCTCACCGGTGCCGCCGCCGCAATTTACTTTGCCGCAGGAAAAGTCACCTCGAGAGACACGAAACCAGCGAAGGGGAAATCCGGCGCGCCGAAATCCAAAATCCAAAATCCAAAATCTGAATCCTCAGGGTTCAAGTTTCAGGTTTCAGGTTTCCGCCTTGCCGACATCCTGCTCTACCTGCTGGCCGCTCTCTCATTCGCGTCCTCGATCGCTTGGCCCCACCACATCGATCCGAACGACGATTTAGTCTGCTACCTCATGCTTCCGGAAAAAATTCTGGCAACCGGAACGCTCATCGAGCCGTTCAGTTTCCAGCGGGCGGGAACATTTGGAGGTCAGGCGATTTTGCAGGCCCTTGTCATGATCGTGGGTGGCGAACGCAACGGTCACGTTCCGGATCGCGGGTTCGCGATGGTTATTCTCTTCGGGATTTTTTTGCATGCGACGAGGGGGCTGAACAAACAGCAAGGGCTCGTCCGGCTACTTTTGCTCTTCACATTTTTGTTCGTCCCGGTGCCCCGCATCAGCACGAACGGGGCCATGGTCGGGGGATGCCTTCTCGTGGGAATGCTGGCGACGCTGGATCTCGCGCTGGTAGACAAAGCTAGGCCATGGAGGGCCTTTATTCCGGTTGGCCTTCTGGCGGCCGGCTCGTGCAGCATCCGTCCGACGTTCACCTTCGTTGTTGGAAGCATTCTTGCGGCCCTGGCTCTGAGGGAGATGCTTGGAGCTCTCAAAGCGAAGGGCTCGCTATTGAGGGCGTTCAGGCCATACCTTGCCGCCGGGCTCACGTGCTTCGTTGTTCTTCTTCCGTTCATGGTCGTGCTGTTTCTCTCCAATGGCACGCCGATGGTTCCTCCGATCAGTGGCTTTGTCAGCAAGGCCTACCAGACATACTCGTTTAATAGCCCCGGACAGGACCTGCTGGGAGTTCTCGCCTTTTGCAAGGTGCCGGAAACCCTCTGCATGATTACCCTGCTCGCCGTTGCCGCCATTTTTCGTTCCAGAGACGGCACGGTCTGGATCGTGATTGCCTCGCTTCTCGCCTGCTTTGTGATCCTCTACCGATTCAGCGCGCTCGCCTATCTCGACCAATACCGCTATATCTACCCCATCCTTGTGCCGATGGGGCTCTGGCTTCTCTGCGGATTGCTTCAAATAACCGGACAGAACGAATCCGGTGGAGGCACCCCTTTAATGGCCAACCCCCTTCTTCCTGTTGCCGCCTGCGCGTCTGTGCTCATTGCGCTTGTGGCCGTGAATGCCGCCCAGGGCTGGAGGGAGCTTCGCGTGCAGGTTGCCGGCCTCCCAGAGCAGGTCCGGGAGGTGAAGCCGTTCTTTGATCCCAATCTGAAAAAGGCCTACGCGGCACTCCAGGACCTGGTTCCTCCCGGCGAAACAATTCTTTCCATGGTCGATGCCAGCTACTGGCTTGATTATAAGCGGAACACAATTTACGGAATCAATGCCGTTGGCGGCGCAAGCCCGCCGCCCGGTATTCCCTTTGAACAAGGTCCCGGCGCCCTTGCAAACTATTTGAAAAGTCTTGGCATCCGCTACGTGATTGCTGTCGACTTTGACAATGCGGTCCTGCTTTACACGAGGAAGCTGTGGACCGAACGGACCCGGCCGGAGTGGTTTTACCCGCAAATCTGGAGGCCCCGGTTTCTTGACTTTATGAGCAATATCGACGCGCTCGAGCGGAGTGGCGGAGGCGTCGCGCGTGCGGCCAATGCCAGGCTGATCGATCTGGGACGTTGTCAGTAGAGCACCCGCGTTCGAGGGTGGCCGCCGGGACGTTCACATTTCGAGTTTTCAAAGGAATGCCGCACCAGAGTCGATACCGTCGCGCGCGGGGTGGCCTCAATGATATTCTGGTAAGCAAATAGGGACGGCATGAGCTTTGCGGCAAGGGAATGCAGTTTGGTGAGGATCGAGGCAAGCCGCCCATCGCCAAAGGCGAGTTCGTATGGCGCCGGAGTGCTATGCCACGCACAGATGTTATAGTTGCAGTCTTCCATGAGTTCTTTTAGCGAACTTCGAGTAAACAAAAAGGCATGGGTATCATCGAGAATGCCCCTGCGCCCGTAGTTCAGCTTGCCAAAAAGCGCGAACACAAGCCTGAGTGGAAAAAAGGCCGTGTTGGGAACGCTAATGATGAGCTTTGCTGGAGGATCATCAAAGTCATGGCGCAGCCGGTCCAGAAGCGCCACATGGCTCTGTCGGGGGATGTGCTCGATGACATCCATAAGCAACACGACATTGGATTGGGGTAGGTCGAAATCTAATGGTGTTGCTAGGTCGTGAAAAATCGTCCGGTGGCGGATAGCTGGAACCTCACGGAAAAAGTTGTCGATGATCGCGATCGTGCATCCTTTTTTGTCTGCCAGATGATCGGCAACCCATGCGTTGCCTCCGCCGATGTCCAACACCCGGCTCCCGTCGGGAACCAGACCGACTGCGATGCTGTGGGATGAGTTGGCCAGCCCAAGCTTCGACTCATAACGTCCGGCCGGGGGAGCCAGATCAAAGCGGCGGCAGTAAAACACACCTTTTTTCGTGAGCCAGTCATGCCAGCAGCTCCGCACGCAATCAAAGAAATACCTCCACCCGTTCACATGGCAGACCTCACTGCCATAATGCGTCGGAATCGGGATTTCCCGGATCGACGCACCGATACGCAAGAATTGGATGAGGATATCGGTGTCGAAGTGGAAATCGTTCGTGTTAAAATGAAACGGGATTTTCTGCAGGGCTTTGACACTGTAGGCCCGGTATCCGGTGTGAAACTCGCTGAGGCTTGCGCCGAGCATCCGGTTTTCCACCCAGGTGAGCACCTGATTCCCCACCCACTTGTAAAATGGCATGCCGCCGGACAAGGCATCCTGTTTGCGGAGCATCCGCGAGCCCAGCACCACATCACAGCCTTCCTTGAGAATCGGAGACAGCATCTCATCCAGCAGCTCGGGCGCATACTGTCCGTCTCCATGCAGGAGAACGACCGCATCGAACCCTTCCTCGATCGCGATCTCGTAGCCGAGCTTCTGGTTTCCGCCATACCCGAGATTCTTCGGGTTTTTCAGCACTCGCACCGGGATCGGGCACGACTCGGCTGCTTTTTGGCCAACCTCGAAAGTCCCGTCCGGCGAGGCATCGTCGATCACGATGATCTCGCATCCGGCGGGAAGCCGGTCATACGGGATCCGTCGGAACACACTCTCCAGATGCGCCTCGGCATTGTAGGCGACGATGAAAATGAGGGACTTCATGAAATCAGCTTCTTTCCAACTTCGTAATGGTTCCAAGAGGAGATAGCAAGCAAGTGGAGGGGGACGTCATGAGAGAAGCTGCCGGAAGCAAACATTGGATCCCGCCGCAGTAATTTTTTCGGAGAGCAGAATTTGGTCTCACGGGGGTTATCACATGAAGGTGGTCGAGGCAGAGATCAGCGATGGCCACATGCATCGACTTGGTGCTGCGTGGCCCATCGGGAACCGTTCACTCGACCCCGAGGCTTTTCCCATCATGGGACTGGAGGTCGTCGAGCTCTGCTCCAGCCTGCGTCGCTCAGTACCCCCCCTGAGACCGCGTTGCGGCTATTCCAAAGCACACTTTCAGCCTCCAAATTGATGCTGGATCACAAATGCCCAGCAAGTAATCTAGAAAGGTGAATCGCGCATTGTCCGCCTCGAAAATCAAGGTCCACCTGGGAGGTTGGATTTGCCCGGTGCTTTTCGCATTTTACACGTTGTCGGTTTTCGTTCCCTGGGTTCCACGTTCGTGGCAACCACCCTGCAATAACTCCTGGGTCCTCGTCCTGCATGATGCATTTCTAAAAAAGGAGGCGTTCGGCACGGATGTCGTTTTCACCTTCGGTCCATATGGGTTTCTCTATTTTGGAGCAATGCCACAAACCTATTTGCTCACATTGGCGGGTTGGATTCTGATCGGAGCGGGATATGCTGTCGCGGTTTGGAGAACTCTTGGTTTGAGCGCGCTGCCTCCATGGGCCCGGCTGCTTGGTGCTTTGTTTGTGACTGCGGTGGCTGCATCGGTGGATGTTGTGGATGCCCAGATTTTCTCGCTCGCCGCATTTGCATCGGCTGCATGGATTCTTGGTCGGCCAAAGGACATTCCATCGAATGCGGTTGTGGGGGCGGCGCTCGCGCTAGCCAGCCTTGTAAAATTCTCATGGTTCATTGCCATCGCTCCGTGCGTCGCGGTGATGACCATTCTTGGACTGGTTCGCGAGCGTCGAAGCGCCCTTGTTGGTCTCGTTTACGTCGTCGGGATCACGCTGTTTTGGTTGGCGGCGGGTCAGTCAATCGGCTCGGTGGGAACCTACTTCTCCTCTTCGCTTGAAATCACCAGCGGCTATGCGGAAGCCATGCAACTTGGTCATCCCTGGGGCATGACAAACGTTTGGGCTTACGTCTGTCTGGCAGCATTTATTGTTGGCTTGCTCGCATTCGCTCTCTTCCGGCAGGATTCTTTGTCGGCCATTGCATTCTCGGGAACGACGGTGTTCTTGCTATTCATCGCGTTCAAGGCTGGTTTTGTCCGCCACGACCATCATGAGGTGGTCGCCTTCGCGCTTCTCGTCAGCATCGCAACGCTGCTGTTTTATGTTGTGCAACAACGTGTGGTGGCATCGCTTGCAATCGCGGCGTCGCTTGTTCTTTTCGGGTTGTGCGTCGGATTGCACGAGAGGAATCCGTCGTTTGAGTCGCGTTTCGACCAAACAGTCCGATTCCGGGGAGTGGTGGATTTTTTCATTTTCCTAAGTGGCAAGGTGGATCCGGAGCGGAATTACGCGGGCGATATGGAACCCATCGCTCGAAACCAGCCCTTCGATCTGCCTTCAGGCACTGTGGATCTTTATCCATGGGGCGGCATTGATGCAATGTATGCCAACAAACTCAACATGAGGCACCGTCCGGTATTCGAAAGCTATTCTGCTTATTCGCTGCGACTCTCCCAATTGAATGAATCTTTTCTGAGAGGGGATTTTGCCCCGGATCAGTTTCTTTTTGCTGTTCGTTCGTTGGACCAACGATTTCCGGCCATGGACGACGGTCTTTCATGGCCGGAGATTCTCACAAGCTACGACATTCTCAACGAACAACACGGGTATCTGCTGATGCGACACCGGAAGGAGTCCCGTAAATACCGATTGAGCGAAATCGGCGAAACTCGCATTCAACCTGATACTCTTATTACCTTACCGGAGTCAGATGCCATATGGGTACAAATTGAACTGCCCCTGACAAACTGGGGTGGATTAATGAAGCAGTTCTACAAACCCGCAGTTCTGATTCTTGCGGTTCAGTTGGCAGATGGGGGAACGCATGCGTTTCGTCTGATACCCGGCGTGGCATCCGCCGGGTTTTTAATTTCGCCGGTGATTACGAATAATGCGGCTTTTGCTTTGTTTCAGAGCAAGTCGGGCGACCAGCGGCTGTCCCAGCTACGCCCGCGCGCAATAGCAATTTCCGGTGAGGCGGGATTCGCAGACCAATACGACTTCCGGCAATCAAGGCTGCATTTTTTTCGCCTGGAGTTTGACGATGGGGGAAAAGTCGAGAAGCCAGCCGACACTCAGTGACGCAAGGGATTAGTTCCCGCTTGGTGTCGGAATTCCTCAGGGGGGACAGGAGTCTGGGTTATTTTGCGGGCGGGGTGCGTTGCAGATCTTCGGCGGGAAACATGACTCCGAAGGCTGTGCGCTGCCCGTTCCGTGACATGCCGAGCTGTTCCAGAATAGCGGTGAGCAGGGCTTGGTTTTGCGGAGTGAGGAGCGGTTCGGCGAACACGACCGCGCCGAGTTTGTCATCCGGGCCAAACAAGGTCAGCGCTTCTGTAAGCTCAGGTCCTGGAAAGCGAATGCCCTCGGACGCGGGCTGCGCGATCCCCTTGCGCTCCGCGTAGTAGAGGGTAAAGGGATTCCAGTCGTGGCCGACGATCAGCATCGTCCGCTCAGGTGGTACGATGGCCTGTACCGGCCTGATCCAGGACGCGGCAATTTGCTCATAGGTGGGCAACGCGGTGAGAATTGGCAGGAACCTGCCGGACCACGCCAAAAAACCGGAAATCGCCAGCGCCGTCGCGAGTCCCAGCGCGGTCATTTGCGGCCATGTTTTTTCCGGTCTGAATTCATAGATGCCTGCAAGCGCAGTGCCGACGGCCAGAAGCAGCCATATCCCATTGGCGGTCCAATAGTAGCTGTGTTCAAAATACAGATTAGTAAACACCAGCGGCCCTGCTGCAAAGCCTGCGAGAAATACCAGCATCAGCGGAATTCGGCGTGGTGCGGCAATGGCTCCAGCGATTAGGACTAACGGTATTAGGAGTGGGCCGAGAAGCGGGAACGGCACCAGCAACTGGTCGGTCATGTGCCGCCAGATGTGCTGCCAGGTGGCGGGATCGAGCTTTTGTTCCAGCGTGCCGTAGTTCCACTTCGCTTGGTGCGGCGAGCTGGCCAGAAGGATTTTTAAGGCAAACGGGTTGGCGGATTTGATGGAATCGCCGTGGCGGAGCCATAGCTTGCCGGCCAGAATGGGGAGCACCAGACAGGATAAGGCAGCGGCCAAGATGGCCACACCACGAGGCTCGCGAGCACCGCTCGAAGCCTTTTCACTCTGTTTTTTCCACACATCTTTCCACTGCGGCCAGCCATTACGGAAAACTAACAGTAAGCTGCCCGTGCCTGCGGCGACAGCCCATGTGGTGGCCTTGCAGAGGATGGCTATGATCCCGAACCCAAGCGCTGCCAGCAGCCATGGCGCACTTTTGCGCTCATGTCCATGCACCGCGCAGGCCACCATGCTCACCGCGAGGAAGAGGCCCGTGGTTTCCATCAGAAATGCATTCGACCAGAACAAATAGAGAGGACTGGAGAGAAGGAGGACGAGGGAGAAAGCGATCGGGGCGGTCTCGAACCGCAGGGTTTTGAGCAACAACCAGACCGGAAACAGGCAGGCCAACCACGTCGCCACGGAAACCAGCCTGCCGCTGGCATCCAGCGCCATGCCTGAAAAATTATGCCAACGAGCAACGATCCACTGATAGATCGGCAACTCCATGGGGAGACGCCACGGCTTGCCTAGGACCGGCGTGATGTAATCCGCGAACATCGTGGCATCCTTCGCCATGTAAAACGTGGAAATCGCCGTTTGGGTCTGTCGGAAGGCGTGCGGTCCGAGCAGTGGTTTATCCCAATGCCGGGTCATTGCCCAAAGGGCCGCAATAATCGCTCCTGCAAGAATCAGACTTGTCAGAAGAATCTTCAGATGACTTCCCCAAAGGATATGGTGAACAGGGGTTGTACAACAAGCGGCTCCTCGGCGCTCCAGTGGGGCGGATTTCCCTCTTTGTCTTGCTCTCACGGCACCTCTTTTCTGTAATCACCCCGCGAGAAATACTTTTCCAACCAAACATAGAGGCAGATGAACAGATAGCGCGAACCCATCTCATTGATCTTTAGTTTTGCAACTCCGGTCCTACGGTTGCGCCAGGTGATGGGGATGGTGGCGAAGCTGTATCCGCGAACGATCGCCTTCAGCGGCAATTCGACGGTGATATTGAAGTGGGGGGAAAGGATCGGGCGGATGCCATCGATGACTTCACGGCGGTAAGCTTTGAAGGCGTTTGTCGTGTCGTTGAGGCCGTGGCGGAAAAGTGTTCGGACGAAGGCATTCGCCAGCCGGTTGATAAACAGCTTGACCGGCGGATAGTCGATGACCCCACCGCCTTTCATGAACCGGCTCCCGAAGACGCAGTCGAATCCCTCGTTGAGTTTGCTCCAGTAGCGGACGACATCCCGGCAGTCGTCGGACTCGTCCGCCATCATAATGACGACGGCATCGCCCGACATGGCATCGAGCCCGCAAGCGATCGCCCGGCCAAACCCGTGCGCGCCCTTGTTGGTGATCGGGCGAAGCTCGGGGATTTTTTTGGTCTCATCCTCAAGAATTTGAGGCGTCCGGTCGCTGGACCCATCGTCCACGACAATGATCTCATGCGGGACCTGATGGATTTTGAGTTCCAGATGCAGGTGTTCGATCGTTGAGGCAATGCACCCCTCTTCATCCCTCGCGGGGATGACGACAGAAAGCAGGCGAAGAGGTTTCGGGTGCTCGGAAATCAAGAGTGTCCTTATAGCCAGAAAAAGTCACAGGGGCATTAGAAAAGTGGGAAGCCGATCTTTCGGTCAGGATGTCCGTTCAAGGGGCGCTATCCGGAGACAAGATCCAGCCAATCCGGGTGACTTTCGGCGTGGGATGCGATTTCCTCCAGCACATCGTTCAATCGTGTCGATGGTTTCCAGTTCCACTTGGAGGCAGCCATGGAGGAATCAAGGACCAGCCATGGGATATCGAAGGGCCGGCTTTCGTTTGCATCCGAATGGGAAAGATCCACTTCGGACCGACTCGGGCCGAAGCGATGGTGGCACCAGGCGGAAAGCTCAAGGAGTGACATCGAATTGTTGATGCCACCGGACAGATTCCGGATGCGGCCGCATTCCTCGGGCTGGCTCTTCAATTGCTGTAAAATAATTCCGACCAGATCCTTCGGGTGGAGGCAGTCGCGGACCTGTTTGCCGCTTCCACCGAATCCGATATACCTCAGAGGGCGACCGGATTTCCACGAGTGAATCCAGTAGGAGAAAATCCCCTGGTCGGCTTTGCCGAATTGTCCGGCCCCGGCAAGGACGCCGCAGCGGTTGATCCAAACCGGAAATCCGAAAGTGGAACCGTATTCGAGCGCAAGGGCTTCCGAGCAGAGCTTGGAGCTGCCATAGAGACTGATTGGAGCGGCGGTGGGAAAGGCCTCACTCACTCCACCGGATGACAAACCGGGAATGCCTGTCACGACTTGGACGTTGCCGGAGGTTTGTTGTGAATCCTGCGGCCGGAATACGGGAGCGAAGCGGGAATCAGTTTCACTCAGTGGAAGTGTCGCGAGGGGCGGGATGGAGTAGACCCGACTTGTGCTCAGAAGGATGAACCCGGCATTCCATGACTTGCAGATCTCAAGAAGATTTACCGTGCCGTAGAGGTTCTGCTGGATCACGGACAGGCTGCTTGACCGGCCATCCACTCCGGCAAGCACACTGGGGTTCGCTGCGCAGTCGATGATATAGTCGGCAGGGACCAGAACGCCGAGGGCCGCAGGGTCGCAGATATCGCCGACATGAACCGGAATCCCGCACTGCCGCAAGGGCTCCAGATTTGTTTCGCTCCCTTTCCGGCTGAGGTTGTCGATTCCAGTGAGCTGAAGTCCCGGCTGGTGTTCCAACAGGGTTCGGGCAAGAACGCTGCCAGCAAACCCGCAGATGCCGGTGATGAGGATTTTCATTAAAGCGTTCTCAGTTCTTCAGTCTGGCTTGCCAGGCATCGACGATCTGGCGAATCGTTTCTTCGAGACTCACTGTGATGTTCCACTGCGGATAATGGGAGCGGATTTTCCGCAGGTCGCTGTAGTAGCAGATATGGTCGCCGATGCGGTTTTCATCCACATACTTGAACGCCTGCTTTTTGCCTGTGAATTGTTCGGTGATCCGGAACGCCTCCAGGATCGAGCAGGAATTATCCCGTCCGCCTCCGAGGTTATAGACTTCCGCGACGCGCGGAGCCTTGACAAATTCCCACATCAAGCGGGCAACGTCCTCGCTGTGGATATTATCGCGGACCTGCTTCCCCTTGTATCCAAAAACCGTGTATTCGCGGTGCTCCAGATTGCATTTCACTAGGTAGCTGAGAAATCCGTGGAGCTCGACCCCCGAGTGGTTTGGGCCGGTAAGGCACCCGCCGCGCAGGCAGCATGTGGGAATTTGAAAATAGCGCCCGTATTCCTGGACCATCACGTCGGCGGCAACTTTCGACGCGCCAAAAAGAGAATGCTTGCTCTGGTCGATGGAGAAATCTTCAGAGATGCCGTTTTCAAACGCGGGGTCGTCATATTCCCAGCGCGTTTCGGTCTCCTTAAGTCGGATCAAATTCGGCCGGTCGCCATAGACCTTGTTCGTGGACATGTGGATAAACGGCGACTCCGGGCAGGATCGGCGAACGGCCTCCAGCAGGTTGAGCGTGCCAACGGCATTGGTGTCGAAATCATCGAAAGGAATCGCAGCCGCACGGTCGTGCGAAGGCTGGGCAGCCGCGTGAACAATGGCATCCGGTTTGATCGATTGGATGAGTTCGAGGATTGCATTTCTGTCCCGGATATCGACCTCATGGTGGACATAACTGGGAATTTCGTGATGCAGACAATCCCGGTTCCAACGGGTATCGCCCTGTGGCCCAAAAAAGACAGCCCGCTGGTTGTTGTCCAAGCCGTGAATCGCGACCCCTACGCGGTAAAAAAAGCGGCAAACTTCAGAGCCGATCAGGCCTGCTGATCCCGTGACGAGGAGTTTCATGCGCGGCAAAGGACCATCTGTGCCAGCAGGTCATTGTCATCACCACCAACCGCGCCGAGGTGCAGGCGGTTGTTTCGAGCGATATCGCCAGCCGTGCATCGGCCGGCAAGAACCCGCTTGCGCCGCTGGAGTATGGCTGGGCTGTCGAGTTTTTCGGTCATGGGAGGAAAAATGGAAAATTTAGCATGAAGAGTGCAAAACTTGCGGCGGGCGTCAGGCGAATTCATGCACGCGAATGTCGAGAACTCTCGCGGCGTCGGCCATGCGCTTGTCGGTGGTAATGAGTTCGGCGGACTGAAGTTGGAGGGCCGTGGCGATGTGGATACCGTCGAGGGCGCGAAGAAAGAGGGGAGGATTGTTTCGGAGGGTTGCCCGTGCTGCTTCTGCGGCCCGGATTTTGATATCTTGTCCGAGTGGGGCAAGAAGGAAGCGTCCTTTCCGGAGGTCGCTTTGGAATTTCGCGAGAACCCGGGCAGCGGAATCCGGAGGAATTTCGCTCTTGGCCTCTTTGGAGTGGAGGGCAAAAGTCATTTCATGCTCGAGAATGGCGCTGCTGGTGAGTGCCTGCTTTTCTTTTGATGCAAGAGCAGCGATTTGCCGCGACAAAGTTTCCGGGACGTAGAGCGCAAGGATGCACGATGTGTCCCAGTAGGGTGCGTTCACCAACGGTCCTCCCGGACTCCGTCCAGTGGGGTGGAGTGGCCGGCAGAGAGGCGTATTTTCATGCTGGCACGCAGGGAAGCGAGTTCCCGCATCCAATCGCTCATGGGGAAATCTTCTTCACCAACCGGAATAAGACGGGCACTTGGCTTCCCCCGGACAGTAATGAGCACTTCCTCGCCCCGGCTGGCAAGCTGAACCAACTCGCTGAGTTTTGCCTTGGATTCTCTCAAGGTGGCAATCATGTGACCAATGTGGTTCTTTCCGCTGTCGGCGTCAAGAGATCCATCACGCGGCTTGTGAATCCGT
>Ga0114938_1001803_pt1 | contig 14166 bp, 12 predicted proteins | sample AshMeaBigSpring_FD_88675 | JGI IMG/M metagenome (GOLD analysis project Ga0114938, IMG submission 88675) | Groundwater microbial communities from Big Spring, Nevada to study Microbial Dark Matter (Phase II) - Ash Meadows Big Spring | ecosystem: Environmental > Aquatic > Deep subsurface >...
AAGACGCTGTTGGAGGAGGCCGGCTCCTCGCCGCGCGCCGTGGCGGCAACCCTCCTGCGGATGGCGGAAAAGGATGATCTGCTGCCTGAGCAGGCGGGTGAAATCCGCGCCATTCACGGCCTTTGCGGCGCTGCCGGCGGCAGCCGTAAAAATGCGGTGCTGCTGGATCTGGTGCGATCCTCATCCGACAAGGCGATCGTCTTCGTCAAGTACCAGGCGACCCTGCAGTACCTCGCGGATTTCCTTGAAGGCGAGCGGGTCCCGCATACCCTTTTCCACGGCGGGCTTTCGGGTGCCCAGAAGGAAGAGAACATCCGGCGGTTCGAGGCCGAGGCCCCTCTACTGATCGCGACCGAGGTCGGCGGAGAGGGCCGCAACCTTCAGTTCTGCCACCGACTGATCAACTACGACCTGCCCTGGAACCCCATGAAGATCGAGCAGCGCGTCGGCCGCCTCCACCGCATCGGCCAGAAGCACGAGGTGGCGATCTTCAACCTCTGCGCCGCCGGCAGCGCCGAGGACTACATCCTGGAGATCCTCGACAAGAAGATCAACATGTTTGAAATGGTCATCGGCGAAATCGACATGATCCTCGGCCGGATCCAGGGCGAGCAGGAGTTTTCCGATCTGATACTGGACATCTGGGCCCAAACGCCCGACGAAGACGAACGGCGGAAAGCCTTTGCGCGGCTGGGCAGCCTGATGAAGCGGCTGAAGTCCGGCTACGAGAAGACCAAAGTCCTCGACGAGAAGCTCTTTGGAGAGAATTTTGAACTCTGAACGCGAGGCCTCGAGCCAATCGGCTGCGGAACTGATGGACTTCGTCCGCCGCTTCCTGGACCGCCACGGCGCGGCGGTGGAGGAACGGGAGTCGGGTCTGGACGTTCTTGTGCCCGAGCGCCTGCTGCAGCCTCTGGGCACGCCGGAGTTCATCCGCCTGGAGGCCGAATCCGCCCCGCCTGCCGGTTTCCGGCCGGATGCCTCCGAGCGGCAGGCGTTTTCCATCGCCTACGGTGCGGAGTTTCTGGAGCGAGTCCTGCGGCTAGCCTGCGCCGAGGTGCCCCTGCTGAGCTGCCAGCTGGACTTCCATTACATCAAGAGCCAGGGGTTCGATGCCCTGGTCCAGGATTGCTTTCAGCTTAAAGGTGCACTCGGCCGAGTGGAGCAATGGGCCAAGGTTCTCAGCCATTACGTGGTGCTGACGTGCCGCTACCGGGCTCAAAGCGACGAGCAGAAGGAAGGCCTTTGCGAGTTGGCATTTCACCTGGAGACCGGAGCCCAGGTCCCGGACCTGGCCCCCGGCCTGGAAAAGGTCTCTCGCACCTATCTCCGCGGCGCCTCCATGCCGAAGGAGCTGTCCGATCAGCTCCAAAAGATTTTAGGCGGTCTCAAGAAGGCCGCCGGCAGCGTGGTGCGCAGCGACACGGTCGGGTTTCAGGAAAGCATGAACCGCAAGTTCCGGCGGGACGTAACGAATCTGGAAGAATACTATCGCAGCCTGGAAAAAGAAATGCGGCAAAGTCTCTCGCGCAGCGGGCTATCCGATCAGCTGATCCAGGACCGCCGCGCCAAAATCGCCCTCATTCCGGAGGAGCTGGCGCGCAAGAAAGACGACCTATTCAAAAAATACAGCATTCGCATCTCGATCGTTCCCTGTGCCGTGCTGTTGGTAGCCACGCCGGCCGTCAAGGTGCTGCTGCAGGTTGCCGTCGGAAGAAAGCAGAAAGCGATTTCCGCGTTTTACAATCCTGTCACCAAGACCATGGACCCGCTGGTCTGCGAAGGCTGTCGAGGCAGCGCCCTGCGGATGGGATTCTGCGATCGAGTCCACCTTCTGTGTCCGGACTGCATCGCCCGCTGCCCCGTGTGCCGAAAAGGCTGATTGCGGTCGCTCTGGCGTCAGAATCCGCGGGCCCGAGAGGGGGGGGCTAAGCGCAGATCGTTTTTATGAGCACAGATGCCAAGACTGTCGAACTTCATCGGCATCGAGGGCTTCGGCCCTCGACAGTCGATCGCTGTCAAAGAGGATGCATTCTCCACGCCCCTGACATTCTGAACAGGGCAATTCACTTCCCTTTTCGACAACGTACCCTTTTCCATTGCAGGCAGAACAAACCATCTCACGCTCCTGGCTGACCGGGTCCCATGCGAGCGGCACGCACACAGACGCTCGCGCAGGACCTTAAAGCAGTTGTTCTTCCTAAAATCAAGCCTTTTGATCAAAGACCATTGGGCCTTCCCCATGACGGCTTAATGCAAATCGCATTCCAGAGTTTTAAGAATTAAAAATTAAACCAATTCAAAATGTTAACGGTAGACTCAGGCTCGCGGGATTAAATAGTTGGGATGAGTTCTACGCAAAGTTAAGATCAAAGATCCACACACATCCAGGCACTGCCGACCCTTCGGCGTTGAGGGCGGTCGGTGGGCGTTGCCTCATAGGCAAGCCGTGGCGACATCGCCTGCACCGGAAACTGCTGCAGCGGTTTTTACGGAACGGCAGGCGGGCGCGAGCCCGGCTTGTCTTTGGGGCTTTTGTGCGTATCTTTGACCCCAAGTGCTCTCGTGCGGCTCGTTTGAATGAGGTTTTAAATGAAAAGAACGGCGCTTTACAGCAGTTGCAGCCAAGCCCGGCCGATCCTTTCCGCGAAACTGATCGAACGTACGGCAACGCCCGATGGCCGCAATGATCCAACAGAAGGAACCGTCCCCTCGGCCGGCAGCCGACGGAACAAGCTGCAAAAATTTTTCAGCCGCCGTGCACGCTTCTTTTGGGCGGCATGCGGCGGTTTCATCGCGCTGTGGATCGCCTGGCAGTATGCGGCCACGACGCCCGGGCCGCGGCAGGTCACCCAGCGCGATATCGACGCTGCGGTACTCCACACCCTCAGGACCAAGACCCTGCCATCTCCTGCGGCGAAGGCCTACGAGGTCATCGCACCCTCCGTCGTCCGCGTGCGCGGGCTGGAATTGGATCCGGACGGTGATGAAGAAACCGAAAGAAGCATCGGCACCGGAGTCGCCATCGTCGACACGGGGGTCATCCTCACCAACTTGCACGCGGTCGCAGGAGCCAAGCTGGTGAAGGTGGTATTCGCCGATGGGCTTGAATCCGAAGCCGAAATCATTTCCATGCAACCGGAGAACGACCTGGCCGTACTGCAGGCCAAGACCGTCCCGGACGACCTGGTGCCGGCCACCCTGCGGTCCGCAGCCGATCTCGCGCTTGGAGATCGTGTCGTCGCCGTGGGCTTTCCCTTCGGCATTGGTCCCTCGGTCTCGTACGGGGTCGTTTCCGGCCTGGGGCGCGAATACGTCTCCGAAGGGGGCAAACGCCAGCTGACCAACCTGATTCAATTCGATGCGGCGGCCAATCCCGGCAACTCCGGCGGCCCGCTGGTGACGGCCGACGGGGAAGTGGCGGGGATCGTAACGGCCATTCTGAACCCGACCGATCAGCGCGTGTTTATCGGCATCGGGTTCGCGGTGACCATGGAGAGCGCGGCGGCCGCCATCGGGCTGCCGCCCTTTTAGGCTCGGGTGCATATCGTGACAAGGAATGAAACGAACCGCAGCGACGCTTTCGCGTTGATGGAACGCATCCTTTACGAGATCAAGAAGGTCGTGGTCGGCCAGGACCGTTTCCTGGAACGGGTCCTGGTGGCCATCCTGGCCCAGGGGCATCTGCTGGTCGAAGGCGTCCCGGGACTGGCAAAGACCCTGACGATCAAGACGCTCGCCCGGACGATCAGCGGCAGCTTCAAGCGCATCCAGTTCACGCCGGACCTCGTCCCGGCGGACCTGGTCGGGACCCGCATCTATAACCAGAAGACCGGCGAGTTCACGATCGCACTGGGCCCGGTCTTCACCCACCTTCTGCTGGCCGACGAGATCAACCGCGCGCCCGCCAAGGTGCAGAGCGCGCTGCTCGAGGTGATGCAGGAGTACCAGGTCACCATCGCCGGGGAGACGCACCGGGTGCCCCGGCCCTTCCTGGTCATGGCGACCCAGAACCCCATCGAGACCGAGGGCACCTACCCGCTGCCCGAGGCGCAGGTGGACCGGTTCATGATGAAGGTGCTGGTCGACTACCCCAGCGAGGAAGAGGAGTTCGTCATCGTCGACCGGATCACGGGCATCGCCAGGGAGGTCGCCGCCGTGGCCTCGACCGACCAGCTGAGCGCGCTGCAGCGCGAGTGCCGCACGGGGTACGTGGACCCGGCGCTCATGCAATACGCGGTGCGGCTCGCCTCCGCGACGCGCGATCCGGCGCGTCAGGGGCTGCCCGAGCTGGCGCCCTACATTTCCTACGGGGCCAGCCCGCGCGCCTGCATCCACCTGATCGAAGCCGCCCGGGCCCTGGCCTGCCTGCGTGGACGGGATTACGCCCTGCCGGAGGACGTGACCGACCTGGCCCCCGACGTGTTCCGCCACCGGCTGGTGCTCTCCTACAAGGCCCTGGCCGAGGCGATGACGGCGGACGAGCTGATCCGCCGGATCCTGCAAACGATACCGGCCCCCGAAAAACCGTTGGAAACCCATGTCAGCTTCGGCGCACGATCCTGAGAAAATCCTGCTGCGGCTGGAGTGGACGGTGATCCGCCGCCTGGACGGGCTGCTCCAGGGCGACTACCGCACGCTCTTCCGCGGGTGCGGCCTGGACCTGGCCGACCTGCGCGAATACCAGTACGGTGACGACGTGCGCCACATCGACTGGAACGTCACCGCCCGGTTTCAGACCGCCTACGTGCGGGTCTACAACGAAGACCGGGACATCACGGCCTGGTTCCTGCTGGACTTAAGCCCGTCGGTCAGCTTCGGTTCCCGGCAGGTCAGGAAAGGGGCCGTGTCCGCCGAGTTCGTAACGGTCCTGGCGCGCCTGCTGACCCGCCGCGGCAATCCCGTGGGAGCGCTGCTGTACGGCGACCACGTGGACACGGTGATCCCGGCGCACGGCACCCGGCCCCACGTGCTGCGCCTGCTGGACCGCATGCTGGCGCGCCCCGCCCCGGCCGCCCCGGGTGCCACGAAGCTCGGCGACCTGTTGCAGGCCGCGCTGGGGGTGCTGAAGCGGCGGTCGCTGGTTTTCGTGGTCTCCGATTTCATCAGCGCGCCCGGCTGGGAAGAGCCGCTGGCCCTTCTGGCAAGGCGTCACGAGGTAGTGGCGGTGCGGCTCTACGACCCTTTGGAGATGGAACTGCCCGACCTGGGCATGCTGGTCATCCAGGATTCCGAGACCGGTGAGCAGGTGTGGGTCGACACCCATGACCGCGGCTTCCGCCGGCGCTTTGCGGCGGCGGCCGAACGACGCGAGCGGGAACTGCGGGCGGCGTTCCAGCGGGCCGGGGTGGACGCCTTGGAGCTGTCGACCGGGGACGACATCGTCGACGCGATTCTGCGGTTCGCCGACCTGCGCAGGCAGAGAGGCCGGTGGGCGGCGGGAAACTTGCCAAAGCACCTGGGGGGACGCCATGGCATTTCTGTGGCCTGAGATGCTCTGGCTGCTGCTGAGCGTGCCGGCGCTCGTCGGCGCCTACCTGCTGCTGCTCCGCCGGAAAAAAAAAGCGGCGCTCGCGTATGCGAGCCTTGACCTGATCAAGGAGGCGCTGGGTGCAGGCCAGAACCTCCGGCGCCACATTCCGCCGCTCCTGCTGCTGCTGGCGCTGGCCGTGATGATCGCGGCCCTGGCCCGGCCGGCCGCCGTCATCACGCTGCCGTCCCGGCACGAAACCGTCATCCTGGCCATGGACATCTCGGGCAGCATGCGCGCCAGCGACATAGAGCCGACCCGGATCGCCGCGGCCCAGGCCGCCGCCCGGTCCTTTGTCACCGCCCAGCCGCGCAACACCCGCATCGGGGTGGTCACCTTCGCCGGAACGGCGGCGGTCGCGCAGGCGCCCACCCAGAACCGGGAGGAGATCCTGGCGGCCATCGACCGTTTCCAGCTGCAGCGGGCCACGGCCATCGGCAGCGGCATCCTCGTATCGCTGAAGGCGATTCTGCCGGATGCCGACTTCGATCTGCGGTCTTCCAACCCCCGGCGTGATTCCGCGCAGGATGCCCTGCGCGGGGCTCCCTTCGATCGGACGCGCGAGCCCGAAAAGCCCGAATCCAAGCCGGTTCCGCCCGGCTCTTATACCTCCGGCGCCATCATCCTGCTCACGGACGGGCAGTCGAACGTTGGCCCCAATCCCATCGAAGCCGCCCGCATGGCAGCCGAACGCGGCGTGCGGGTCTTCACCGTGGGATTCGGTACGGCCGAGGGCGAAATCCTGCGGTTCGAAGGCTGGTCGATGCGCGTGCGCCTCGATGAGGAGACCCTCAGGACCATCGCCGAGCTGACCCAGGGCGAATATTTTTACGCCGGCACCGCGGCCGACTTGAAAAAAGTCTATCAGACCCTGAGTGCCCGACTCGTGCTGGAAACCAAGGAAACCGAAATCACGGCGCTGTTCACCGGCCTGGCGGCCATCATCACCCTGATCGCAGCCCTGCTTTCCCACCTGTGGTTCAACCGGATCTTATAGCCGGGGATGAGGGTGTTGCTATCGCATGCGGTTTTCGATATCCATCTAAATCGATCCCGGATCCATCCGCACTGAACGTCATCCATCACTCGGGGAGGGGAACCATGAGCCAAAAAGTAATGATTGCGTTTGACGATTCGGAAAATGCGTTGCGGGCGGTCGAATACGCCGCCAAGGTCCTGGCGAAGGATTGCCGGGTGACTCTTTTCTCCGTCGTCCAGGACACGGCATCCATTTGCGATCTGCAAAGCCCGGAATTAACTCCCTACTTTAAATCGCAACAGGATTCCTTCTGCTTGTTGGAGCAGAAGAAGCATGAACTTCTCAGCGTCGCTCAGGCGAAGGCCAAAGCGATGCTGGTGGCGAACGGGTTCCCGGAAGATCATATCCGGATGAAAACCGAGGCGAAGAAGAGGGGAATCGCGCGGGATATCTCAACCGAGGCGCACATGGGCTACGACCTGCTCGTGGTGGGGCGCCGGGGACTGTCGGGAATCAAGGAATTCTTCATGGGGAGCGTTTCCCAGAAAGTGCTTGGCCTGGCCCAGGACATTCCCATCCTGATCGTCAGTTGATGAAGGCCGTTGAGCAACAGCATGGTCACGGTTCCCCCGCCCGACAGGGGCTTGGGCGCCAAGGAGGTCGGCAGTCATGAAAAAAGGGCGGTTGATGCTTGCACTCGCATGTATGGCCTATGTCGGCTTTGCAACACCCGATGCGCGCGCTGCCGAGGCGGCGCGCATGAGCAAAGATGAGCTCAAAGGCAAGCTCGGCAGTCCCGAGGTGGTGGTCATCGATGTAAGGTCCTACATCGACTGGCTCTTCAGCGGTGATAAGATCGTGGGCGCCGTGCGGGAAGACTACCGGAACTTCGATCGATGGTACGCGAACTACCCCAAAGAAAAGACTCTCGTCCTCTACTGTGCCTGAGAGAACGAGGGCTCCAGCGCAGGTCTTGCGCTCAAATACGCCGAAAAGGGTTATTCTAAGGTGTACGCGCTCAAGGGCGGATGGGAGGAATGGAAGAAGAGCGGATACCCCATCGAGTCGAAATAGCGAGTTCCTGAGTGAGGAGGGGTATAGGCTTCCGGCGTAACATCGCTGAAAAGCGCGTTCGCCCGAGAAGATCCGCACAGGTGCCCGGACCATGGGTTCATGTCCCCGACTCTTTTTTTTGATCGCAATTGATGGTTGCTCACCGCCAAAAGGGACCCGGCAGCGTGCCGCCAGTTGGTTTTTATGATTCCCGTACCTTTCGGAACATTTCGTCTGATCATGGTCAGCCTGGCCGTGTTCGCACAGATCTACCTGTTCTGGCGCCTCCGCCGGGTCATCCGGTCCTCCCAGGCCTCCCGGCGCCGGAGGTCTTTAATGGTCGTCCTCGCCGGGGTCCTCATCGGCGTCCTGTTCGCCGCGAACTGGCATATCATGCACCGGCCGATTCCCTGGGTAGACCCGCCGACCGCGGCGCAAGCCGTCTTCTTCTACGCCCCTGCGATATGGAGCTTCGGATCGATCACCTCCGCCCTGCTGCTGCTCGTTGCCCAGATCATCGGGGCGATCGGGCAAATGTCGATGTGGATCATCAGGCGGTTCTCCCGGGCGGAGATGACAGCACCCGCTGATCCCGGGCGCCGTCTCTTTATCAAAGCGGGCGTCGGCGGGCTCGCCGCCGCGCCCTTCCTGCTCTCGGGGTACGGCGCTGCCTGGGCCGGCCGCAACTATGGGGTGACCGAGATCACCTTGCCCATCGGGCGCCGGGTTCGGGTGGCGCAACTCACGGACGTCCATGCCGGTATTTTCATGACCCGCGACCGGATGCGGCGCTACGTCGACCAGGTCATCGCCCTTCAGCCCGAGCTGTTTGTCCTCACCGGAGACTATATCTCCAATTCGACGGTGTTTTTCCCGGGGTTCGTGGAGGAGATGGCAAGGGTTCGCACGCCCTACGGCACCTTCGCCACGATGGGGAACCACGAACACTGGTACGGAGAGCTCGACTACTACCGGTCGCTTTTCTCACAAAATGGGATCCATTTGCTGCAAAATGAGCATCGGGTGGTCCAAACCCGGGAGGGCGCTTTCGCGGTCGCCGGTATCGACGATCTGCGCTGGGGGCGGCCTGACCTGGAAGCGGCCCTGCGCGGAATTGACCCGGCAGTGCCGACGCTGCTGCTCTCTCATCGACCGGAAATATTCCCGAAGGCCGCCGCCCACCGCATCCCGCTCACCCTTTCCGGCCACTACCATGGCGGCCAGGTCAAGCTGAGCCTGCCGGGTGGCGACTTCAGCCTTGCCCATCTCCGGACGCCCTATCCCGAAGGGCTCTACCGGATCGGTTCCTCGCACCTCTACGTCAGCCGCGGGATCGGAACCACTTTTACGCCGGTGCGGCTGAACGCTCCGCCCGAGGTGAATCTTTTTCACCTGACCGCCCGATGAAGCCGGCTTCCGGATCCTTGCGACGACATCGCCTTCACGAACCCGGAGGAGAGGTCCCGAGCGACCGGCTTCCAGGGCCCGGGGCCGAATTCCAGCTGACAAATCGAACGGAAGCACGTCGATGACGATGATTGCGGGGTTCTCCCTGCAGCAACGAGAAGCGGGCCGGTTTGGGAGGGCTATCGCCGCATGCTCTGGATCAGCGCGAGGTCGGCCAGCACCAGGGCGGCCATGCCCTCGACGATCGGCACCGCGCGCGGCAGCACGCAGGGGTCGTGGCGTCCGCCGGCCTCCAGCGTGACCGGCCGCCCGTCGAAGTCGACCGTTGCCTGAGCCTGGCCGATGGTGGCCGGCGGCTTGAAGGCCACGCGGAACACGATGGGCTCGCCGTTGGTGATGCCGCCCTGCACCCCGCCGCTGCGGTTGGTCAGGGTGCCCAGCCGGCCTTCTTTCGGCACGAACGGGTCGTTGTGCCGGCTGCCCCGCATCCGTGCTCCGGCAAACCCCGAACCGATCTCGAAGCCCTTGGTGGCCGGCATGGACAGCATGGCCTGGGCGAGCAGCGCCTCGGTCTTGCCGAACACCGGTTCCCCCAACCCGGCCGGCACGTTGCGGCAGACACAGGCGACGATGCCTCCCACCGAATCCAGGGCCGCTCTCGCCTTGGCGATCTCGCTCATCATCCGTTCGGCGGATGCCGCATCGGGGCAGCGCACGGCGGACCGGTCCACCTCCGCCCGGCCGACCGCCAGGGAATCGATCTCCGGGGCTTCGATTTCGCCCACCGCTTGAACCCAGGCGACGATCTCCACGCCGAAGCGCTCGGACAAAAATTTCTCGGCGATCGCGCCGGCCGCCACCCGGCCGATGGTTTCGCGCGCGCTGGAGCGCCCGCCGCCGCTGGCGGCACGGATGCCGTATTTCATCTGATAGGTGTAATCGGCGTGGGATGGGCGCGGCACCTGCCGCATGGCGGCATAGTCCGAAGGCCGCTGGTCCCTGTTCGCGACCAGCAGGGCGAGCGGGGTTCCCAGGGTAAGCCCGTTCTCCGTTCCGCTCAGGATACTCACTTTGTCGAGTTCGTTCCGGTTGGTCGTCAGAGGGCTCTGGCCGGGTCGGCGGCGGTCCAGCTGGCGTTGGATGTCGGCATCGGTCAGGGCCATCCGCGGCGGGCAGCCGTCCACCACCACGCCGACCCCGGCGCAGTGCGACTCGCCAAAGGTCGTTGCCTTGAAAACGGTTCCAAAGGTGCTGAACACGGGCCGGCCTTCCCCTGGATTCGGTCGAGAGAGATCGCTTATCGGCAGGAGATATAGTTCAAATGTCGAGCGGCTTCAACTAGATCGTTTCCTCGAAAGCGCTCAGACCGCTCCCCGCGGCATGGGTTGCATCTTTTCCCCGCCCAGCACATACCCTCCGTCCAGCCGGAGCACGCTGCCGGTCATGAAGGGGGCGTCGCGCAGGAGAAACATCACGGCCTTGACCACATCATCGAGCGTGCCGGTGCGGCCGAGAAGCGTGTGGTCGCGGATCGCCTCCTGCTGCGCGGCGCTCAGAAGTCCCCATCCGCGGGTGCCCGGTCCGTGGCGGGTCTCGATGAAGCCGAGCATGATCTCGTTCACGCGCACCTCGGGCGCCGCCTCCCGCGCCCAGGTTTCGGTGAGCAGGGACACGGCGCGGCTGGCGGCGCTGTAGCCGTCGTTGAACACCGCCGCAGCCGCGCCCGCCCGGCCGACCAGGCCGGCGATCGAAGAGAACTGGATCACGGCGCCATCGCCGGAGGCTTTGAGGTGGGGCAGGGCGGCGGCAAACACCCAGCGCTTGGCCCGCAGGGTGGTCTCCATCTCCAGGTCCCATTGCTCGCGGACATACGGCCCATGGACCACCGGCCAACCGCCGCGCTCGATGTTGTTGATCAGGAGGTCCAGCCGGCCGAAGCGTGCGACGACGTCGCGCACGGCAAGGGGGATTTCCTCCACGTGCCGCAGGTCCGTTCGGAGGACGAGATGGTCACGGCCGCAGGCGGAGAGATCCCGCTGAAGGGCTTCCAGTTCCTCCTCCCAATCGAAATAGTTGACCGCAACGGCGGCTCCGGCTTGGGCCAGCGCCAGCGCGACCGCCTTGCCGATGCCCTTGACGCCGCCCAGTACCATAGCGACCTTGCCGGTCAATTCCATATGCGAGCCTCCACGATCAAACGGGTCAACCGGAAAACGGGCTAACGGGCCAACGTCCTCTTGAGCAACCGCTTCACCCACTCCAAACCCAGGCGGAGCAGCGCCGTCTCGTCCTGCCGTGCGGGGTCAATGAGCTCGGCGGGCAGACCGGCGAGATCCAGGCTTCCGCCGCACAGATGGTCGCGGAAGCGATCCACGTCATAGAATGCCATGTAAATCTGTTCGTCCAGCGACGGCGGCAGCGCTTTCGAACTGAGGCGCATTTTGAGGCCGATCACATCGAGCATTCGGTCGTTTTCGGCGTTGAAGTCCGCCAGGCCCTGACTCGCAATCCATTCGTGCACGGTCTGCCATTGGGCGGCCTCGAATCCCCGGCAGTGCGGTTCTTCGAGCAGCCGGTACTCCTCCACCAGGTCGTCGCTGTCATGCGAGCGGCGCAGAATGCGCACCAGGGGATAGGTGCGGCAGGAGGAAGGCCGGTCGGGGTACACCCGGCAGCCGGCGGGCGCAAGGAACGGGCAGGTCATGCTTTCGGCATCGGCCGGGATCAAGGTGACCACCGGAAGCCCGGATCCGGGCCCGGTATGGCGCCGCGTGTACCGGGATAGAAATCGATCGGACTTCAACCCCAGCCGGTTTTTCAGCCGAACAACGTCGTAGGGGGTCAGAAATTGATTCAGGTCCCGGCAGCACGCATTGAAGCATGCGCTCCGAGGCGAACAGCAGAACCTGAACGCAGCGCCGGGAACGAGAGTCGCTAAGTTGGCAGCCATAAGCGATGTCCTGATGTTGGAGTCGATTCTCCGGCCATGTGATATTCCACTTTGCTCGGTTTGTCATTTGGATTTTAGAATCCTCCTTCCTGCATCGGGAGATCCTGCAGTGCTCAGTTAGGCCATTATCACCCACATTTTGTGTCGGAGAGCCTATTTTCGTCTAAATGTGGGTATCGCCATGAAGCCTTTAATTTCGTGGGCTTGGAGCCCATCCGAGCGCTCAAAAACCCTTGACAAGGCATATGGGGGATGATAAGGTCGAAACCTTAATATATACTCATCTAATTGATTTTAATGCTAAATTTTGATTCCAGAACAACCGCGGCGCTGGAGGGGGAGTCGAGCCGGCGCCGATTCACGCCCGCAACATCTCTGGCTCACAGAAGCTGCTGCCACAACGCCAACAAAGGAAGGGAGGTGCAGAACAGCCCAATCAACGAAGTCGGTAGATGTTTGACACACCCTCATTGCGTTTACCCCGAAACTATCTAGGAGGTATTTACATGCCAAGCTATGTCATTCAAGAAAAATGCGACGGTTGCAAGGGCGGCGAGAAGACCGCCTGCATGTACATCTGCCCCAACGACCTGATGGTCCTGGATCCCACGGCCATGAAGGCTTACAACCAGGAGCCGGATCAGTGCTGGGAGTGCTTCTCCTGCGTTAAGATCTGCCCCACCCAGGCCATTGAAGTGCGCGGCTATGCCGACTTCGTTCCATTGGGAAGCAGCGTCATGCCGATGCTGGGCACCGAAGATGTCATGTGGACCTGCAAGTTCCGCAACGGTGTCATCAAACGGTTCAAGTTCCCCATCCGGACCACTCCGGAAGGTGCGGCAAATGCCTACGATGCTCTGAAGGGCAAGGATCTTGAGACCCAGCTGCTGAGCACGGAGGAATCCGAAGGACGGCAAATCCCGCGGCCCAAGGAACTCGTGAAGTAGCAGTTGTGGTAATTCGAACCAAGGCTCGGCCAGGCGGCAGGGCCTGGCCGGGTTGACCGAGAACGAAGATACATCCAATCCTACAAGGAGGAATCAATATGGCATTGCCGAACAAACCCAAGGGGGAACTCAAGGCGGTTAAGGATCCGGAAGTTGTCGAGAAGGAAGTCGATATCCTTATCGTCGGCGGCGGAATGGCGGCTTGCGGAGCGGCCTTCGAAGTCAAGAAGTGGATGTCCGACAACCAGACGGTTCTGCTGGTGGACAAGGCTGCCCTGGAGCGCTCCGGCGCGGTGGCCCAAGGCCTATCCGCGATCAACACCTACATCGGCGAGAACTCCCCGGACGACTACGTGCGCATGGTCAGAAACGACCTGATGGGCCTGGTCCGCGAAGATTTGATCTTCGACCTGGGCTGCCACGTCGACGACTCGGTGTGGCTTTTCGAGGAGTGGGGACTGCCGGTCTGGAAGAAGGACGAGGCCGGCAAGAACCTTGACGGCAAGAAGGGCCTCAAGATGGGGACCTTGAAGGCCGGCGGCAAGCCGGTCCGTACCGGCAAATGGCAGATCATGATCAACGGCGAGTCCTACAAGCGGATCGTCGCCGAGGCGGCCAAGAAGGCGATCGGAGACACCAACATCCTCGAGCGCGTCTTCATTGTCGAGCTGGCGCTGGACAAGAACAAGCCCAACCAGATCGCGGGCGCCGCCGGCTTCTCGGTGCGCGAGAACAAAGTCTACATCATCAAGTGCAAAACCTGCATGATCGCCTGCGGCGGCGCGGTCAACATCTACCAGCCGCGTTCGGTCGGCGAGGGCAAGGGCCGGGCCTGGTACCCGGTGTGGAACTCCGGTTCCACCTATTATTTGGGCGCCAAGGTCGGCGCCGAGCTTTCGATGATGGAAAACCGTTTCACGCCGGCGCGCTTCAAGGACGGCTACGGCCCGGTCGGCGCCTGGTTCCTGCTCTTCAAGGCCAAGACCCTCAACGGCCTGGGCGAAAACTTTGCGGCGGGCGAAGCCGCCAAGAAAGAGCTGCAGAAGTACGCGCCCTACGGCACCGCCGCAGTCACTCCGACCTGCCTGCGCAACCACCTGATGCTTTTCGAGATGAAGGAAGGCCGCGGCCCGATCATGATGGACACCGTGACCGCCTTGGCCGAGCTCGGCAAGACCATGGACAAGAAGGAGCTCAAGCACCTCGAGTCCGAGGCCTGGGAAGACTTCCTGGACATGACCTGCGGCCAGGCCAACCTGTGGTGCGCCACCAACACCGAGCCCGAGAAGAAGAACTCCGA
>Ga0114938_1001804_pt1 | contig 14164 bp, 10 predicted proteins | sample AshMeaBigSpring_FD_88675 | JGI IMG/M metagenome (GOLD analysis project Ga0114938, IMG submission 88675) | Groundwater microbial communities from Big Spring, Nevada to study Microbial Dark Matter (Phase II) - Ash Meadows Big Spring | ecosystem: Environmental > Aquatic > Deep subsurface >...
CCGCGACCTCCCTCATGCAGGAGAATAATCGCCCCGGGGAAAACCATTTTCATGATCCGGGTGGCGGTGGCATGCGGATCCCGTCCGGGCAGTCCATCGAGGCCGTCGGCCGACCAACCGGCCAGTCGAAGCCAAGCGCCGGCGGCGGCCGGATGGACGCAGGGATTGGTCATCCCGACCGGCGAGCGGAACCAGGCGGGAGTCCGGCCGGTGGCTACGCGGATCGCATGGTTGCAGCGAGAGATCTCCTCGCGGATCGCGCAGCACGGGAGCGTCCAGAACAGTGCGGAGGGATGGGAGTAGGTGTGGTTTTCCAGCGTATGGCCCTCTGCCGTGATTCGTCGGGCGAGCGCGCGGTGACGGTCCACCTTTTCACCGACTCCAAAGAACGAGGCGCGGGCGCCGGAGGCGGCGAGCAGATCGAGCATCCGGGGCGTTTGCTCGGGATCCGGTCCGTCGTCGATTGTGAGCCAGACCTCGCGCTTGCCGGTCTGGAAGCGTTTGGCCACCGGGCCGTGCCAGTCGCAGTTGCGGATCAGGGTGGGGGAGAGGCGGAGGATCTCGTGGAGGGACCACGCAAGGACGCGCAGGCGGCCGGGAAGGACGACGGTGGCGGTGGCTGCAATCGCGCGCGCGGTTTGGAGCTGGTGGCGTTTCGTCAGGGGCATGTCCGTTGCATTTTGAGTAGTCGGGGAATACGCGGCAGGAGGCCGAAAAACAAGCGCACATGCGTGCCGGTGAGCAGCAGGTTGTCGCGGACGTAGCGGAAGTGGGTGACCCCGCCGTCGGACTTTGCCGGATACTTGACGGGAACCTGGCGGTTGATCGCCGGCACTCCCGCCCAGGTGAGCCTGACGGCGAGGACGGTGTCGAAGTCGAACCTGCGTCCGGTCTCTGTGCTCTCCAGGACCTTGAGCGCGGGGGCGACCGGGTAGACCCGAAACCCGAAAAGCGAGTCGCGGGCGCCGCGTCCGAGGGTCTCAACGGTGGCGAAGAAATTTCCGACCATCCGGCCCTTGACGCGCTCGGCTGGGGCGTCGGGCCCGAAGACAGGAACGCCGAGGATCATCGCTTCGGGGTGGGCGTCCGAGAGCTCCATGAACGGCCGGATCGAGCTGGCCGGGTGCTGGCCGTCGGCATCCATGACCAGCGCATGGGTGAATCCCTCGCGGTGCGCGGTGCGCAGCGCATGGAGTACCGCGCCCCCCTTGCCTGTATTTCTTTCCAGCCGCAGGACGCGCAACCCGTCGCTGCCAAGGTTTTCGGCCTCATCAGCGCTGCCATCCTGGCTGCCGTCGATGACCGCCCAGACGGGATTCCAAACTTGGCGGGCCGCGCGCATCGTGCGGGCAAGCTGGGAACCGCTGTTATAGCTCGGCAGGATGACAACCCGGGATGCTTTCAATGGCCCGGGAGGTTGCTTTTAAAGACGATGCCGCGGCCGGAATTTTCCAGGCGGTCGGAATAGTACGATTCGAGGCGGAGGCTGAAGTCGCGGGCGGACTCGCCGGGTTCCGGAACGAATGTCTCCCCGCGGCGGACCGTGAAGTGGAGGGGCAGTTCGGCGGTGGAAAACAGCGAGACACCTTTGGTGAGATGTCGTCCCGGATGCTCGATCAGAAGGGTTTGGACGGGAGCCCCGGTTCGCAGGGCGATCAGGGCGAATCCTTCCTTGAACGGGTTCACTGCGCGCGAAACCGTCCGTGTTCCCTCCGGAAACACCAAGAGGTTCTGGCCGGCCCGGATCTTTTCGATCCCCTGCCTGACCAATGCGGGGCCGGAGTCGTTGGTAACGTATCCTGCCAGCCGGGCGCAGCCCGAGAGTGCCGGGTTTTTCAAGAGGCCCGCGCGCATCACGCAGGCGGTGGGCGGAAGGAGCGAAGTCAGCAGGAGCACGTCCAGCAGTGCCGGGTGGTTCGACACGATGAGCGTGCCTTTGAGGTTGCCGAGGCTTTCGAGGCCATCCGTTTCCAGCCGCAGGGTGCCGGTGAGGCGCATCCATTGCAGAAAGACCCTGTAGAGCCAGCGGTTGAACTTTTGACCGGCCGTGGCTGGAATCCGCCCGCCACTGGCCTTCCAGAGAAGCCAGCAAACGGGGGACGCTGTTATGCCGAGAAGAAAAAACATCCCCGTGGCGGCCATCTGCCGGGCATAGGCTGTCGCGCTGACTTCCCGGCGCGCAACGTCTGCCGTCCCGGAAAATCCGGCGGGCTGGACAAACCGTGATTCGGCTCTCATCGATGGCATAGGTTCAGTCTAACCCAGATGGGCGTGGAAAAACAATGCCCGCCGCGCGGAGGGCTTCCGCGCGAAGCAGGCTTCCGGCGTTGCGGATGGACTCATCCCGGGAGATGTCGCCGCCGGCCAGCGGGAAGCAGGCGTCGAATGCGCCTGTGGCACCGGGTTCCGCGACCCCGCAAAATGCGATGATCCGCTTCCCGTTCCTTCGTGCGATGCGGGCGAGTTCGTCGGGTGCCTTGCCATCCGCCGTCTGTGAGTCGATCGATCCCTCGCCGGTCACGACGCAGTCGGCCGCGGCGACACGTTCATCAAGGCGGACAAGACGTGCGAGCCACTCGAAGCCGGGCACGACCCGGGCCTGGAGGAATGTCATCAGTCCAAACCCCGTTCCGCCCGCAGCGCCTGCCCCTGGGGCCGCGGAAAAGGTTTCAAAAAAATGGTCCTCGCAGCGTCCGGCAAGGATCCGGAGTGATGATTCCAGGAACTCCGCATCCGCCGGAGAAGCTCCTTTCTGGGGGGCATAGCAAAGGCTGCATCCGCGCGGGCCGAGCAGAGGGCTCCGGATATCAGCAAGCCCGACGAGCGCCGCGCCGGGCAGTGTGGGTGGAGGGACGAACTTGGTGATCGCAGCGAAGTTTGCGGGGCAGGGATCAAGCGCCTGTCCATCCGCCGCGACGAACCTCCAACCGAGCGCGGCGGCGATTCCGGTTCCGGCATCGTTGGTCGCGCTGCCACCGAGGCCGATGACAACGGATTCAGCTCCAGCCCCGATCGCATGGCGGACCAGCTGCCCGGTCCCGATGGTTGTGGCCCGGAGAGGGTCGCGCTCGCAGGGGGCAATCCGCAAGAGCCCGGACGCGGCGCTCAGGTCGACGACCGCCATCCGGCGGGATGGGATCCAGGCATAGCGTGCTGTGGCCGGGCGCCCGAGGGCATCCTGACACGGAGCCTCGATCCATTGTCCGCCAAGCGCCTCCAGGCACATTGCGGCAGTGCCCTCGCCCCCGTCTGCGAGCGGGCAGATATCGAATTCCGCATCAGGCAGAGCCCGGGCAAACCCGTCGCGGATCGCTTTTGCGGCTTCCTCCGCTGTGAGCGAGCCTTTGAACTTGTCCGGGGCGATGAGAAATCTCACCGGGTGTGGCGGTGCAAAATCCGGCGGGGGACACAAGTTCATTTTTTCCGGTGGATCGCCCGCAACGGGTGTTCGTCAAGCACGTTGGCACGAATTCCGCCGAGCTTGTCCGGGTCGTAGAGCTGGATGCCGACGTAGTAGTAGATCGGGCAGACCGGGACGGCGCGGGCGACGAGGAGGTCTTCGGCATCGCGCAGGATTTCCAGCCTGCGGGCCGGGTTCAGCTCGCAGGCGGCCGCGGCGATCAGCTTGTCGTACTGGGGTGAGCTCCACCCGGTGCGATTGTTCCCTCCTCCGGTGAGAAACATGTCGAGGAACGTATTCGGATCCGGGTAGTCGCCGACCCAGGTCGAGCGGGCGATGTCGTAGTCGAGGAGCGAAAGGGAATTCAGATACACCTTCCATTCCTGCCGCACGAGGTTCACGTCCACGCCAAGCGTTTCGCGCCACATGCTCTGGAGTTCGATGGCCACCGCCTCGTTGAGTTCGCTTTTGCTGTAAAGGTAGCTGAACAGGGGAAACCCCTTGCCGCCCGGATATCCGGCTTGCGCAAGGAGGTCTCTTGCTGTGGCAGGATCGAATGTCAGGCCATCGGTGCCTGTGTAGCCGGGGATGCCGGGCGGAACGAAGCCCGGCGCGGGCAACTCGCCGGCGCGCGTGATTTTTTCGACGATGCGCTTTTTATCGACCGCGAGCGAGAATGCCCGCCGCACGCGCTCATCTACGAAGGGGCCCTTCGAGCAGTTGAAGCGCAGGAAGTAGATTCCGAGAAATGGAGCCGCATGAAAATCCGGCCGCTTCTTCATGTCATCCAGCAACGCCGGGGGGGCGAGGCCCTTGTCCATCACGAGATCGGCCAGGCCGCTGGCGTAGAAGTTGAACGCGACGTTGGCATCGGAGATCGGCAGCACGTCGACCGTGTCGAGCGCGACCGCATCGCGGTTCCAATACTGCGGGTTTTTTTTCAGCCGGATCTTATCATTGATCCTCCAGCTCTCAAGGAGGTAGGCCCCGTTGCTCACGATTTTGCCTGGCTTGATCCACTCGTCGCCGATGCGGTTGATGAGGTCGACCGGAACCGGGTGGAGTGTCGGGAATGCGCAGAGCTCGAGAAAATACGGGGTCGGATTCTCGAGCTCGACGACAAGCGTCCGGTCGTCGTCGGCGCGGACGCCGACCTGCGTGAAGTCGCTGATCTTTCCCTCGGCGAACGCCTGGGCATTTTTGACCGGGAAGAGCTGGTAGCTGTATTGGGCACCGGTGTCGGGAGTGAGGGCCCGTTTCCACGAGGCAACAAAGTCGTGCGCCGTGAGCGGGCTTCCGTCGCTCCACCGTGCATCGTTCCGGAGGTGGAACGTGTAGGTCTTGGCGTCGGGCGAGATGTCCCACGATGCCGCGACCCCTGGGCAGGCCTTCCCGTCTGCGTCGTAGGCGCAGAGGCCCTCGAATAGCGCGTTGACAACCCGGCCCTCCGGCTGGCCGGTGATGATTGCGGGATCGAGCGTCTCCGGCTCCGCGCCGTTGATGAATACCAGATCAGCACGGTTTCCAGCCGGCCCGCAGCCCCCGGAGAGGGACGCCAGAATTGCAATGCAAACAACCGCTGCCGGGCGTAGGATCATCTGACTATGAAAGCGATTCTCCCCTCCGCTGCAATGCTGATCAGCCTTCTCTTTTCCGGTTGCGCCTCCCGCGCGCCCCTGCAGACCGTCCCGTCGGTCGACCTCAAGCGCTATGCCGGCAAATGGTATGAGATCGCAAAATACCCGAACTGGTTCCAGCGGAGCTGTGCCGGGGACACGAAAGCTGACTACACACCGAACCCGGATGGGAGCATCTGCGTTGTGAACCGTTCAAGAGACAAGCGGGGAAAGCCGATCGAGGTCAACGGGCGAGCCACCGTGGTGCCGGACAGCGGCAACGCGAAGCTGAAGGTCAGCTTCGGCGGTCCGTTTTCCGGGGCCTACTGGGTGATCGGGCTGGATGAAAAAAACTATTCCTGGGCGCTGGTCGGGCATCCGTCCCGCCAGTTCCTCTGGGTTCTTGCGCGCCAGCCGGAACTTTCCGCGTCCACGTATGCAGGGATCCTGGACCTGGCGGCCCGCCAGGGCTACGACCCAGGGCGGATCGTCCGCACGCCGCAGAACCTCTTGCGTTCGTGCGGTAACCTTCGCCCGGCCAAAGTCGGCAAAGCGGCATCTCATCGCTGAGGCGGGCATCCGGCAGAAAAAACGAGTCCGGGCTTTGCATCCGGCACGATCTTTGCTTTAGGTTCCCTCGCAATGGAAAATCAAAATCCCGAATCACCCGTGCCACAAGAGCCAGCGTCCCAGGCAGCACCGTCCGATCTGCCCTCCACGGAGCCGGTAGCACCGTCGCCAACAGCCGACCTTTCGGCCCAGACGCCACCGCCGACCACCACCCCGCAGCCAGCTCCTGCCGGTGGAATCACCGAGCAGCAGTGGATCCTCTTCCTCAACCTCAGCGCATTGGCCGGCTTCGTTGTCCCGTCGATGGGTCACATTCTCGGGCCGCTTATCATCTGGCTGGTCAAGAAGGCGGAGAGCCCGGCCATCGACGCCGCGGGACGCGCGGTGCTCAATTTCCAGATCTCGTGGACGATCTGGATGATTGCCTCCGTGGTCCTGGCCTTTGTCGGATCCTGCCTCGTGGTGCCCATGTTCCTGCCGGTTGCAGTTGGGATTGCCTGGCTGGTTTTTGTTATCATTGGCTCGATGAAGGCCAGCAGCGGGGAGCCGTATAGGACGATCAAGATGCTTTGAGAGCGGCGAGGGCCGAAGTGCCTGTGCTCCGCTAGTCCCCGTTGTTGAGAATCGAGGCGAGGCGCTTGACGGCCGGGAACGTGAGCATCTCGTCCCAGCGGCACTTGACCGGTTCGATCCGTGCATCGGGCAGCACGGAAAGCCAGTTGGCACCTGCATCAGGCGGGAAGTCCGACGGGATGACAATTTGTGCGGTGAGCGAAGCAGGCTCAAACTGGTATTTCCTCCAGGCCGCCTCATGACTGAGCGCGGGCTCACTTCGTGCCGGATGGGGTTCCATCGGCCCGGGTGATGAGAGGCGCTTGAACGCGCTTTTGATCGTGGAGAGCCATCCGCCGGCCTGTTCTGCCGCAGGGGCGGTGGTGCCGATCAGGAGAAGTTCTGGAGCCGGCCGTCCGGCCGCAGCAAGTTGGCGGGCCATCTCGAGGGCGACTGTGCCGCCAAACCCGAAGCCGGCCAGCACAAACGAGGCCGAGGGGTCTTCCTCAAGAAGGGCGGCGATGTAGGCGGCAGCCGCACTTTCGACTGATGGATGGCAGGAGTCCGGGCTGTGAAAGCCGCGCGCGACGATGCCGATCACGCGGCGGGAATCTCCGAGGGCGGATGCCAGATCACGGTAGATGTCCGGGGTGCCCGATGCGGATGGGATCAGGACCAATGTCGGCAGGGTGCCATTTTCCTGAAGAACGGTAACCGGGTTCCAGGGCTGGGCAGGCGCGGTCGGGCGGGCCGGAGGCGGGCAGGGCTTGGCCGGCTTCGGCACAGGCACCTCTGGAACAGGGAGGAGCGAGTCGTCGATCCAGCCGCCGCGCGTGAGGGGCCACTCTGTTACAGAAAGCACCCCAGCAGGCGCGGTCGATCCGAGGACCCATGCATGGGCGCCGATATGGGCGTCCAGTGCGCTCTCAGCCAGGCTCCCGAGTGCGCGGCGCTCCGCTGCTGTGGGAATTCCGGGGGCGCGCTTCTCGCTGCTCTCGATACAGATGTTTCCGGCTTTGTTGCGCCATGCGCGGAGTCCGGTGACCATGCCCTTCCGTCCGGAACCGCCAGCCAGCTTTTTCCAGCCGGGGAAGCGGAACGCGAGTTCTCCGGAATAGCCGGGAGGCATCTCGTGAAAATCCGGATCAAACACCGAGGCCTCGACATCCGGGGTTGGCTTGCCCATCGGCAGGAGGGCGGCGTCCGCTTGGGCATTGGCGGCGATTCCAAGCCCGCAAAGGCCGGCCGGACTGAAGAAGACAATTGTGCTGAGTTGGCCGCCTGCGTGCTGGTTCCAGATATCGAGGGCGGTCGCGCGGGGCGAACCGGCTTCCACCGCGACGACGCGGAGTCCGGGTGCGATTGGCTCCCCGCCATGCGTCCAGCGGGCGGCCTGGTTGTGCCACTCGGGCGCGGTGAGCCGGAGATGGGTGACCGGTGCCATTGCGGGATCGAGGAGGTCGTTCCCAGCGGTGAGCACGGTTCCGCCGGCCAGGACTGGAAGAAGCCACTCGTCAAAAAATCCTCCTCCGCCAGCGGCAGAGTGGGCGAGAAACGAATCGCCCGGACCGAAATTCAAGACGCGCGCGCCCTCGAGGGCCGCCGCGACAAGCTGGCTGTGGGTGAGGGCGCGAACGATCTGAGGCTCGCCGTCGCTGTGTCCGGCAAGGATGGCAGCGGGCGTATCAGGCCGGATGTCCTGCTGGGGGAGGTCAGACGTTTCTAGCGTATCCCAGTCCTGGTCGATGACGATCCTGCGTCGCGAGGATTCGTCCAGCAGGGACGCGCTGGACGAATCGCAGAGGACGACCCCGACGTCGTTGGAAGAAAATGTGGATTCCACCCACTCTGGAGGAGCCGAAGGGTCCACGGGCACGCACAGGTTCCCGGCTTTCCAGGCTCCGAGCAGGGCGGTGGCGACCCAGGACGATGGGGACAGAAAAAGCCCGACATGCCATCCGCCGGCGAGTCCGGCCTTCGCGAGGTGCGAAGCCAGCTTGTCCGAGTGGGCGTCGAGGGCGGCAAACGTGAGCGCATCCGCCCCGGTTTGGACGGCGACTTCATCCGGTCGCGCTGCAGCAGTTGCACGGAAGGCCGCGGTGAGTGTTTCCGGGTGCTCGATACTTTCAGGCCCCCGCGCCCATGCCCGGAGCGTGCTGATCTCCTCCGGCTGGAGGACAGGGACTTTGGCGAGCGGCTTGTCGAAGAGCTGTGGCAGGTCGGCGATCAGCAAAGTGATCCGCGCTAGCAGATCGCGAGCGGCGCTCTCCGAGCCGGCGGAAACAGCCAGCTGCAATCGCGTTCCGTCGCGCGCTTCGAGCGCGAGGCCGGCAGGTGGCCGCGGCTGGATTTTTGCATCAAAGTTGATCCAGCGGGGCAGCGCTGAGTGGAGGATGTCGTTCAGAGGTTCGCCGCGCCAGGCGAACGTCGACGGAATATCTTCCAGGCGGAGCGTCTGGCCGGTTGCCGCCAGGGCCTGTTCAGGGCTGATCCAGGCATTGGCCGTCGCGGCGAGGTGCCGCTTCTGAGCAGCCAGCAGCCAGTCGCCCACGGTGCCCGCCCACTCGTGCACCACCGGAAGCCAACATTCAAAATACCCTGCCTCCGTACTCTGACGGGCCGAATGGAGCCCGAGTGTGATGTTCCCGGTTGCGCCGAATCGACGCTGGACGAGCGCCCAGAGCGATTGCAGGACAACCTGCCGGTCGAGCTTCCTTGCTGCGCAAAAATCCGCAAATGCGGCGGTCTCCTCGCGTCCGAGGGATGACGCGCACTGCACAAACGCCTCCCACCCATCCGGCCGGGGATGCAGTTGCAGCGGGCCTTCGGCCGCGCCCAGAATTTCCTTCCATGCGGCAAGCGAGCCCGGTGCGGGCTTTTCCACCTCGGGCCCGTCGGAGGATAGCGGCTGTCCAATCGCGAGCAGCCAGTCGGCGAGCACCCGGACGACCGAAAACTCGTCGAGGAGAAACCCGGGAAAGCTCAGCAGGAAGTGGGCAGTGCCGCCGGGGAGGCGGATTTCATGGAAGCGCACCAGAGGAAGCGTGCCGGGGTCGAACGGCTTGGCCGCATCCGCGGTCAGAAGCTCATTCCATTTTTGCGGAACGGACTCGGGCGCGTCGGCCTGCCAGTCTAGCGTTGTCCAGTCCTCGTGGCCGCCGTCTACTTCTTTGCACGAGAGCATCTCACCCGCATAGGGGGCGAACGTCGTGCGGAGAATCCCGTGCCGCCCGGCGACAGCCTGCCACGCCTGGCGCAGAATGCCGGAATCGGTCCGCTCGCCAAAACTGATCGAGATCTGGGTGTTCCCTCCGGCCGCCGGCGGGAGGGCGCGGCAGCGGCTGAACGCCGCAGACTGCATCGGGTTGGCTTGAAATTCTCTCATGGCCGGCCGGGGTTAAAATCCGGCGTCGGTGACCGCACCCTGCGAGGCGGTCGAAACGTGGGCGGCATACTTGGCCAGAACGCCGCGGCGGTAGCGGGGTTTCGGCTTCTTCCACTTGCTGAGGCGCGCCGCAATTTCTTTTTGCGGGACATCCAGCGTGAGCCTGCGTGTCACCGAGTCGATTGTGATCGGATCGCCATTGCGGACGATTGCGAGGGGGCCTCCCTCGAACGCCTCAGGCGTGATGTGACCGACGACAAACCCGTGCGTGCCGCCGGAGAACCGTCCGTCGGTGATCAGTGCGACGTCCTTGCCAAGGCCGCGGCCCATGACGGCGCTGGTCGGCGAGAGCATCTCGCGCATGCCGGGGCCGCCGCGCGGCCCTTCGTAGCGGATGACGATGACGTCTCCCTTGACGATCTTGCCCGCAAGGATCGCGTCGAGCGCTTTTTCCTCGGACTCAAAAACGCGGGCGGTGCCGGAGAATTTTTCCCCCTCTTTGCCGGAAATTTTGGCGACGGCGCCGTCCGGCGCGAGGTTGCCATGGAGGATGACGAGGTGGCTTTCCTTTTTGACCGGCTTGTCGAGCGGCAGGATGATCTGCTGCTTTTTCGGGTAGGGCTTGAAGGGTGCGAGGTTCTGCTTGAGCGTCTTGCCGGTAACCGTGAGGCAGTCGCCGTGCAGGAGCCCTGCTCCGAGCAGGTCCTTCATCATCGGAACGATGCCGCCGATGCCCACGAGTTCGGACATCAGGAAGCGGCCGCTCGGCTTGAGGTCGGCCAGCACGGGCACGCGCTTGCCGATCCGCGTGAAGTCGCCGAGTTCGAGTTTCACGCCCGCCGAGTGCGCGATCGCGAGGAGGTGGAGGACGCAGTTCGTCGAACCGCCGAGCGCGATGGCGACCGTGATCGCATTTTCAAAGGCCTCCTTCGAGAAGATGTCCGAAGGGCGGATGCCACGCCGGAGCATGTTGATGACAGCAGCTCCCGCCTCGCGGCAGTCGCGAACTTTGTGTTTCGAGACGGCCGCCTGCGCCGAGCTGTTTGGCAGGCTGAACCCCATCGCCTCGATCGCTGAGGCCATCGTGTTGGCCGTGTACATCCCGCCGCATGAGCCGGCTCCCGGGATCGCGCAGGCCTCGACATCGTGGAGTTCGCCGCCGGAAATTTTCTTTGCCGCACGCTGACCGACCGCCTCGAAGACCGAGACGACATCCAGATTTTTCCCCGCCAGGCACCCGGGCAGGATCGTGCCCCCGTAGACGAAGACGGCCGCGCGGTTCATACGCGCGATGGCGATCATGCACCCGGGCATGTTCTTGTCGCAGCCGCCGATGGCGACGAACCCGTCAAAGCCCTGGCAGCCAACGACCGTCTCTACCGAGTCGGCAATAACCTCGCGCGAGACGAGCGAGTATTTCATCCCCTCAGTTCCCATCGAGATTCCGTCGGAGATCGTGATCGTGTTGAAGATCGTCGCCTTGCCGCCGGCCGCGTCGATCCCGAGGGCGGATTCGCGGGCGAGCTGGTCGATGTGCATGTTGCATGGCGTGACCATGCTCCACGTCGACGCGACGCCGATCTGCGGCTTGGAAAAATCGCTCTCTTTGTAACCGACGGGATAAAGCATGGCCCGGCTCGGAGCACGGCTCACCCCGTCGAGGACGATCGAGGAGTAGGGACGCATGCGGGCATTGGATTTGGAACTCATAGGCGGCGACGTATAGCATCCCGCCCGGCCCGGGGCGAGTGCAGATTTTTGCGTCGCTCCGGGTGGTTCCTGAAGGATGGTGGAAACCGCGGCAATACTGAGCCGCTCCGCGGCAGGCGGCAAAAAGAGGATTGCCTGCGATACAAATGCTGGGTCCATGCCCCGTGGTCCCGTTTGTCCCATCATGGTTATTTATCCTTGCGGTCGGCCTCACCAGCTCATTGAAGCGGGTAAGTGTTTGACATGCTGAAGCAACCTCCGGACCATGACTGTCACCCGCTAGCCCCGGCATTGACCTTGCTGATTACACATGAATAGATGGATTTCTTTAGATCTCTTTGCCGCCTTTGAGGCTGCGGGGACATCTGCTCACCGGCTGTTTTCGGCTCCGGATGTCTGGGTCGAGCGGCTGGGCACGGATGTGCTGATCTCCTTCAAGCAAGATGCGGCGAGGGATTCGGCGCTGGCCGGGCTCCGTGAATGGGAGTCGCGCTCGGGCTTCCAGAGCGAGCGGGTGTTCTCGAGGTTTTTGCCTCGGCAGAATGCCGATCGTGTCTCGCCGGTCCTTTTGGCTGGCGATCCATCGGCCCCTCTGGAAACTGTCGTCACCGAGCGCGGGATCCGCTATGCCATCGATTTCGGTGCCGGGTATTCCGCCGGACTCTTCATCGACCAGCGGGCAAACCGCGCGCACGCCGCACACCTTGCTCCTAAGCGGATGCTGAACACGTTTGCCTACACGTGTTCGTTTTCGGTTGTGGCCGCGCTGGCTGGCGCGGAGACGATGAGCATCGACCTCTCGAAGAAGTCGCTTGACCGCGGACGAAAAAACTTTGACCTCAACGGCGTTGCTCTTGATGGTCACCGGTTTCTCGCGGACGATGTGATGGACGTTCTGCCGAGGCTTGAGCGCCGCGCGGAAAAGTTCGACATGATCATCCTGGACCCACCGACCTTTTCCCTGGGAAACCGGGGGCGCCGGTGGAAGGTCGAGGACCAGATCGAAGACCTCCTGCGGCTGGCGGTCGAACTGGCCGCCCCGAAGGCCTCCATCCTGATTTCGACGAACTGCACCAAGCTCGAACAGGCAGGCCTTGAGCGGTCCGCCCGCTTTGTTCTGAAGACCGCCAGGCTTGGCGGGGACTTTTTCCGCCAGCCCGCTTTGCCGGATTTTCCTTTCGGAGAGGGGGCTCGGACGCTTTGGCTTCAGCTGAGGTGAGCCCCGCCGTCACCTGATTTTCAACCAGCATGCTTCTGCCACTCGCCATCATTGCCGCTGCCGGACTCATTGCTCCGGAAGATCCGGTTGCCAAGGCCTTCGACGGACGGCCTGGCGCCCTTGTACTTACGGATTGCGCTTCGGGGAAAACGCAGCGTTTCAATCCGGCGCTTTGCGCGGCCCGGCTTCCGCCGTGTTCGACGTTCAAAATCTGGAACACCGCGATCGGGCTGGAGGCTGGCATCCTGAAGGGTGCCGATCAGCCGTTTTACAAATGGGACGGGAAAATACGCTCGATCGATACTTGGAATCAGGATCTGAAGCTCCGTGAGGCATATGCGGTCTCCTGCGTTCCCGGCTACCAGGCGCTTGCCCGGGAAATCGGTTCCGAACGCATGGATGAATGGCTGAAAAAGCTCGGCTACGGAAACCTGGACACGTCCGCCGGCAACGACATTTTCTGGCTGCCCGGGCCCGGCCGCACGCCCATCCTGATTTCCCCTGACGAGCAGGCGCAACTTTTATGCCGTCTGTCGAATGGTAAGGTGCCTTTCTCCAAGAAGACGCTTGCGGTCCTGCAGGACATCATGTTCGTGAAGACGATGGGGCGCTGGTCGCTCTACGGCAAGACCGGGTCGAGCGGCAAACTCCCGGACGGCAGCGCCGTTGCTTGGTTTGTCGGCTATGCGGTTTCCGACTCAGGGAAGCTGGCGTTTGCCTGCCTGCTAACCGGTGGGAACACCACCGGGAAAGATGCGCGGTCCTTGGTCGAGCAGGTTTTTGCAAATCTGTAACTGCGATCCGTGGGTGTGGCTAACGTTTGGAGCGGAGTTCGTTCGGCTTGAGATCCATGGCCTCCATTATTTTCAGGGCGGCGAAGGCATCGTTGGCGGCGTATTGAAGCTGGCGGGCAGTGAGCTCCGCGGCGGCCCAGTTGCTGGTTGTGATGGCCTTGGATTTCGGGAAGCTCCTGTTGAGCACCGCTCCCATCGCCGCGCGGACGCCGATCTGGCTGTGGTAGCCCCGTTTCCGGAAGACATGGTCCAGGTCAAGGACCGCTGCGGGCTTTACCCCCAGACGGCTTCTGATTTGCCCGTGGTCGTTCTTCAGCCCGAAGCCGACTTTGAGCACGCGATCGGTGGCGATGAGGTCGGCGACGACCTCCAGGCACTCGCGGCGGTGCAACTGAAAAATGAACGCCTTGTTCGTGAGGGCGAACTGAACGACGTGCGGTCCGCCACTTTTTTCGCCGGGTCTGAACGTCGGCTTGGCCTCGGTGTCGAATCCCGCCACGCCCGCAGCAAGGATTTCTTTCGCGGCCGCCTCGAATTCGGCTTTCGTCTTGGGGACATGGATGTCGCTCGGAGCAAGTCCCCGGAAGGGCCGCAGCAAGGCCGTCTCCGCCTTCGTCATCGCAACCGGCCGGGTTTTCCTGAGAGATTCCTTGGGCAAAACCGGCGGATTCACCGCTTTGCCGAGGAGCTTCCTGACGGATCGCATGATCCAGGATCTCGCCGAACGGCGAGGGGCTTGGCTGGGATGAGGAATCGATTTTGGCATCTCGGGGAAAAGACCGGTCACTATGGAAAACTTTCCCCCCGCAGGCAACTCCAGCCCACGGGCGAGCGGGAAGGGGACTGGTTTTTTCTGCGCGGAAAAAATGGGCAGGAGTGGATTCGAACCACTGAAGGCGTAAGCCAGCGGATTTACAG
>Ga0114938_1001805_pt1 | contig 14156 bp, 9 predicted proteins | sample AshMeaBigSpring_FD_88675 | JGI IMG/M metagenome (GOLD analysis project Ga0114938, IMG submission 88675) | Groundwater microbial communities from Big Spring, Nevada to study Microbial Dark Matter (Phase II) - Ash Meadows Big Spring | ecosystem: Environmental > Aquatic > Deep subsurface >...
ACCACGGTCCAGTGGTCGCGCACCTCGGATGTCTTGATCTCGCTGTGGAATTGGACGGGCGATCGTCTTTCGATACGCGTCATGGGTATCTCCTCGTCAAAGTCCACCCAGAAATGGTGGATTTCGGTTCAGGCCAAGGCCGCAGCGATTTCGCCACCGCAGGCGTAGTCAGGCTACGCCGAGGAGGGCGAAGAGCGAGAACGCCGGCATGAGCCGAAAGACGCCGTTTCTGGACGGACGCTCGTTACATTCTCATCCGGTGACCCTCGGGGTCGTAAAACGGCATGGGCACGACCCGTGCGGCCAGCCGTTTGCCCTGGCACTCGTCCTCGAAGATCTCGAGCCGGGTGCCCTCGGCCGCCAGCTCGGCTTCCACGAGGGCCATGCCCACCGCCCGGTTCAGGGTGAAGCTGCGGCGCGCGGTGCACACGTAGCCGCGGATGCGCTGGTCGACGATGAGCGAGCCGTCGCGCGGCGCCCGGTCGCGGTCGTCCATCTCGATCCCCACCAGGCGGAAGCGGGCGGGGTCGGATTCGGCCTGGCGCAGGGCCACGGTGCCCACGGTCTGGGTCTCGGTCTTGCTGCGGTCCCACAGGAACCCCAGCCCCAGGTCGAGCAGGTTGGTGCGCTGCTCGGATTCGACGCCCAGGATGATGTGGCATTTTTCCATGCGCAGGACGTTCTGGGCCTCAACGCCGAAATTGCGGATGCCGAATTCCCGGCCGGCCTCGGCCAGGATCCGCCAAAGGGCGGCCATGTAGGAGGCGGGCGCGTGCAGCTCGTAGGAGAGCTCGCCCACGAAGCCCAGGCGCATGGCGCGCACCGGGATCGCTCCCTGGACCACGAACTCGCGATAGGCCGCGAACGGAAAGGCCTCGTTGGAGATGTCCGCATCGATGACCTTCTGCAGGACCTTGCGCGCGTTGGGTCCCGAGATGTTGATCACGCCCAGCGCGTCGGTGAGGTTGACGATATGATAGTCCCAGCCGTCGTAGCGGGTATGGTAGCGGAACCACTCGGCGGTTTCGCCGGCGCGGGCGGTGGAGGTGGTGAAGTAGTAGTCGTTCTCCGCGATCTTGACCACGACGCCGTCGTCGATCACGCAGCCGTCCTCGTTGCACATGGCCGAATACTTGATCTTGCCCGGCGTGGCCTTGGCCATGTTGCCCACGTAGATGCGCTGCAGGGCCTTGAGGGCGTCGGGGCCGTGGAGGCGGAACTTGCCGAGCGTCGAGCCGTCCAGCATGCCCACGTTGGTGCGCACGTTGAGCACCTCCTCGCGGCAGCTGAAGTCCTGCGAGAAGTAGCGCGCGCGCTGCCACACGCCGATGCGCCGGAACACCCCGCCGTCGGCCTTCTGCAGCTCGTCGAGCGGCGTGCGCTTGCACATGTCGTGAAAGGCGCCGGCATAGGTGGCGACCAGGGTCGGCACGAGCGGCACCCGGGAGGTGGTGGGCACCGGGGTCGCGCCGTAATGCGCCTGGTAGCGGGCGGCGAAGAGGGGCAGGTTGTGGCCGGGGATCCCGCCCTGGCCCGGGCCGGTGCCGGCCGAGGTGAAGCGCTTGATCAGCTCGGGGACGTCGAAGCCCATGTCGATGGCCTGCTTGATGTTCTTGACGGTGGTGTCCTCGTCGAAGCAGATGAAGCTCTTGCCGCCCCTGACCGGGGCGGTCACCAGCTTGGCGCCGCGCTCGGGGCCGGGCAGCTCCCGGAGCCGGTCTGCGGCCTCGGCGACCGCCGCAGCGGTGTCGATGCCGCAGTCGGCGGCCGCCTTGAGGCCCGCGAGCCGCCCGGACGCCTCGATCGCCAGCGGGTGGTTGCGACCGGTCATCCGTCCGGCGGCGTGCAGCTTGGCCGGCAGATCGACCGGCAGGAAATAGCCGGTATGGGCGTCGTAGCGCAGTCTGGCCTGGGCCAGGGTCAGGGGACCCGTGAGCGGTGTCAGGCCGGCCGAAGCCACGAGCAGGTCGCACTCGAACTGCCGTTTGACGGTGCCGTCGATGGTGCGCAGGGTGGCTTTCTTGACGTGCCGGCCGCCGTGGGCCCGGGTGGCCACCCAGCCTCTCAGGAAGGGCACCCGGCGTTCGGCCAGGGCCAGCAGCAGGTCCGGGTTCTGGCCGTCTTCACGGATGTCGGCCACACAGGCGATCTCCACGCCCAGATCGCACAGGTCGACTGCCGCCTCCAGGCCCAGGTCGTGCCCGATGCTGAAGACCGCCCGGCGGCCCGGCAACAGCCCGTAGGTGCGCGCCAGCCGTTGGGCGCAGCCGGCCTGCATGACCCCCGGGCGCTCGTTGTTTTCGAACAGCAGCGGCCGTTCGATGCAGCCGGTCGCCACCACGACGCTCGCGGCCCGGATCTCGATGTAGCGTTCGTCGAACGCCTCGCCCGGCGCGCCGACCTGGAAGGCCGTGACCAAGTTGTTGTTGTAAACCCCGATGTTGGCCGCATGCAGGAATACCCGGATGCCGGCCGTGGCCTCCACATGGGCGGCGAGCTCCCGGCTGCGCTGATACAGCGCCTTCTCGCCGTCGTAGGGGCTCACGCGGTAGTCGAAGCATCCCCCCAGCCAGGGCCGCGCTTCGAGCAGGATCACGCGCAGGCCGCGCTCGGCCGCCGCCAGCGCGGCGGTCATTCCCGCCGCGCCGCCGCCGATCACGCACACGTCGGCCGTGGGGTAGACTTCCCCATAGCGGCCTTTCACCCGGAAGTCCGGGGAAATCTTGCCCAGGCCGGCAACCTTGCGAACCTGTTTCAGGGCAATGGGCCACAGCTGGGCCGGCTTGTGCAGGGTGCGGTAGTAGAACCCGGCCGGCATCAGCCAGCTCAGCTTGTCCATGAACCCCATCCAGTCGAAGTCGGCCGAGCCCTTGACGTTCTGCGCCGCGACATGCATCCCGTTCCGGGCCGGGGTGGTCTCGGCGCGCACGTTGGGGATCCCGTCCACCGCCATGCAGGTGTTGCTGCACTCCCCGTCGAGGCTGTAGAGGCCGCGGGGGCGGTGGTACTTCAGGCTGCGCCCGAAGATGCGCACGCCGTTGGCATACAGGGCGGTCGCCACGGTGTCGCCGGCGACCCCCTGGTAGCGCTTGCCGCCATAGTGCAGGGCGCAGGTTTCCGACGGGTTGATGCGCAGGGTGGGCAATTGCTCCAGTCTCATGAGGTTACCTCCGGCCCGTCCACTTCGAGGTTGGTGAGGGTGTTGCGATGGATGGTGAACCAGGCGCCGCAGCCGTTCTTGTGGCACCACCATTCCTTCTGCACGCCGGCGACGCAGGCGTTCATGTGGGCGTAGTCGCACCAGCTGCGCGGCGTCAGCCCCTCCTCGGCCGGCCGGGGCCCCTTGTCCTCGCCGCCGTAGCGGAACTCATAACCGTTGCGCTTGCCGCAGACCGGGCAGGTGATCGTCAGGGCCATATGCTCGCCTCCTTCTGTAATAACTACGTCACATCCATTTGAGTCGATGACTTAGCAAAAAGCCCAAGTTCAAGGCGCGCGATTCCCGCGGAGCGAGGCGTACTTCCAGTACGCCGCAGCGACTGCGGGATGAAGCGCAACGCCGAAATTGGACTTTCTTGCCAAGTCATCAGTTGTCCGGGGTGTAGGTGACCAGAGCGGCCGTCTCGCCCATCAGCCGGTGCTTTTCGTAGCGCCGCAGGCCGAAAGGCTTCAGCCGCTCCGGGCATTCGCCCCTGGCCATGAAGGCGGCCATGTGCCGACCCGTGGCCGTGCAGGATTTAAATCCGAAATAGCCCCAGCCGCAGTTCATGTAAAACCCCTCCAGAGGGTCGTTGCCGTCGATGATGGGCGCCATGTCGGGGGTCATGTCCGCCAGCCCGGCCCAGTGGCGCATGAACTTGACCCCCCGCAGGAACGGCAGGAATTCGGACAGCGCCTCGGCCTGGTGCTTGATGTAGTGCGCCGTGGTGAGGGTCGTGTAGTTGGGCCATGGGTCCATGTGCGCGCCGGTGGCGATCTCGCCCTTCAAGGTCTGGTTGGCGTAGGCGTGGTACATGCCGGAGGAGACCACGTGATTCAGCACCGGCTTGAGGGGCTGGGTGACCATGGCCTGGATCGTCAGGACGCTGATGGGCAGCTTGAGGCCCAGCATCTTGTTGATGATGCCGGCCGAGTAGCCCCCCGCGGACACCAGCACCCGCGGCGTGCGGATCCGGCCGCGGCCCGTGTCCACGCCGGTGATCCGGGCCCCGTCGGTGTGGATCGCGGTGGCCTCGGTCTGCTGATGGATGTGCACCCCGTGCCGCGCGGCTCCCTTAGCCAGGCCCCACACCACGGCATCGTGCCGGACGACGCCCCCGGGCGGATGGAACATGGCGCCGTGGACCGGGTAGGTGATGTCCGGGGATATGTTGACGGTCGGCTCGATTTCCTTGACCTGCCTGGCGTCCAGCAGGTGGCTTTCGATGCCGTGGAACTGGGCCGTGCAGACGTTCATGCGCGCCGCGTTCATGGCGGCCTCGCTGTGCATCAGGTTCAGGTTGCCGCAGTTGTTGAACATCAGGTTGTAGTCCAGCTCGCGGGTCAAGACGGGCCAGAGGTCCAGGGCCTCCTTGTAGAGCGGCACGTTTTCCTGGGTGCGCTGGTTGGCGCGCACGATGGCGGTGTTGCGGCCGGCGCCGCCGAAGCCGATGAAGCGCTTCTCGATGACCGCCACGTCGCGCATGCCCTGTTCTTTGGCCAGATAGTAGGCGGTGGCCAGGCTGTGCAGCCCGCCCCCGATGATCACCGCGTCATAGCTGGATCTGAGACCCGGCTTCTTTCCCCAGAGGGGTTTGAATCCTCGCAGCATGTCCGCCCCCTAACTTTCCATGCATATCCGTGATGGGTTGACCGAATGGAAAACGCTCCCCCTTTAGCACTATGAAATAAAACATGTCAATAAAAAATTTATAAATGAAATAATTTTTTCACTTTCCATCGACGCCGAATTTTATTTCATGAATTAAATTTGTTGCAAATGAAACCAACATGTAATATGCATTTCAGCAGCCGCTGTATAAAAGGATGAAAAACATGCACGACCACCCTTCCCCTCCGGTGCTAAGAAAGATCATCGATCAGCTGGACGCCCTGACGCCCAAGGGAAGGATCCTGGGCGAGTTTGTCATCCAGAACCCGCGCAAGGCCGTCTTCATGACCACCAAGGAGCTTTCCGAGGCCTGCCAGGTCAGCGAAGCCACCGTGGTCCGCTTCGTCAGCCAGCTGGGCTTCGACGGCTACGGCGAGTTCCTGCAGGCCCTGCGGGATTTCGTGGATACGGGGCTATCCCTGCCGGACCGCCTGGACCTGCCCGGACCGCACGGAAACGGCCCGACCCGCCTGCATCAGGTGCTGCTGGAGGAGATGGCCAATCTCCGGCAGCTCTACGAAACCCTGGACATGGCGGCGCTCGCCGAGCTGGTGAAGCACCTGCGCGAGAGCCCGGCGGTCTTTGCCGTCGGTTCGCGCATCTCCTTCACCTTTGCCTACTATCTGGGCTGGTCCCTGACCAAGGTGCGCAAGGGGGTTCATATTCTCAAGGGCAGCGACAGCGCCGCCGTCGACTGGCTGACCAACGCGCCGGACAAAAGCCTGGTGGTGCTCTTCGCCGTATCCCGTTATCCGAATGAGCTCATCCGCATCGGCAAGGTGGCCCGGCGCCTGGACCACACGCTGATGATCATCACCGACAGCACCCTGTGCCCCCTGATGCCCTTCGCCCACTGCAGCCTGGTGGCGCCGTCCAAGTCGATCCCGCTGATCGGCTACCCGACCGCCATCGCCTGCATCATCAACTACCTGATTCTCGAACTGGCCGCAGCCAGGGACGACGCGGTCAAGGCCCACCAGGAGCGGCTCGAACAGGTCTACCGCGAAAACGACATTCTGTTCAGCATGTACACCGACGGCGTGAAACCGCTGTGAGGCGACGGCCCGCGCCGACCGCGGGGATGAGGGCATGCCACACTCCACTCCCATGCTGCTCGATCTGGATTACCGGGACCTGCTGCCGGTCTTCGACGGGCTCGGCGAGGGCGTGATCATCGTCGACACGGCCGGCACCATCATCTACTACAACGGCGCCATGGCGGCCATCGACGAGCTCACGCCCGCCGACACGCTCTCCAAGAAGGTGATCGAGGTCTACGATCTCAGCGACGAGACCAGCATCATCATGCAGTGCCTGAAAAGCCGGCAGCCGATCGTCGACCGCCCGTTGATCTACCGCACCCGCATGGGCAAGATCGCCAACACCATCCACACGGTCTTCCCGCTTTTCAAGAACGATCGACTGCAGGGCGCGATCTGCCTGGTGAGGGAATACAACGTGCTCGAGGCGACCATCGCCGCGATCTCCATCCCGCGCCCCAAATCCCACCTGCCCAACGACACCCGCTTCACCTTCGACGACATCGTGGGCGAGGACCCGGAGTTCCTGCGCAGCATCGAGACCGCCAAGATGGCCGCCCACACGCCCTCGCCGGTCATGCTCCACGGGGAGACCGGCACCGGAAAGGAGCTTTTCGGCCAGGCCATCCACAACGCCAGCGGCCGCAGCAGGCAGCCCTACACGGCGGTCAACTGCGCGGCCATCCCCGAAAACCTTCTGGAGGGCATTCTCTTCGGGACCACGCCGGGGGCCTTCACCGGCGCCCGCAACAAGCCGGGTCTCTTCGAGCGGACGAGCGGGGGGACGATCTTCCTGGACGAGCTCAACTCCATGGCGCTGGGGCTGCAGGCCAAGATCCTGCGCGTGATCCAGGAGTACAAGGTGCGCCGGCTGGGGTCGGTCAAGGAAGTCGAGATCGACCTGAAAATTATCAGCACCGTCAACAAAGAACCCCACGTGGCCATCGCCGAACGGACCCTGAGATCGGATCTTTTCTATCGCCTGGGGGTGGTCTTCATCCCCATCCCGCCCCTGCGTCAGCGGCCGGGCGATATCGCGCTCTTGACGCGGCATTTCCTGAAGAAGCACAGCCGGGCACTGAACAAGAAGGTGCGGGACATTTCCGATGACGTCCAAGCTCAACTTCTGGCGCACCACTGGCCGGGCAACGTGCGCGAACTGGAGCACGTCATCGAAGGAGCGCTCAACCTGGCGGAGGCCGGCGAGAACACCATCGACGTCCACCATCTGCGGCTGCATCTGCCCACGTGGTACCGGCTGAAGCAGAACGCCGAGGGCGGTCAGACCGCTCGCTCCGGCGAAGCCGCCGGCCCCGCGGGCGGCGGCCGCCAGGCCGACGCGCCGGGCCACCATGCGGAACCCGGCGCCTGGCGCGCCGCGGCGGTCGGACCGGGGCTGGTGGCGTCTCAGTTGGCCGCCGAGCATTCCGCGCTCCAGCAGGCGCTTTCAGCCCATCGCGGCAATGTCAGCCATGCGGCGCAGAGCCTCGGCATCTCCCGGCAGCTGTTGGCCTATAAGATGAGAAAGCACGGCATCGCGCGCAGCGACTTCCGGCCGGCGAGACCCAGGGCCATATGACGCATACCCATCCCGATCGACCTTCGCCAGCCGCCAGAAGCCGAGAGGCCTATTTCGAGGCCGTCGTGAACGCCTTCGACGGCCTGGTCTACGTGTGCTCGCCGGACAACCGCATCGAATTCGCCAACCGCCAGGCGATCGACTATGTCGGCCGCAATCCGGTCGGCGAAAAATGCCACAAAGGGCTTTACGGGCTGGACGACATCTGCCCCTGGTGCGCGGAGCAGTCGGCCTTCAAAGGCCGGGCCGTCCGCTACGAGTACCGGAACCCCCGGGACGGGCACTGGTACTACATCATGGCGACCCCCATCGCCGATCCGGACGGTTCGATAGCCAAGCTGACCCTGTGCTTCGACATCACGGAGAAAAAGCGCGCCGAAAACGACCTCGTCGAAAGCCAGCGCCGGATCAGCACCCTGATGAACAACCTGCCGGGCATCGTCTACCGCTGCAAAGCCGACGCCACCTATTCCATGGAATTCGCCAGCCAGGGCAGCGTCAGGCTGTTGGGATATGAACCGGCCGAGCTGCTGGGCACCGGCAAAAACGCCTACCAGAACATCGTGAACCCGGCGGACCGCAAGGACATGCTCCTGCAGGTGGAGAAATCGGCGGCCGCCAAGCGGCCCTTCAGCTTCATCTACCGGGTGCGGGCCTCCGACGGCCAGGAAAAGTGGGTCTGGGAGCAGGGCGAAGGCGTGTTTGACGAGAGCGGTCGCCTGGTGGCGCTGGAGGGCTTCATCACCGATGTGACGGCGTACAAGGAGGTCGAACTCGACCTGCGCAAGGAGAACCTGCGGCTGCGCTCCACCATCAGCGAGCGCTACAAGTTCGGACGGATCGTCGGCAAGAGCGCCCCCATGCAGGAGGTGTACGACCTCATCCTCAAAGCCGCCTCCTCCAACGCCGGCGTCATCATCCAGGGCGAGTCCGGCTCCGGAAAGGAGCTGGTAGCGCGGGCCATCCACGAGTTGAGCGACCGCCAGCAGGGCGCCTTCGTGCCGGTCAACTGCGGCGCCATCCCCAAGAACCTGATGGAGCGCGAGTTCTTCGGACATCTCAAGGGCGCCTTTACGGGTGCCGATGCGGACCGGGCGGGGTTCCTGGACACCGCCAACGGCGGCACCCTGTTCCTGGACGAGGTCGGCGAGATCATCCCGGAGATGCAGGTCAAGCTGCTGCGCGTCCTGGACGGCCTCGGCTACACGCCGGTGGGCGGGATCAAGGTCAGGAAGAGCGACTTCCGGGTGGTCGCGGCCACCAACCGCGACCTGATCGGCCTGGTCAAGGCGGGGCGCATCCGCGAGGACTTCTTCTACCGGGTCCGAATCCTGCCGATCCACCTGCCTCCCCTGCGGGAGCGCAAGGAGGACATCCCGTTGCTGATCGACCATTTCCTATCCAGTCACACCCGGCAGGGGCAGCCGGCGCCGCAGCTGCCCATCCGGATCCGCGAGGCGCTACTGTATTACGACTGGCCCGGAAACGTGCGCGAGCTGCAGAACGCGCTTCACAGCTACCTGACTCTCGGCAAGCTCAATCTGATGGGCCAGATCACCATGGCGGAAAACGAGGAAAGAAGCCCGGGGCTGGCGGAGATACGCCCTGCCTGCGATGGGCTCAATGCGAGCATGGCCGCCATCGAAAAGGGGCTTATCCTCAAGGCGCTTGAGCAAGCCCGCTGGCATCGGGGCAGGGCGGCGGCGGGGTTGAAGCTGAACTACAAGACGCTCCAGCGCAAAATGAAGGCTTATGGCATCAATCAGTCCAAATTTAGGACATAAACGTCCACTTTGAAAATTTGCTTTCAAAACAACAAGATCAAATGAAACATTCATTTCTATTGGACAAAATTGTCCGAATCCTCCCCACGCCTCGTCCGGTATTTTATCAATTATTATATCAATTTCAATAAGATAAATTAAATAATGCGCATTGGCATGGAAGTTGACTGTGCATAGAACCACCATGGCGCCCCTTCAGAGTCAGCGGATGTTGAAAGGATCCTTTCATCGATGATGCTCAAAGCCATCCACGAAAGATGCTCCGGCTGCGGCACCTGCCGCCTGGCGTGCGCGATCGCCAATTTCAGAGAAGTCGCGCCCGCCAGGGCGCTGCTGGTCATCGAGGGGCGCTTCCCCGCCCCCGGCGACTACCGGATCCATCTCTGCGACCAGTGCGGGGAATGCGCCGAAGCCTGTCCGGAGGAGGCGATCGAGCAGGCGGGAGGGATCTACCGGGTTGTACCGGCGCGCTGCAGCGGCTGCCTGGCCTGCGTGGAGGCCTGCCCGCACGGGGTGATGATGGCGCCCAAGGGCCTCGACACGCCGGCTAAGTGCACGCTGTGCGGGGAATGCGCGGCTATTTGTCCACGCGAGGCGATTCTTCTGACAGAGGAGGCCGCCGCGTGATGAAACAGACCGACCTCTACGGCTACAGCGGGCGGATCCTGCGGGTGGACCTGGGCAGCGGCGCCGTCCGCAGGGAGCCCCTTTCGGAAGATTTGGTGGATCGCTTCATCGGCGGCCGCGGCTTCGTCGCCAAGCTGCTTTTCGACGAGGTGCCTCCGGGGGCCGATCCCTTCAGCCCGCAGAACCTGCTGATCATCGCCACGGGGCCGCTCACCGGCCACTTGCTGCCCTCCAGCGGCAAGACCCATTTCGGGACCAAGTCCCCCGCCACCGGCGGTTACGCCGACAGCAACATGGGCGGGCACTTCGGGCCGGCCCTGAAGTACGCCGGCCAGGACGTCCTGGTGCTGAGCGGCCGCGCCGACCGACCCAGCTACCTGATGATCGATGACGAGCGGGTCGAAATCCGGCCCTCAGAACACCTTTGGGGCCGGGGGGCGCTCAGCGCCGAAAAGCAGCTCAAGACCGAGTTGGGCGATGATTTCCAGATTCTCGCCATCGGGCCCGCCGGGGAGCACCAGGTCCGCTATGCCTGCATCTCCCATGATTTCGGGCGCCAGGCCGGTCGCACCGGGGTCGGAGCGGTGCTGGGTTCGAAGAACCTCAAGGCGATCGCCGTTCGCGGCAGCGGCCGCCTGCCGGTGTTCGACCTGGACGCGGCCTTCGCCGCCGGGAAGGAAGCCTTTAGAAAGGTTGCGGCCAAGCCCGGGTTCAGCGCCTGGACCCCCGAAGGCACCGCAGGCATCACCAACTGGTGCAACGAAATGGGGGTCTTCCCGACCCGCAATTTCCAGACGTCTTATGCCGGTCATTACCCCCGCATCAACGGCAAGGCGGTGCTGGAGCGGCTCAAGATCACCGACAAGGGCTGCGCCTGCTGCCCGACGCCCTGCGGCAAATACGGTCATGCCCGCACGCCGCTGGGCGACGCTTACGTGGAGGGGCCGGAATACGAGACCATCGCCCTCTTCGGAGGCAATTGCCTGCTGCCGGGCATCGAGGACGTGGCCTACGCCAACTGGCTCTGCGACGAGCTCGGCCTCGACACCATCTCGGCCGGGGCGGTGATCTCCTGGGCCATCGAATGCTTCGAAAGGGGCCTGATCCCCGAGAGCCGGATCGGCCGGCCGATCGCGTTCGGCGACCTGTCGAGCGTCGACTACCTGCTGCGCCGGATCGCCGTGCGCGACGGCATCGGCGATCTCCTGGCCGAGGGGGTCAAGCGCGCGGCCGCAGAGGTCGGGCAGGGCTCCGACGCCTTCGCGATCCACGTCAAGGGCCTGGAGTGGACCGGTTACGAAACCCGCAACGCCCCTTCCATGATGCTGGCCTACCTGACGGCGGACATCGGCGCCCATCATTCGCGCGCCTGGGTGCTGGGCCACGACCTGGCCGGTGCCTGGACCAGCGTGCACGACCTGATCAGCTCCGACCGGGCGGCGGACCGGCAGCCGCCGGCCGTGATCCGCCCCGATTGCGCCCGCTACGTCATCGAATCCCAGCACACGCGCCCCCTCTTCGACGCCTTGGGCGTCTGCCGGCTGCAGTACATGGAGCTGGGGTTCGAAGAGCACCACTACGCGAGGCTGCATCACGTCATCACCGGCCGCGAGCGCTCCTGGGAGGAGATGCTGAGGGTCAGCGAGCGCATATGGAACCTGACCCGGGCTTTCTGGGTGCGCGAGATCCCGGGCTTCGGCCGGGCCTGGGATAACCCGCCGCGACGTTTCACGAGCGAGCCCGTCCCGGACGGCCCCAATGCCGGCTATTTCCTCGCGCAGGAAAAGCTGGATCAGCTGCTCGACTGGTACTACCAGGCGCGCGGCTGGAACGAGGACGGGATCCCCACCCGGCAGACCCTGCTGCGCCTGGGGCTGCCCGAGGCGGCCGAGGCCATCCGGGGCGGAAAATAAGTCAGGGGCCAAGAAGTCTATGGTAGAAAGAGGATCCATCCTTCATGGCAAGTTGGATATTTTTCTGAGGGAGCGGCTTTCCAGCCGCGACGATCGAGGCTGAAAGCCTCTCCCACAAAGTAAAAGCTTTCTTGTCGATAAAGTGGCGCCGCGCGCCATGGCTTGCCGATCACCTGAACCCTGACCCCGGAACCCTTTAGAAATTAAGGAGCCCACATGCTTCTCGGCCTGCACACCTACAGCTTCCACCTGCACGGCATGGGCCAGAACTGGGGCGGTTACCGGCTGGCCTGGGAACCGGTCTGGGACATCTTCGGCCTGATGGACGAAGCCAAGCAACTGGGGGTCGACGGGCTGCACGTCACCGCGGCCGACCTGGGCGCGACCGATAAGGCCCATCTGAGGGACGTCCGCCGGGCGGCTGCGGAACGGGGCCTGTTCCTGGAGTACAATTTTTCGCTGGACGCGTCCTCCTACGACGATCGTCTGACCCACACCATGGAGGAGGGCATCGCGATTGCGGAAAAAATCGGGTCCGACATCGGCAAAATCAGCATGGACATCCACCGGCCCCACCCGGTGTGCGGCTCGGCCTTTCACCCCGAGGTCATCCCGCAGCTGGAGCGCATCGCGCAGCTGGCCATTGCAGCCGCGCCGGTTGCGCAGCACGCCGGCGTCCGGCTGTGCCTGGAAAACCACACCGAGGCCTTCAGCGACGAGGTGGTCTGGGTCATCCACCGCGTCAATCACCCGTACGTGGGCGCCTGCGTCGACACCAACAATTCGCTCATGGTGGGGGAAGACCCGCTGACGGCCATCCGCAAGCTGGCGCCGCTCGCCTTCACCAACCACTTCTCGGACCATCGGATCGTCTTCGACCAATACGGCTGCCGCATCACCGGCGTGGCCGCCGGCACCGGCGACGTGCCCATGATGGAGGCCTACCGGATCATCCGGGCCAATCCCCGCATGCAGCGCCTCAACCTGGAAGTGGAGTTCGATCCCGGGGCGGACGGGCCGGAGGAGGCCCGGCGGCGGGAGTATGCGGCCGTGAAGGAAAGCATTCGCTTCGCCCGCGACGTTTTAGGGGTCGGGAAGGACTGAAGCGGCAATCTGCAGAGAGGGAGGATCGGCCATGCGCAAAATACTGACGCCCGAGAGCATCGACGAAACCGCCGACGCGGTCGTCATCGGCGGGGGCATCATCGGCGTGGCCACGGCGTTCTGGCTCTCGCGGGCCGGGATGTCCGTCGTCGTGGTGGAGATGCGCGACGGGCTGTCCACCCTGACCACCACTGCCTCGATCGAGTCCTTCCGCGCCCAGTTCACGGAACCGGCCATGGCCTCCCTGGCGCGGGAATCGATCGCGGTCTGGGAGAACTTCGCCGAAGTCACCGGGCTTGCCGGCTATGAGATCGACCTCCACCACGGGGGCTATCTCTTCCTGACCGCCGAGGAGAACCAGGTGACCGCGGTGCGCCAAGCCGTGGCCGGCTACCATGCCGTGGGCGTGACCGACTCCGAGTTCTGGACCGCCGAGGACGTCCTCAAGCACTTCCCCTGGGTATCGCCCGCGGTCAAGGCCGGGGCCTTTCGCGCCAAGGACGGATGGTTCTCGGCCCACGAGGTCACGCAGGGGTTCGCCCGCGCCGCGGAAAAGGCGCGCTTCTACCTGCGCACCCGCGCGACGGGCATCGAACGCGACGCCGCCGGGGTCGCCGCGGTGGTGACGGACCGCGGGCGCATCGCCACCCGCGTCGTCGTCAACGCCGCCGGCCCCTTCGCCATCCAGGTCGGCCGGATGGTCGGGCTCGAGCTGCCGATCTACCAGATGCGCCGGCAGCGGGTGTTCGTAGGCCCCCACCCGAAGATCCCGCAGAGTGCGCCCCTCACCATCGACATCGACAACGAATCCTACTGGCGGCCCGAGACCGGCGGGGCGCTGCTCGGCTGGCACGACCCGGAAGAGCCCAAGTCCGAGCCCATGGAGGAACCGGCCGGCGACTGGGATTTTCCGGCCGTCAACCTGGAGATGGTTTCGCGGCTGAGCCCCTTCTGGAGCGAGGTCATGGAGGATCTGACCAAAGAAGACCTCTCGGTGTATGCCGGCCAGTACGTGCATGCGCCCGACGACCAGCCCATCATCGGCCCGGTGGAGGGCGTTCCGGGGTTTTTTCTCAACTGCGCCTACTGGCCGGGGGTGATGCTCTCGGCCGCGGCCGGCCGCTGGACCTCGGACCTGATCACCGGCAGGATGCGGCCGGCGGACAACCCGCTGCGGCTGAGCCGTTTTGCGGAAGGGGCGGCCACGGCGCCGGGGGCGTTGCTCAGGGGGCGCCACTA
>Ga0114938_1001806_pt1 | contig 14154 bp, 15 predicted proteins | sample AshMeaBigSpring_FD_88675 | JGI IMG/M metagenome (GOLD analysis project Ga0114938, IMG submission 88675) | Groundwater microbial communities from Big Spring, Nevada to study Microbial Dark Matter (Phase II) - Ash Meadows Big Spring | ecosystem: Environmental > Aquatic > Deep subsurface >...
CCATGCAGAAGTTGAGGAAAGAGCATACCAAAAATTATCCATGTTGGGATTACAAGATCAGGCATTAAAACCAGCATCTAAACTAAGTGGTGGTCAGCAACAAAGAGTCTCTATAGCAAGGGCATTAATTAACGATCCGGCAATTATTATGGGTGATGAGCCAACGGGTAATTTAGATAGCAAAAACACAGAAATTGTATTTGATATATTTAAACAACTATCTCAAGAATTTGGACAATCAATTATAGCGGTTACGCACGACAACGATTTTGCAAAAGCTAGCGACAGAACCATTGAAATGGCTGATGGGAAAATCATTTCTCATAAAAAAATGTTTTAAAAAATGCCATTTATAAAACCAATACTGCCGGTATTGTTATCAATTGTTTACACCAACCTGCTAATAGCTCAAAAATCTGAATTACTTGCTTGTAAAAATCCATACAAGCCCTTAATCATCGTTTTATATCAAGATAGCATGCAAGTACCATTGGCAGAAAAAAGTGCCTAAAATGATGCAGTTAAAGCCGAAAAATTCAACGTTTTTTTGCTGGCCATAAACATGACGAACAGCAAAGCTATATCAGTGGAAATTAACCAACTTTTAAACCGCAATACCAGTTTTGACAGACAAAAAATATACCTCTTGGCAATAGGTAATGATGCAGTTTTGCTACAATACCAACAATTATCAAAATCAATTTTTGCCGACACCCATTATACTAAAAATAACAATATAGACTTAGAATCCATTTGGCAACAATTTGATAAAAAATATTTATGGAATATTCAAATTGATCATATTGAAGAAAAAAAACAAAGTAGAAGTTTTTCAAAAGAAAGATTACAAAGGTGTTACAGCCAATTATGGCCTACAAAATGTATCATTTCAAATGGGCTTCATGTTTAAGTTAGCTTCAAAAACCAAGTATTTTTACCACTACCTGAATTGAGTTTAATAAGCCAAGATCTATTTTAGGCAATTTTTACAGGTTTAATTGTAAAATCGACTACTCATTATCAATTTTCAACAACTTAAAACCTCTTTAAATTCCGCTCTTCGAGATGCCATCAGATAAAGATACTTTAATGGTGCATTAAGGCATCACCGTTGCCTACTATCTGTACTTCGCAATACCGTAAACGAAAACGAACAACCCGAAGAGCGAGACAATAAAACAAAAAATCTGCGTACTTCTACGTTATTTGCAATGCACCACCTTTTTGCAATAAAAAATCTAGCATCTTTATACCATGGCATATCGCTTTACCATACGGCAGCACAATTATGTGTTTCATGATTTAAAGACACTTTTGGCAAAAGCGTCACCGCATCGCTCAGGCGATGTATTGGCAGGGCTTGCAGCCGATAGCTATCAACAGCGAGTAGCGGCGCAAATGGCTTTGGCAGATGTACCACTAAAAGCCTTTTTAAACGAAGCCATTATTCCCTACGAAACAGATGATGTAACCAGATTAATTTTTGATACGCACAATGCCACCGCATTTGCCCCAATTAGTCATTTTACAGTGGGCGATTTACGTAATTGGCTATTAAGCTACCAAGCAAATACACAAACGCTATCGCAAGTGGCTTCAGGTTTAACCCCTGAAATGGTGGCGGCTGTAAGCAAGCTCATGCGCAATCAAGATTTAATTGCGGTAGCACAAAAATGTGAAGTGGTTACCAAATTTCGCAATACCATTGGTTTGCAAGGCAGATTCTCAACAAGATTGCAACCCAATCATCCTACCGACGACCCCAAGGGCATTGCTGCTAGCATGATTGATGGCTTGCTGTATGGCAGTGGTGATGCGGTTATTGGCATTAATCCAGCAACGGATAGCCCTGCTGCAACTACCACGTTGCTCAAAATGCTCGACTATGTTATTAGCACCTATAACATACCTACACAAAGCTGTATTTTATGCCACATTACCACTGCTATTCAATGTATTAACCAGCAAGCACCAGTTGATTTGGTGTTTCAATCTATTGGCGGCACGCAAAAAACCAATGCCAGTTTTGGTATTAGTTTGCCCATGTTGCAAGAGGGTTACGAAGCAGCTTTATCGCTCAACAGAGGTACGGTGGGCAATAATGTGATGTATTTTGAAACGGGTCAAGGTTCATCATTAAGTGCTAATGCCAACGAAGGTGTAGACCAACAAACCTGTGAAGTAAGGGCTTATGCCGTGGCAAGACATTTTAAGCCACACTTGGTAAATACTGTGGTGGGTTTTATTGGTCCAGAATATTTGTATGATGGCAAACAAATTATTAGAGCGGCTTTAGAAGACCATTGTTGTGGTAAGTTGTTAGGCTTGCCAATGGGTGTAGATGTTTGCTATACCAACCATGCCGAAGCCGATCAAGATGATATGGATAACCTGCTTACCTTGTTGGGTGTTGCCGGTTGCAATTTTATTATGGGTGTGCCAGGTGCAGATGATATTATGCTCAACTATCAATCTACTTCTTTTCACGATGCCTTGTATTTACGCCAAGTAATGCAAAAGCGACCGGCACCAGAATTTGAAGCATGGCTACAACAACAAGGTTTAATGAACGATAAAGGTGAGCAATTGCCTGTTGCTGCCAATCATTTATTGTTAAATGCTGTATAGTATGCCAGAAGAAATAGTACCTAAATCAACATCTATTCTGCAAGACCCTTGGCAGGGCTTGCAACAATTTACAGCTGCTCGTATTGCGCTTGGAAGAACAGGTGCTGCCGTGCCTTTGCAACAAGCATTAGATTTTAAATTAGCCCATGCTTTTGCAAGAGATGCCGTGTATTCTGAATTAGATAAGCAATTATTGACTGATGGTTTACAAACTATTTCACCAAGGCATTATTGGCTACATAGTCAAGCAACGGACAGAGCCACTTATTTGCAACGTCCAGATTTAGGCAGACGCTTAAACGATAACAGCATCCAACAATTAAGTACCGAACCAACTGACCCCTGCAATATAGCCATTGTATTGGTGGATGGTTTATCTGCCACTGCTATAAACGAACATGCGCTACCCTATTTGCAAATCATATTACCAGCTTTACAGGCGAAGCAATTTACCATAGCGCCCATAACCGTGGTACAGCAGGGTCGGGTAGCCATTGGCGATGAAATAGGTGCGCTATTAAAAGCCAAACTAACCATTGTGTTAATTGGCGAAAGACCCGGCCTTTCTAGCCCAAATAGTATGGGTGCATATATAACCTACCAGCCAGCCCTTGGCCTTTCAGACGAAAGCCGCAATTGTATTTCTAATATTCGGCCCGAAGGGCTACCACTTCAAGCTGCTGCCGCTACCTTATTGTATTTGGTAAGCGAGGCTCTGCGCCTGCAACTAAGTGGTGTGGGTTTAAAAGATGATGCATTAACCTATAAGATCCAATAGCAGCTTGTAGGTTTGTGCATTTTCCGTCTTTACAACGCCGGAAGCCATCTGAATGTCTATTTGTGTCACTTTTTATCTCAAAATAAAAACTGACACATATTTGTGTCAAAATATTTGTGTTAAAAAAAATGACACAAAAAAAGTGACACAATTTATCTTGGGCTAAATACCCAACCTATAAGGTTTTCAAAACCTTATAGGTTGGGTATTACCCTTAAAAATTCAAATCTTCCTGCTCGCTTCTCTTTATTATCTATCAGCTATTACTTCTGTGCTTAGTATTCTATTGGAAACATAAGGTAAAATTGTCATCTCCTTGCATTATTTTTTTGCACACAAAAGTCAGCCTTTAGCTAGTCGTCGAAAATTCATTATCCGTTTCATATTTGGAAAGCCATTTATTTATCTTTTTTGATGATAAATTTGTTGATTGGCTACAAGTACGGCGGTCTTATGGGCAAATTAGACGCTCTTCACATTGCATCAATGATATTGAGCGGCATGAAGCCGGTGGTAACCAGCAATACCACCTTGGGCAAAATTTTTAGTGCTAGTTATGCCTTATATAGCAGTGTAGCTTTTATTACCAACAGTGGCTTCTTTGTGGCACTTGTTGTACACCAATTTTTTCATAATTTGCAATTCGAATAGGTACTAATCACTATGTTAATTACTTTCACCCCCCTATTTATGACCACAATTGTTATGCAAACTGAATCAAGTATGCGCTTTATCAAACAAATTGAATTTGAAATTTTCATGAGTAGATTTTGAAAAAGAACGCAGAACAATACAACCAAATTACAGAGAACAAAATACAATAGTTGAGAATGATAAAAGCACATATTGCCACAAGCATACATTAGATTAAGACGAAATGAACTACACTCTTTTTGGTGCATTAAGAGGCAAAAGCAAAATATGGCAATTATTTGGAGAGCAGATGTATGATATTATTAATGAACTAAACGAAGCACTATCAGCTCAATAACTTTATGAAAATTAATTTTCTGAAAGCAGGAAACGGCGATTCTATTTTGATTTCATTTATCGAAAATGAGACATCAAGGAATATTCTTATTGATGGAGGAATTGGTGATACTTATAAGACCACTTCAAATGTAAAGGGCGATTTGCATGAAGCAATCAAACAAATCCGTGAAAACAAGCAAGTCATTGATCTTCTTGTTCTGACTCATTTTGATGACGATCATATCGGCGGAATTTTAAGATGGTTGAACAAAGACAAAGAAGCTGCTAGTCTTATCAAAAAGGTTTGGTTCAATTCGGGAAAGGAAATAGCTAAGAAATTTAAAAGTGCCGAAAACCAAGATTTGGATATTGAAGTAGTCGATGGAGCTGATGATTTTTTCACGAGTCCCAAGCAAGGAATCAAATTTGAAAAATATCTTAGAGATAATAATTTATGGGATGGGAAACTTATTGAGCAAGGTGCGGCATGCGATTTATTTGGTTTGAAATTCAAAATTTTGTCGCCAAATGATGATAAACTTGATAAACTTTTAAAACTGTATGAAAAGCAAAAGGATTATTTTACAAGTGGAGTCGAATATGATTTCCAAACTTTTTTGAAAGATTTTATTGATGAAGAAAGTCAGCCCGGCTTTAAATCTCTGGAAGATACCAGTGTTGCCAATGGAAGTTCTATAGCTTTTATTATGGAATATGAGAACAGGAATTTTCTTTTCCTTGGGGATTCGCATCCATCTGTTGTAATCGAAGGTCTGAGTAAATTCGGTTACAATAAGGACAATCCACTAAATGCGGAATTGATGAAAGTATCACATCATGGAAGTATGTATAATACTAACAAAGAGCTTTTGGAAATTGTGAAAACGGACAACTATCTAATAAGTTCAAATGCAACTAAACACGGGTTACCAAATAAAAGAACAATAGCAAGAATTATTAATAATAATCCGAATGCTATATTACGCTTTAATTATGATTTAAGAGATAGTATTTTCTTAGATGAAGATTGGAATGACTTCTCAATATTTAAAGCTAATGTAACTAATCAATTTACTTATCAATGGACGAAAAGGATTTAAAAAAATATACAGTCATTTTAGGTGGTGGTAGTGGTGTTTTGTTTCAACCTTTGGATGAAACAAAAACTTATATTCTTTCCGCAAAGCACATCTTTTATAACGAAGCAGAAAATGATAGAGGCCAGAAAATAAATATACTAACTGAAAAAATTAGTTTTTGTTTCTCCGATGCTCAAAATGATAAAAAAGAAATAGAAGTTAAAAAAGGAGCGAATTATTACGAACATGATCACATAGATGCTGCAATATTGGTTCTGGATGAAAATTTAGGTTTTGATCAAATATTTATTGATGAAAACTGCATGTCGTTTAATGAATGTTTGCTATGTGGTTATCCAAGCAAGATATCTGACAATAAAAACGATAGGTATAGCAATCAGCAAATTAGCAGAAAAATAGATACAACCAATAATGGATACTTTAGATTAGAAACAAATTTCGGAAATCTAAATCACGAGGATGTCATTGGTTTTTCTGGTGGTGGTATTTTGAGATTAAGTAATGGAGCAATAAATATCATAGGTATTCAATCATCTACTATTACAGATTATGCAAATGGGCAGATAGATGTCATTCCAATTAATCGGTATATAGAACTAGTTGAGAAGAAAAGTTTATCAGAAATGATACCTTCATTTTTAAAGAGTTTTAAGTTCTTAAAAGATAAGGCTTTTGATATTTCTGCCGGGATATTAGACGATAATATTTCTTATACACGAAAGTTCCTAAAAGATAAAACTCACGCCGTTATCAATAGCGACATTACTCCAATATTCATCAAAAATCTTTTTAAAGAACGATTATTAATTAATGAAAATGAGGGTATGAAACTTAATGATGAACTGATTTACCTTACTTGGTTGGAGTTCTTAACATTAGTGAATATTGCAAAAGAAGTTGCTTGCAGTCAAAATGATCTTGAGGGTATTTTTTCAATAACAAGATTATTATATAAGAATACAAATGATGATTGGCAAAACGATAGTTTCTTAGAAGATTGTTTGTCATCAAACTATTTAGGGTTAAATGAAAATGGCACTGTCTTTATAAAGACAAAAAGTAATCCAATCGCTGGGAATATAGCTTATTATAAATTGGAAAAAGGGAGTTTAGTACCTAGAATTGATGCTTTTAGAAAAAGCTATGAGAATGGAACATTGTCAGTTGTTGATGATGTTGCCAGGCCTGTAAACGATATTAAAGACTTTGTATTTGATAAATTCAATTTTGTTCATTTTGAATATTTGAAAAAATATATGCTTATTGAAAATAGTGAAAAGTTCAAAACTTATAAGAAATCAAATGAGCATGAATTATTAATTAAACTAAAAGAAGAATATGGAAAAGTATTTGGAACATAGTAAGGAAGTTGTAAATCAATTAAAAGAAAAGTATAAGACTTGCGATTTTCAATTTCGTTTAGTACAGTCTAATGTAAACATATCGGTATTTTTCATATTTTCAAATAGTTCTGTTCTCTCTGAAGAAAGCCTATGGGGAACTATATCAAAAGAAATTGCATTAAAATATCAATCTAAATTAGAAACAGTGTATGAAAAATGGAATCTCTACATTATATATATTACGAATGATCTAACCTCCAAAGAACTCAAAAACAAAATTGAAAACGATAAATTCTCCAGCAGGAAGATCGTTGAAGATGGTTATAATAAAGAGTTTAACAATGAAGAAGCCAAGCGCATAATTGTAAAACACATTACCAATGCAGATTTAAAGGAAGTTGTAGAAGCCACTCAGGAAGTTTCTATTTCAACATATACTCCTAAGAATAGTAAACTTTGGGGGCTACTGATGAAAGAAGAAAAAGTCATCGGTGACAGGAAAGCACAGGAAGAATTTATTAAACAAATAAATGCGCTATGAAAATAAAGAGTGTAAAAATTACAGGCTTCAGAGCATTTGAAAAAGAAGAATATGCAACTTTCGATTTTACGAAAGATGGTGAAATAATGAATTTCGCTTCCATATATGCACCAAACGGGTTTGGAAAAACGTCTTTCTATGATGCTGTTGAGTTTGGTATTACAAACAGAATACAGCGCTTTGATAGAATGGTTGATTTTAAAAATCTAAAAAAAGATAACGAATCATCAATCATCCTAAACCACCAATCTAAGGCAGGTAATATAAATATCGTTACAAATTCAATCGAATATCCCCGCGCTGTAAAAAAGATATATGCATCCACTGTCACGTTAGAAAATAAATATTTTCAAAGCCAGTTTCTATCGCAAGATTTAATCGATGCCTTTCTAAAAGAAGATAAAGCCGAAGACAGGTATACAAAGTTTCTGGAAATAGATAATACTTTAAAAAATTATGATGCCGCTTATAAGAAGATTAATACTCTTTTAGGATATATTAATGATGAGAGAAAAGAATTAATTAAAAATAAAGGTAAAGAAGAAGCTAAAATTCAAGTCGAAATTGACTTTGAGCAAGAGTTTAAAAAGTTTGATGAGCTTAATGAAGTAATCGGTAAACTTAGCAACGAAAATGAGAGCTTAAAACCCATAGAGCAACGCACATTTAATCAGACCACACATGATAACTTGTCCAGAAATATTGATGTTCGATTATTATCCTTGGAGGAACAGCTAACCAAGGTTAAGCTACGTGCCGAAACCATAGCATTAGCCAGAGATGGAGAAAAGTCTGAAGATGGTAAACTTGATGGCGGAATATTATCCTACCTCGACAATAAAAGCAAAATTTCACAACTGGACGAGCGACTCAAAGAATTAAACCAGATAGTTAAATGGTTTGAGGAGCAGGAAAAGGCTAACAACGAGTTTCGTGCTAACGATAAGGATTTAGAAAGCCAGCAAAAGAGATTGGAGCAAGCTCTCAATATTGAGACGCGGTTTGAAACATTTCTCAGCATTCAAAAAGAAATAGATAGTTTACAGAAGGACATTGCAGGTTTTAAAGACAAAATACTTGACGCCGAGCGTGAAAAATTTGATGCTGAAAAAGAGAAAAAGGATCAGCTTACAACGCTTAACAGATTGAAGAACACGCTTGAGAGTACTCAGGCTAAATTAAATAATATACCGGCACAACAAACACAGCTAGAATTCATTGGTAAGGCTATTGTTGATTTACAAAAGACTATTGAGGACTTATCAAAATCAGTAGATACAGAAGAGAAGAAACAGGCTGATTTAAAAGTAACTCTGGATGAATTTGCGTATTATGAAAGTAAGGTTAATGATGAGCCTCAACTTTTGCTAGAATTTAAATTATTTGACGATCATAAAAAAATAGTTATCGACTTCGTAGCTGAGGAAAAAAAGCTGGAGAAGTTCAAAAAAGACGTTCAGGAAATTCAATCTAAGATTGACAATCAAACTAAATTCAACAAAGAACTTAGCGATTTCGTCAATTCTGGGCTGGAATTGGCAAGCGGGTCGCAAAGTTCAAACTGCCCGCTGTGCAACCAGGACTATGGCACATTTGCAAAGCTATCTGAAAGTATTTTATCTAATGAACTATTGGATAGTCAATTAAAAAGATATTTAGAAGAAAAAACAGAGACTGATGTGAAAATAAACAAACTGCTATTACAGTTATCTGCTGATAAAGAAGCAATTAAAAACGCACTTTCTACAATCAAAGCGCCATTTTTATCGGATTATAGGAATATCCAAAGTGTAACCGATAAATTAACTTCTGAGCGAAAGTCCAATTTAGAGAAATTAAACGGTAGCCAATCGATCTTAAACGAGATCAATTTATCATTGGGCGATACCAAGACATTTGAAGAATTATCGGCCAAAGTACAAGAGGAACTATCAAAAATAAATACCCAAATAGTAGAATGCTCTGATCAGATCAAAAAAAATGAAGATAAACTATCAGAGAAAGAAACACTCATTCAATCTACTAAAGAAAAATTAAGCATTTCAGAACCTAATCTTTTAAAGCATCAATCTTCGAAAGATTATAATGAAGTACGGGATTATTTCATTAGGGAACTGAGTGCTACTATTGAAAAATCCATATTATCAGAACTCATATCGAACATTCAGCTCACTATTACCGATCTAACAGAGAAAAAAGAAGGGCTAAATAAGGCTTTAGTAGATTTAAAGATAAAGCTATCCAGTCATCCTTTAGCTAAGGATGAGTACATCCAAAAAAGCCAGCAAGTAAACGATACAAAAAATTTGGCATTGAGGGTCTATGAGAGCTATGAAAATTATATTCGGTCGGAGTTTGGTATAGAGATAAGTGATAAAGATAAACTTCAAATCGAAGAAGCGTTTATAGATTTAATAGCCAGGCAGAAACAACTGGAAAAACAAACTGAAACGAAAATTGAACAATATAAAATAGTCAGAATTTTAAATGACGCTTGCATAAAAGCTACAGAATCTAAAATAATACAAGACAAAATTGAAGAAATCAATGGCAATCTAAAGAAGCTGGGTAGTGCCGAGAAAGAGTTAAACAACGAAAAAGAAAGCCTGAAAACGTACCTTAAATGTAATATTGAAGCTTATTTTTATACTCCCCTAATCAATGCCATTTATAAAAAAATTGACCCTCATCCCGATTACAAAGAGATTGAGTTCGAATGTGATTTTGCTGAAAACAAACCCAGATTGCAGATTTATACAACTTCTTTTGATGAGAGCGGGAAGGTATTAAAATCCGTCCCTTCATTATATTTTAGTACTGCTCAGGTAAACATTTTAAGTTTAAGTATTTTTTTAGCTCGTGCTTTAAAAACTAAGGATGATAAAGGAAAGCCTGTGGATTGTATTTTTATTGACGATCCAATTCAGTCAATGGATAGTATTAATATTCTTTCGTTTATAGATTTGTTTAGAGGATTAACAGTATCCTTGGATAAGCAATTAATTGTCTCCACCCACGAAGAGAATTTTCATTTATTACTACAAAAGAAAATTCCTTCTGGGCTGTTTAAATCTACTTTTATTGAGTTTGAAACTTTCGGCAAATTGAAATTAGTGAATTAAGTGTTTAACACATTAATCCCTATGCTATGAAAGAACTTAATCTTTATTCCGAAGCAAAGCCACGGTATTATAAGCACATCACCAATAAGGAAGCTGAGCTTTTCATTTTCTTCCTATATACCAAAAATATAAAAAGCAGTAATTTATAGAAAAGCAGATCATAGATGTAATTAATAAAGAACTTAGAGCTTTTTTTAAATTTATTGATTAAAAGTTTTATTGCTGATATTTAATTTATTACTTCTGTTGATTCAATTAGCAGTTAATTAGTGTCTAAATAATCTTCTGTAATTATTAAACCATGCAAATGTTCCGTTCGACAATCATCCATCCATTATCCCCACAAAAAAGCCGCCCCAAAATCATTTGAGACGGCTTTCATTTTCAATCACCTTTCAACTACTACGGCAAAGACGCTTTGTGGGCTTCTATAGCTGCAATAAAGTTGCCTGTTGCTTCAATGTCTTTTTCCAATCTTGCCAAATCCAATTCTTTCGCCAATAAGGCCACCACGCCATAATCGTGTTGCTTATCGGTTAGTAAAAAATGTTGTAACTCTGCTTTCTTCTTTTTCTTAATCTGCTCGGTTTTCAATTCACCATCAGTTAGCCCCGTGGGGTTGCAGTAAGCCATTTAACCTAATTTTTCGGCTTATTCTTTTACGTTTTCTTGTGCCTTTTCAGAATTTGCACTTTCTCTAGGATGTAATTCGTTGATGAAAATATCTGTACTATTTACATCGCTTATTACATCATTATTCATACTTTTTGCTTTTGCTTTTTCAATTTATCGGAAAGATAGCATAATGGCTAATCGATTGAAACTATAAGGTTTGTTTAAATTCGGTTAACTCGTTTGCAATATCAGTGGGAATAAATTTTGATTTCAAAGCACATTTAATAACTCGTTTAAGTTCTTCATTAGTTAAAGTGCCTAGGCTTATTAACCCAAAAAGTGTTTTCTCGGCTTTTTCAAATTTTGCCAAGTTTTCTTTTCGAACATTTGATTGAAAGAAAATGAAAGTGTCTTTTTCGAAATAAAAGTTATTGCTGCCGACAATTTGATTTTGTGGAAAAAAATAATAGGGCATTGTGTTTTTATGGACTGAACAGCCATAATTAGCAGCATCGACTTTAAAATTATTTTGGCTAGTGGTTAAACTATGAATTAAATAAGCGTATTCGTTGTTAGCAAAAAGCACAATAGAATATTTGTCTCTTGTGCTGCTATCATCATCAAATTTGTAGTCTTTTATTCTTAAAATTAGACCAGATTCCCAATTCATAAATGTGTTTGATATAATTATGCAAGCGCATTAAATTGTTCGTGCATTTGCATACTTTCAAATGCAGATTGTGCAGCCATTTGCAGGATAGCATCATCTTTTATTAGTTGAGAGAAATCTATGGTGTGATTGCTTTTTTTACCAAACAATTTAAAGTTTAAATCCAAACGATGGTCTTTAACACATTGATGCCACAACGTGTTTTCTTCATGTAATAACTTAATAAGTTGTGTGGCTGTATAACTCCCAAAACGGTCAATAATATTATCTATTAAATCTATCTCAAATGGAGAGAAAATGGATAAATTATAATTGCCTTTATGATGAATTGTAATTTGTGTGTTGCCGTCTTTAGTAGCTTTTTTGCTTGTTGTAATGTAGCTTTCCAAGTTCAGAACTTGTCCATTTTGAATAAGCGATTGGTCGAATTTTAATTCGTTGTAAAGTTCTTCTGCAACCGGCCCCATTTCCCAAACTTTATACTCAAGCCAAGTAATTGGTGATCCAGAACGCTGGTAACTTATTTCATCAACTAAGTATAATAATTTTAATGCTTTAGTGAGGCTAAGATTTGGTATACGAGTGCTTAGATAATTAAGCAGATTGCCAATTTTATCGTTAAGCTGGTTTCTAAACATAAGGCGAAGCTAATATTTTAATTGATTTTTTTAAAATTAAATATTGCAAATGTGTGAGAAAAACGAGTGTTTAAAGGTATTTTTTTGATGCTAAGTTACGTTTTCGATGTTAGCATAATACGTTCTATTACTTGGCAAAATGACATTTATTCTATCAAAAACCGTTACCACTCTCTCAGCGTAGTTTGCAACCACGCTTATGGTACAGGCAAGCGTAGCTAGTACATGTAGCTAGCGCAAATTTTAAATAATACATCGCAATGTCAAGGTCATAGAAAGCATCCATCCATTATCCCACAAAAAAGCCGCCCCAAATCATTTGAGACGGCTTTCATTTTCAATCACCTTTCAACTACTACGGCAAAGTCGCTTTGTGGGCTTCGATGGCGGCAATAAAGTTGTCGGTTGCTTCAATGTCTTTTTCCAATCTTGCCAAATCCAATTCTTTAGCCAATAAGGCCACCACGCCATAGTCGTGCTGCTTATCGGTAAGTAAAAATTGTTTTAACTCTGCTTTCTTCTTTTTCTTAATCTGCTCGGTTTTCAATTCACCATCGGGTAGCCCTGCAATAATGGTGTCGTAAGCTGCTAGCTCGCCATTTACTTGGGTTAGTTCGGCTTCTAGTTCTACCGAGTTTTCGGTGTAACTGGTTTGCTGCCTTTGCAGGGCGAGCTTACGAAATTCTAAATCGTTTTTTTCTTTTTTTGCGTCGTTAATCAACACGTCGCAATCTGCTTTTTTTGTGATTGCTGCTACAGAGTAAGCCATTGTTTTAAAATTTTAAAATGAAATAATGACTTAAAAATATTACAGCTTTTTATTTATAAAACAATGCATTAAGAGCTTTAACTAATATTTAAATAAAAACATTTATTTTGGTTAAATTAATTTTAATTAACTATTGTTTAAGCTTTTCTAATTCGGCAATATAGTATTGCAAATTATGTATCTGTGCTTGCAGTAGCAATTGTTTGCTAGTAGTGTTTTGTTGTAGCGTTGCATTCGCTTCGGCTGCAAGTGCCGCTAGCCACAGTTGTTCTTTTGGGGCTGCGTTACCACTTGGCGGCTGTGCTGTTAAGGCTTGTACCACTTGCAATTGTGTGGTAGCTTGCCGGTAAAGCTTGGTCATCTGCGTTAGCTTTTTTTGGGCAGTATGTAGTTGCAGCTTTAGGGTGTTGATTTGTTCGTTTAATGCAGTATTGGTTTCGGTAATATTGGGTGCTGTGGTGGGCAAAACCGGCAATTGTTGTAGTGCTATTGCTAACCGTACTAATTGCAAATTGGCCTTGGTAGGCAAGCTGCGTTTGTTGCTTTGGCACATGGTGAGTAAGCTATAGCTAATGCCTAAATAATCGGCTAGTTGCTGGTTGGTGAGGCCTAAACGCGCACGGATATCGGTGAGGGTATTCATAATTGTGTCATTTTTATTTCAAAATTAAAAACTGACACATATTTGTGTCAAAAAATTTGTGTTAAAAAAAATGACACAAAAAAACTGACACAATTGGTTGCCAACAAATTGCGGCGTAGTCATTGGGGGCAAAATCAAGATGGCACTAAATTGCTTGATAAGTACAGCAACAATATAAGCAGGGATTGAATGGCTTACGCTATCTGCTTATTAGCTGTTCGTTTGCATAAGCGTTTTTATTAATTACCTCCTGTATAAACAGTATGCTCTGTTGGTTAAAAAAATCAGCCCTATCTATATTTACCACATGCCCACAATTGCTAGCTATCAACAAA